>Ga0065711_1005511_pt1 | contig 20024 bp, 11 predicted proteins | sample Hoacrofraction12_FD_59098 | JGI IMG/M metagenome (GOLD analysis project Ga0065711, IMG submission 59098) | Hoatzin crop microbial communities from Cojedes, Venezuela - Epithelial fraction 12 v2 (version 2) | ecosystem: Host-associated > Birds > Digestive system > Esophagus > Crop | place... | reverse complement strand
CAGGTTTGACAGGGCTCTGAGCAACCTGATCTAGTTAGCGGTGTCCCTGCTCACTGCAAGGGGGTTGGACTAGATGACCTCTAGGGGTCCCTTCCGACCCAAAACTTTCTATGATTCTATGATTCTATGAAGTTGCAGAAATCACCAAAGAACATGAATGCAAACTATGATCCGTTCTGCCCATCTGTAGTCCATTATGCAGCAAACAGGAGCCAGGGAATTTTGTTGCTGTTGTTCTTACTAAATAATGCATCCATGTTACTCGGATTCCTTCCAGGAAGGCTCTCTCTAATAAAAAGAGTAGTTAAATATCTCATAATTTTTATTCATGACATATAAATAAAAATCATATAAGGCTTCTCTACAGCCATGTAATTCAGTCCATGGTGTGGGAGCCTCCTAGATGCCTCACACCATGCACATGCAATTAATTGCATACACTGAATGCTTTTCAGAGCAGTAGGAATCTCTGTTAACGTAAGAAGTCCTACATGGCTCACTGAAAATGAAACCCAGGTAAGATTTTCTGTCTTTGCTTTTTATCATTGATCTCTAGAGACTTGCTGACACCATAAATCATACTGCCTTAGAGAGCAGAGATTCAAGCAAAAGGTCAAATTACACTGGCTATGAGGGTGAGTTTGTTGTGAGCTGCTGTAAGATAAATGGTCAAAGAATGACATATTTCTGCTCCTCAGAGTAACGAAACTCCAGTTTTGGAAATTACCTCTGTTACCACCATATTTACAAATATATGCACCTTAGACTCTCTGTGAACTTCTCACACCTCCTCTGGGAGTCAAGCAGATGTCTACAAAACCAGGTCGCTCAGAAAATGGTTAAGTAGGCTCAGAATTCCTCAGTGACCTTGTTGGCAATGTTTACTGTCCTCCTGCTCTAGTGCTGCCACTAACATTTGCATATGAGATTGGATGCTGAAGAAAACATCTAACTATCATGAGATCAGTGGTAAAACCTTAAGTGTTAGAAACAATCAGAATAAAATGCGATAATTTTGTTTCTTTTTTTTTCAAGATTATATTTCTTATAAGTAGTTTGAATGGGATCCCTCACAGTTCAAAGACACAAAGTTACAACACGCAGTATTTTTTCTGGCTCCATGGAAAACTCAAAGTAGAGAGTAATGGTTCAATGTGTTCGTGTTCTCAGCTTAGACAAGGCTTCCTTCTGACCAAGGGAAGGGCAGGAAGTCAGCACTTCAACCGACTTTCCATCCTGGGTTCCTAAATTTGCTTGGAAGTGCTCCACTGAGGTGCTGGGCTCTGTTTCCACCCATGCCTTAAAGGGACTCCATAACCTCAGACATTTGTGGGCCCCACTGAGGCAGCTGAAGCGAGGACAGCTCCACAACGCGTGGCTTCTTGTTCCTCATGATTCAAAGCAACCTGAATCTTTCTGGGAGCTGTGCTTACCACCTGGTCCTGCACTGCCCATATGTGTGGGTGAAGGAAGACCTAGCACGCAGAGCTGCTGTCAGATTTTGGTATGGTGGCAGCATATACATAAGGATAGATAATAAATATCAGCTACAGATATATGTACATAAACATACAAGTTCCTTAGAGTTGCTATGCCATGAAAGACTCAGCACAAGCAGGAAGGAATTAAACTGTTATTTATTCCATTGCAAAACCACAATGAGCCTGTGGGAAGGATACAGCTAAGTAATCTAGACATACTAGCTTGTATTGTAAGGTGTGACCTCAGATCTTCATCTTGTCCCATACCGTGGAAAAATCTTGTTTAAAATTTCCCACTCCATCCTGTAATCATATTTTCTCAAATCTAGGACAAAAAGATCGTTTACATTGGCAGAAATGGGATAAAGAGACGAATAGTTTTGTAACACAAATGGCATTTTATCCTATTTTATCTCTCTCAACAAAGGAAGCATGTGGAAAGAATCTTTTTTTTTGCCACTGGAAACACAAAGACATAAAAGTAGATTTGTATTCATGAACCTAAAAAAAGAAGTTTATTTTATTCTTGCACTAAATATCATGGCCTATTTATATTTAAAAAAAAAACATTTATAGGTATTAACAATATGTACCTTAAATTTTATAGGGCTGCTTGTATTAATAAATTATCTATTTCTTTAGGAATTTAGTGTTCTAAAAAGTGTGTGCACTTTTGGAGGGTAAGCACAACCTTCTGTCATCAGGCCATAAGCGGTTAACACATTCTCTGTTTCCAGGTGGCTGACAGCTCACTGTTGCATTTAAGCAGTTTCTTCATAGTGTTAATTGCATAAATTGTAACACATAGAATTTAAAAAATGAAGAAAAAGTATTTTTTTAAAATCTTTCAAAAGAAAACTCATAGCAAGCAGGTTTTTTATCACCTCGTACTTAATGTATGGCTTCTTTTGCCTTTATACGTGCTGATAGACCTCTTAATCTGCAGTGTGAAGCACCAGGAAAAGAAGAAGCAAGCACTCAAGTGATGTTTAGGAAAGCAGGATAAAATACTGTTCATAAAATTCATATTTCTTCTCTTCTGTATGAGATCTGGCAGCAATAAGGGCTGGATCATTTCCTGCGGCTCTTCAGAGACATTAACTGCTGGAAGTATAATGGCTGTCTCTTCGTGCAGAGACAAATGGTTCCAATTTGACTGAGAATCCTCTGGTAATTCAAGTGTTAAATGAGCTTATTTTGAAGGAATGAATAAACTAAGCCTAAGAGACCTTTTTCAGTTGCCCTCATTCCAGGTAACTATTGCACAGCTTGTTAGGGAGCCCCTGCAATTCTTCATCATAGCCCTTTTCATTTATGTTTACTGGATTGTCATAGGCTGCAAGATTTACCTTAAGAGTTTCAACAGCCCATGATTCTTCCTTTGAAGATGCAAGTGCCCTTTGTAAAAAATTCACGCCCTCAACTTTGAACTTCATCAGCAGTCTATTTTTACACTTCATTTAAATGTTAATGTGTTATTTTCTAAACTTCAAACCTCTAAATTGCTGCATGATTTCCAGACTCCACGATGAAGTTTTTCATGTTGGAATGATGTTTCCTCTAGATTATACAGAAAGAATTTACCATAGTTACATAGAGAAAAGAGGAAGACAAAGGTTTCAGCAGAAGAAAATATACCTGTGGTCACAGGTGAGTTGTTAACTGATTATCTGCACTGAAACAGAGGCCAACCATTCTCAGGTTGCATTTAGTGTTTATGAAAGGCACCTGGAAAAGACCATTTAAATCCCCCATGCAGCCACCAAAAAATCTAGAAGCCTTATTCCATGCTGCATAAGTGATAGTAATCTATCAGTACATTTGATGTATTCATGCAAGATAAGTGTACATTTTCCTGACCCAGGTAGGTCCAAACTGCCCATGGTACTGGTAATAGTAATGATGACTTTTGGTGTAGCAGGGAACCTCCACACTATAGATTTCATTTTTTCAGTAGGGTAGCAATAATCATACATGGCTACTATACAGCATCTGTTCTGCAGCAAGTATGTAGTGTCTATACTATCCAGTATATAAGCAACTATTCTGCCCAGAGCAGTTGTGGATGTCGCATCCCTGGAAGTGTTCAAGGCCAGGTTGGACAGGGCTTTGAGAAACCTGGTCTAGTGGAAGATGTTCCCTCCCATGGCAGAGGGTGTGGAACTAGATGATCTTTAAGCTCCCCTCCAACCCAAACCATTCTATGATTCTATATGTGCTAAGTAAGTAAAAGGCAAGAAAAACCACCCTGAGATTTCATCCTGTCATGGTAAAATGCGAAGGTCTTTTGACCAGAACAGAGTCAACTAAAAATCTTCAGGAGCTCAACGACAATATAAAAAAAATAGTTGCCATCTCCTTCTGTTACTTATTATTTCCTTCACTCAGTGCATCCACAAAATTTCACCTCTGTTTTCCTGAAACAGAAACAAACCATAGGAGATGTATGGAAGATCTAGTTACCCTCTGCATTTCTCCCTGTATTCTGGGCTCAGCTACAAGGGCACAAAGGTTATGCTTACTACACATACTTCATCCAAAAGACTGGACTCTGGAGCATCCATGAGCACAAGGTGCATTTAGATTTGCCTGATTCCTGTGCATAAGGCTGCCACGTGAGTGTCCACCAGACAGCACGTTAATGTCTTTTTGCTAGTGGATTAAACTGCCTATCAGGCTTATTAAGCCACCAAGCAGACCAAGACATGTAGGGTCCTACATATTTCCTGACAAAACCTCATGACTGCTACAGGGCCACATTTGTAAAATGAGTGATGAGTTTCTAGACAGTCCTCAAGATGCAGTGAGTAGGTTCACTGCTTTTATCTTGATTTTCATTCACCTACTCTTCTTCTTCTTACCGGGCTCCTGACACGAAATATCAGGTCCAATCTTCCTCCACAGATGAGTAGAAAATCCAGGGAAATAGATAATTCTAGAATCATGCTGGTAGAAATCCTTAATAAACAAAAGCTAGCCATCCAGTAGCATTAAACCTATTTCTTCCTTTCTTTCATGTTAATTTTCAGTTTACTCATCTGCAATCTTAAACTGAAGGTATTTCACAGGCTAAATGCTACATCAGTTTCATGAAGGTGACTGGGTTTCCTTTCAGATTAAAGTACTGTTTACTGTGATCAGGAAAGAGACCTGAACCCGAAACACCTACTTAGTTGCTCATAGGTTGCTTCATTTCTGTCAGACACAGGTGTAGTTTGCTATAGGTCATGCTCTCCTGCCCTTTGCAAATAGTACCATAAAAATCCTTTCTAGAGGAGCACTGCACTCACAGCATCTGGGAGAGACAATCTCTACAAGCTCCTGTGAAGCCTGAAAGGTGAATCTCAAGTGGTCAGCGTCGAAGCCAACTTGCTCCAATAACACAAGACTTGGAAACCACTCCCCGTACAGCACAGCCTCTGTCATCACACACACTCACCTGGAGATACATCAACAGACAGCAATTCAGGTGGTTATTCAAAGCAATACTCCTAGTATTTTTCAGCCACTTATGTGCTGATGGACCAGTCCAACCTCCATAAACTAAAACAACGTGTAAACTGACCTGCTTCTCATCCCAGTTTCATAGCATAGGTCCTTTTTTGCCACAAATGCATGAGACAAAATCATTACTCTCTGTGGAAAGGGTAAGATATCAGTCTTAAGACATTTCAGTTTAGGGCGTTTTATGTAGATATCTGCGTGTGATCTGGATGTCCAAAGTCTTATTTAGATTCTGGTAGCAGGGGGCTACAGGGATGGCTTCTGTGAGAAGCTGTTGGAAGCTTCCCCTGTGTCTGATGGAGCCAGTGCCAGCTGGCTCCAAGAGGGACCCACTGCTGGGCAAGGCCAAGCCCATTAGCAATGGTGGTAGCACCTCTGAGATTACATATTTAAAAAGGAGATAAAAACATGTGTAACAGCACTTTGCAGCAGGAAAGAAGAGTGAGAACATGTGAGAGTAACGACTCTGCAGATACCAAGGTCAGTGAAGAAAGAGGGGGAGAAGGTGCTCCAGGTGCTGGAGCAGAGATTCCCCTGCAGTCCATGGGGAAGACCATGATGAGGCAGGCTGTGCCTCTGCACCCCGTGGAGGACCCCACGCTGGAGCAGGGGGATGCCTGAAGGATGATGTGACCCCATGGAGAGCCCTGCCAAGACCTGTAGACCTGTGGACAGAGAAGCCCACGCTAGAGCAGGTTTGCTGGCAGAACTTGTGACCCCGTGGGGGACCCACACTGAAGCAGTCTGTTCCTGAAGGACTGCACCCTGCGGAAGGGACTCATGCTAGGGCAGTTAATGAAGAACTGCAGCCCGAGGGAGGAACTCACGATGGAGAAGTTTGTGGAGGACTGTCTCATATGGGAGGAACCCCATGCTGGAGCAGGGGCAGAGTGTGAGGAGCCTTCCACCTGAGGGAAAAGGAGTGGTAGAGACAACATGTGATGAACTGACCACAACACCCATTCCCCGTCCCCCTGCGCCGCTCCCAAGGAGGAGGGAGATAAACGGGAGTGAAGTTGAGCCCGGGAAGAAGGGAGGGGTAGGGGGAAGGTGTTTTAGGGTTTAGTTTTTATTTCTCGTTACCCTACTCTGATTTGATTGGTAATAAATTTAATTAATTTCCTGAGTCAAATCTGTTTTGCCCATGACAGTAATTGGTGAGTGATCTCTCCCTGTCCTTATCTCGACCCACAAGCCTTTTTTTGTATTTTTTCTCCACTGTCCAGTTGAGGGGGGGGTGATGGAGCAGCTTGGTGGGCAGCTGGCATCCAGCCAGCCTAAACCATGGTAGATGTGAGCTTAGACACTTGGCTCATATATGAAAATTTTCTTTTTGATGTCTTAATTTAGAACTGAACCCTACTGCTGGTGACTTCAGCTGATGTCAGCTCTGATCCCACCAAACTGTTCAGCTATGAGATCTGATCCCACCAAAGTGTCAGCACCATACCCAGCCCTGAAAACAAGGAGTTAAGCAACTGTAAATTTTGTAGTGGGCAAGAAGGTCTGATGGATAGGCAGCAAGACCCCTCCTAGAGTTGTTTGTTTCCTTTAGTCAAAACCAGCAACAAAACCAAAACAAAAACTCATCGGAGTGGTAATTTTTCCACAGGAGTAATAGGGAAGTGTAGTCATTACAAGGAGAATTGCAGAGCCCTCTGGAATGGAGTCATTACAAGCAGAATAACAGAGCCCTCTGGAAGGTAATTAAATATTTTCTGACATACTGTGCAGTTGTAATTGAGATCTGCTGGGACAAAAAGGCTTCAAGCAATTATTATTTACTCACTAACTCAGAAAGGTCCTTTTTATTTACAGCCTTTTGAGTTTAGTAAGTAAGTAAGTAACTACATAGAATATTTATAGTATCTGCAGTCTGTTCACTATTCGTTTGAAAACAAATGTGGCACATCCACAGTAGGTAAGTTAAAACCCTGTATTATGTCATCAGGATGGAGGCAAGAGCCTTTTACCCAGCATTTAGAGACACTCCACACAGATCTGAACCATACTGTGTGCGAAGACATGGGCAGCTCTCCCTGTTGCCTCTCCCTGGCTGACTCAGAGGGGCTGCTCGCCCCCAGAACTGGGAGGATTTTCTGCAGGGAATCTAGCAAGGAATCAAGCTAAATCAGGTAGGCAGTTGACTTGTAAAAATCAATGGAAATGTTTTGGGTTTTAAAGCTTTGCAACATAATTAATGAAAGAATGACTTTCATTAATTAGCAACATTATGTAGCCTTGTACGTAAATAAGGAAAGACTGACACTGCAGAGCACCTCGAATTTACCCTGCTGTTTTTTAGTGGGCCGTGGATATCTGGAATGCAATGGGTAACTCCAAAGGCCACGGACAACTTAGTTCTGAGCATGGTCCCTACATCCCTCAAAACTGGGTCTGTTTGATCTGATGCTTTCAAATTTATCCATATTCCTAAACCATCACTTTCCTTGGAGAAAGCAGTTCAGATAATGAGTAGTTTGTCAGCTTCATTTCACAGAAATATCTTTGACTCTTTTCAGTGGTGCCCAGCGACAGGACATTAATTTCAATTTTTAATTGAAATTAATTAAAAATAATTGACCATAATAATTATGTCTAATGTAACTTAAAGCATGTCAGTGGGTTTTCTGTCTCTTATGAAAGAACCTCAGATCTCTAAAACACTTTCCAACAAACTCATGGACCCCCACGAAACCAGTTAAACTAACTGAGAACCAGCTTGCTTTTGCAGACTGTTTAGAAGTCTGTAGTGTCCAGTGATGCAGAGACCTCAGGCTGAAAAGTCACATCCAAAAGAGAAAACATTCCCAAAGCTGTGAAACACAACACAGGCTAAAAGCTTAATAAATTTAACTCAGCTGTCAGTAGTGGGTAGAACTGATCTGTGTAGGACTTGACATATAATTCAATAAAACTTCAGTTGTCTAAGGAAGAAAAATTATGATTCTAAATATAACCAAAGGAAATACCTCTGCTCTTATCAAGAAGGGAACTATCTTAAAGTTGGGCATGAGGTTTATATTGCTCATGTTCTTCCTTTAAACTACCTGTTAGGCTAGATTAAACTCCAACAACCACTCAGTCCTGACTTTTTAGTAGTTTATAGCCCAAAGTTAATTTGAACCTTTGATGTGCATTGAATACCAGGCTCTTTTCTCCAAAGGAACATATACTGCCAGCAGGTAAAATGTTATAAGATTAGTGTCACACATCCTATCTTCCACTGTGGCTGAGTCTGATGAAAATTTTTCTGTCCCTGACCTATGCCCAATGGCTGATCACTGTTCTTCACATCCATTGGCATAACCGTCCATGTAATTGCTTCCTTGCAGAATTCATTCAATACAATTAGGACTACAAGAGATCTACTTTAAGCTGTTTAAAAGAAGACAGATCATATCTAATGAGTCGGATTAGACAGCAGTTCCACAAGCATGTATGTTGGCAGATCAAAGGTTCAGTCAGCATCAGTAGCTCGATGAAGAATGATACAAGTGTAGCTCTACAAAGCGCTGGAGACATCTGACCTGAGATGGTAGACCACATGGGCTAATCTTTCCTTGTATACAGGTAACTAAAGTGGCATGATATCACATAGGACAATCTGCTTTTAGTCTACTTCTTCAGGAGTAAGAACTTGAAGAAGGAGAATTCGAGTTTGGAATCACAGCAAGAAGAATGAACATCCTTCCAGGTACTTTCCAGGCAGAATGGAGTGCAGGGACTTGGTGGCAACCTGTCCTTCACCAGCCACCACTGCTTGAGAGTAGGAAGTGCAGAAGCAGGTAAATATAAAACATTATCATATGCTGTTGAAACATCTTCACAGTTGCCAAATGGATTGGCTTGGACTCAGCCATGGATAAAAGTGTGATTTCAATTTCCATTTTATTAAGGATTAGAGGAAAAGAAAGAAAAAAAATGTTAATGTAAGTTCAGAAAAAGTCAGCTTACAGTGCAGCCTACAGCTCTGGTAGCATTTATTCTTCTCAGGAATTTCTCTGCTGTCTACTTAGAAAAGCTAGGAGGGGTCAGAATATGTCTTCAGATTTTTGTTCTTCTACTTTACTTCTGAGATATCTAATAAAGAATAAGCTCTGCTAGTAAGCAGTAGGCGGTTTGTGGTTTCAGACAGAGTAAAGCTAAATATTTCAACACTAAGTACACAGACATTAGAAGTCTAATAATAACAGTTTCAAGAGACAAGAGTCCAGCCACAAGCTCACGACTGAAAAGGTGATGTTACTACATCAAAGTTTGAGGACTGAAATGTGCAGCTCTTATAGTTCAGCCTGTCCACTCAGATGTCAACACAGAGGAAGAGTTCCTGCTATTTATCTGTCTGTCTTTTAAGAAATTATTGATTACTGTAAAAGTTCTTGGCTATGACAATTAAATGCACATAGGAATTCTTGGGGGTAGTCTTGCTAAATCCCTGCCTCATAGATGAGTCTCAAAGATGAGTCTCAAAGTATCCTACCACATCATTTGTTAGAAAGAGATATGAAACTGATAAACTCTGAGGGAACACTGGCCAGATCATCCTTTGCACTCTTTGTAGAGAGCTAAGATCCACTTAGCTAAAGACTTTACATGCAGTCCACACAGACACAAGCCACCTGTAATTTTTATACTGGGTCTGACAGAAAATCAGATCAAAGGAAGGACTGGGGCTAGAAGTAAATTTGATTCACGCTAAGAAGGTTAAAATTATGTGCCAACAACAGAGCTCAGATATTACAGAGCTCAGATGTCGGTGTTTGCTCAACCAGACAATACTGAATCTAGAACGGAGAAGGTGAGTAAGGAAGAAGGAATTACAGTGGTGGCCTTATGCATATCTCAGCATGTTAAGAAGGACTCAACAAGGTCTAAGCTCAGCTTTGTTTCTTGCCTGGGTGGCTAACCGGAGCAAAAATATGCTCTACTGGCTTTCATTTCCATGTCTTCTTCACTGCTGGTCGTATGTTGGGTTAGCTCTTTCCAACTGCTACTGACTCTGTTAAAGGTTATGGTTTATAAGCTGCACTCCATCCCCGCACTATGTATGCAGCACTTTGTCAAACAAAATCCTTGCCCAAAGCCACTGACGGGCATAATGAACAAAAGCATCTATACGCTGACACAGACAGATCTGTGTTAAGTATAGGTTTCCAATCTGCTGTAATGTTCTTCACAAAAAAAAAAAAAGGTTTATTAAACTGTTAGTTTAAATAAATTTTACACAGTTTAGATTTATTGTCTTAATTATTCTTACTTTTTTTTCATGTCTTCTCTTTTTGAGGGAGGTGATTGTCACTATTTACTTCATTCTTGTGAGACCACCTGGAGTACCACATCCAGCTCTGGAGTGATCAGTACAGGAAAAATATGGGCCTGTTTGAGCGGGTCCAGAGGAGGGCCACATAAATGATTCGAGGGGTGGAAGACCTCTAGTATAAGGAAAGGCTGAGAGAGTTGGGGTTGTTCAGCCTGGAGAAGAGAAGGCTCTGGGGAGCCTTTCAGTACCTGAAGGGGGCCTACAAGAAAAGAGAGAGAAAGACTTATGACTGGGACCTGTAAGTAATAGGACAAGGCGTGGCAGTTTTAAACTACAAGAGGGTAGACTTAGACTAGATATAAGGAAGAAACTGTTTACAACGAGGGTGGGGAGACATTGGAACAGGTTATACAGAGCAGTTGTGGTTGCCCCATCACTGGAAGTGTTCAAGGTTTGGTTGGACAGGGCTTTGAGCAACCTGGTCTAGTGGAAGGTGTCCCTGCCTATGGGATGATCTTCAAAGGTCCTTTCCAGTCCAAATTATTCCATGGTTCCATGATTTCTTTCCTTCTTTAGAGATAAATATACCACATGTTGAAAATCCAGGAAAACTGTATATTATACTCCAAAGTGACAAACTTGAGTTTCATTACTCTGGAATGATTTCTTCTCATCAGACCAGAAGGACTGTCAGCATCAAACAGCTCTTATCATCACAGTGTCACAAATGAGTGGTTAGGTTGCTTAAATGATCACCCAAAGGTTCTGCAATATAAGATTTTACTGAAAATTTAGAGAACATGATCTTACAAAGATAGCTGGCGAGGTTCACTCTATTACTTATCAAATGAATGGAATACAAAATTGAAGGAGGTTTTCAGTGGAAAATGACGTGAAACCAGCACGGCTTCACCAAGCGCAAATCCTGCCTGACCAACCTAGTGGCTTTCTATGATGGCACAACTGCATCAGTGGACAAGGGAAGAGCTATGGATGTGATCTATCTGGACTTCTGTACAGCCTTTGACACAGTCCTTCACAACATCTTTCTCTCTAAATTGGAGAGATATGGATTTGATGGGTGGACTGTTCAGTGGCTAAGGAATTGTTTGGAAGGTCGTAGCCAGAGGGTAGCGGTCAACAGCTCAATGTCCAAATGGATTCCAGTGACAAGTGGTGTCCCTCAGTGGTCTGTACTGGGACTGATGATGTTTAACACTTTCATCAATGACCTAGACAGTAACATTGAGTGCACCCTCAGCAAGTTTGCTGACGACACCAAGCTGAGTGGTGCAGTTGACACAGCAGAAGGATGGGATGCCATCCAGAGGGACCTGGACAAGCTCAAAAAATGGGCCTGTGTGAACCTTATGAGGTTCAACAAGGCCAAGTTCAAAGTGCTGCACCTGGGTCAGGGCAACCCCTGCTACCAATACAGGCTGGGGGATGAAGCGATTGAGATCAGCCCTGCCAAGAAGGACTTGGGGGTACTGGTGGATGAAAAGTTGGACATGAGCCATTGATGTGTGCTCACAGCCCAGAAGACCACCTGTATCCTGGGCCGCATCAAGAGAAGTGTGGCCAGCAGGTCCAGGGAGGGGATTCTGCCCCTCCACTCTGCTATGGCGAGACCCCACCTGGACTACTGTATCCAGCTCTGGAGCCCTCAGCAAAGGAAAGACATGGAGCTGTTGGAGCGGGTCCAGAGGAGGCCACAAAGATAATCCGAGGGCTGGAGCACCTCTCCTATGAAGAAAGGCTGAAAGAGTTGGAGTTCAGCTTGCAGAAGAGAAGGCTGCGGGAAGACCTTATAGCAGCCTTTCAGTACACTAAGAGGGCCTACAGGAAAGTTGGGGAAAATATTTTCAGCACAGCCTGTCAGGATAGGAGAAGGAGTAATGGCTTTAAACTAACGGAGGATAGATTTACACTAGATGTAAGGAATAAATTATTTACCATGCGGGTGGTGAAACACTGGAACATGTTGCCCAGAGTGGCAGTGGACCTGGTCTAGTTGAAGACATCCCTGCTCACTGCAGGGGGTTGGACTAGATGACCTCTAAAGGTTCCTTCCAAACAAAAACATTCTATCATTCTATGATTCTATGATTCTATGATTCTATGATTTATACAGAGTAAAGCAAAAGTTTAATTGTGTAGGGAGAACCTCCTGTTGAGTCACCAGATTTGGACTGGACCCCCTTGCTTTCTAAACTTCTCAGAGAGAAGCTCTTGCGTACCACAGGCCACCTGACCAGGAGGAGGAGGTTGATGAGGCCTTCTACAAGCAGCTGCAAGTAGCCTCACAGTCACAGGTTCTCATGGGGGACTTCAACCACCCTGACATCAGCTGGGAAGACCACACAGCTAGGCAGACACAATCCAGGAGGTTCCTACAGAGCATTGATGATAACTTTCTGATGCAAGTGGTGGAGGAACAAACAAGAAAAGGCGCTCTGCTGGACCTTGTATTAACAAACAAGGAGGGACTGGTGGAGGATGTGAAGGTCGGAGGTAGACTCGGCTGCAGTGACCATGAAATAGTGGAGTTCAGGATCCTGCGTGGAGGAAGCAGGGCGATAAGCAGGATCAAAACCCTGGACCTCAGGAGAGCTAACTTTGGCCTCTTCAAGGAGCTACTGGGAGGAATCCCGTGGGCCAGGGCTCTCGAAGGCAGGGGGGTCCAAGAGAGCTGGTCACTCTTTAAACATCACTTCCTCCATGCTCAGGAGAGGTGCATCCCCCTGAGAAAGAAGTCTTGAAAAGCAGGCAGGAGACCCACATGGAGGAGCAAGGAGCTTCTAGCAGAACTCAGGTGGAAGAGAAAGGTCCATGGAATGTGGAAAGAGGGACAGGCCACTTGGGAAGAGTACAGGAATGTGGTCAGAGCATGCAGGGATGTAACAAGGAAGGCCAAGCCCCACCTGGAATTGAATCTGGCAAGGGATGTCAAAAACAAGGGCACATACAAGGCTTCTCTACAGTTCAGGGACATCAGTCTCTTTCAAAAATCAGGCCTTCTGCCTTTTCCAAAAAAAACTCACCACCATATGTTGGATCAAACCATGTTCTTTACACAGCATTTTCCCTGTTGACCTTCTCACAGGTTTTTCATGTCTTTTTTTTTTCATGTCTTTTTGTATGAGCATTATCATTTCTTGATTTTCAGTCAATAAACTTCTGGTATTCTAATAAAATACAGCCAGTTTCAACCCACAACAGAAAGCTGTTGACATACTATCTAACACTGCAGTTACTGAACTTTTCTAAAGACAAATTTACTTTATTATGCATCTGATGCAACAAAGTTGTTTGATGGAGTTCTGCTTGTGCGCTTGTGCTCTGTCCTGCTTACCTGCTAGATATTAAATATCAGCCAGACTTTCAAACTTCCTTCCAGAGTAAAAAATTTCATTTTGCCCTGAACACTGGGAGGTGCGCCCCATAGGGAACTAACAGTTCACCAGCAGTGATGTAAGTTTGGTCAAATCAACTTCTCACTGCACTTCACCAGTGAGAAAGATATGGGCTGAGGTCTTCCAGCTGCATTGAATACTTCTCTTTTTCATTCTTCATCTTGATATGGGAGGGCTGTAAATCATCATTGTTATCCTTTGGTCCAGACCAGACTGTGCACAAAGCTTCCAAAACATATTAAGACAAGTCTTTGCTCTCAAATGAGCACACTGGATACAAAGGAGGTTTATAGACAAAAGGATGTAATCAAATGATTTACTTTCAGGCTGAACTTTCAGTGGTATAATTGAAAAGAAAAGAGCCACAGCTCTTGTTTGCCTCTTTGACACCAAGCTAAAGACAGAGCTGAGGTCTTGAACTAGGCTCAAAGAGTAAATGTGTATTTTGTCTGAAGATCACCTCTGTCTGACAGAAGGAGGCACTGGCCTGAAAAGCTGCAAGACACCGTGGCTCTGAACTTTGCAGCCTCTCAAGGACAGCAAGCGTGAGCTGAATTCACTTGCAGAGAGGCTGCAGACCTGTAGGGGACAATGACTTCTCTTCTTTCCCTGTTCTGACACAGAGGTAATAAGTGGCTGTGAGGTTATATAGCAAAACAAAGCACAAAAATAAGTAACATTTTTAGCCCAGCATTTATATCCTTCTGTTAGGACTATCCTGACAAGCTTTGAAACTTGTCTTGTTTTTGTGACTGCTTGGTCTTTATGAGGCTTTGTTCTTCATTTGTCATGGCACTCCAGAGGTCTAGTCGCATCCAGAAGTGCTGTAGTATAAACACAGAGCAAAAAGAGGGTCTTGTCTTACAGAGCTCCCTGTTAAAATAATTTCTGAGAAAAGGAGTTAATAGTCACTTGCTTTGCTTATTTTTTTTTCTTTTTTGGGCTTTTGCAGTATTAAAACAGAACAGAGGCTTTATCCATTTTAGTAAGTTATCAGAAAAATGAATTAACCTGAAATTAACCTGAAATCCCAAGACAATTGGGTGGAAAAGCCTTCCGCAATGCAACAAAAATGATGCTGGAAGAGAAGGTAACAGTGACTGCAGCAATTTGACCTGAACCAAGAGTCACGCAAAGGGCAGGAGATACAGCCAGGTTGCTGCGGCTGCTTATAGCTGGAAACATCAGAAACAATCACATCATCTGATAAACATGTCACTGTTTAATAAAGTGCCAGCTTAATTTTAGAAACCTATGATTCTCTCCTGTTGTCACTCAGCATGCAACAAAAATAGTCCTTACTTCACTGTACATGGCATTAGAAATTTATCAGTGTTTTCATACTGCATCTCCAGTGTTTGTTTACACCTCTGATTTCAGAGCAGTTCCTTTCTCTTACTTTTCATGTCTGAGCATACTCCTAGACTGCCAAAAATGAATGCTGTCACTAGTCACTATAGAAATAGTTGTGATCACCCAAAGAATGCTCTTTTCACACATAACTATTAAAAAATGAAAGGCATGATTGAAATTGAGAGAATAATCACTTTAATGACATTTCAAGCACCTTTGAGCAGATTGAGTTAGCATAAGAACAGCACTCTCTCTTTAAGTATTTCACAAGCACCTATACTGCTAATCCCAGTATTTTCCTACCCAGTCTGAATGGTTCTGTTCAGATGTTGAGAGAAACAGAGATTTTTCGGACTCCACAATTCATGAATCTCAGGATTTATGGACAAAGGGAATAAATGTTTTTAGTTACGTCTGATAACTGGGACATTTATTTAAGAGTCTAAATATGAAAGTAAAATTTAAATAACCGGACTAAACTGGTCAGTGTGTACATCAGATTCTTAGAGGCTTGATTCTTAGTAACCTCTCAAAGGACTTAAGGAACACATGCCTGAAAGACTTAAGCCTGGGCCTCTAAATCCGGTCCCTTGTTATCCCACATGCCTTCTCATATGCCTTTCACAAGGACATATGTAGTCTTAAAATAACTTGGGAGTTTGCCCCTCTGACTCATATTTGCAGGCTTTCGTAGAACTGGTGGTGAGAAGCATTCCCATGTAGACCCTATGACACTCAGTAGTTTCTAATGATTTGTTGTATTTGGCGGTATCTTTCAGTCAACAACAGAACTGGAAACAGAGTCTTCAGATCATTTCAATTTTCGAAAATGCTGAGCTTTCTTAGCCTATTGCTGATTTGGGTTAAGGCAGTAGAAAACTCCTCTTACTCCAGCTAAAGCAAGCCGGGGTAGTCTTTTTGAAAATTCCAGCTTTGAACTTTAAAAATCTGATTGTAAATGCATACCAGGCAGACCATCCTGAAGTGGTCAAATCATGTATCAAACTATTAAGAAAACTACCTTCGTTCCATTAGGTACATATATTGAAGATCTTTTCTGGTTGTATAAGCTCAGTTTCACCCCTTGGTAGTTCTTTGACTGTTAGCTACGGAGCAAGAGCTGTTCTGCTCTACGTTGCACACTTATTCCTCAGTAATAGCATTGTGCTGAAAAGGCAAAACTAGAAAATACTATATCCACTTTCAAAAACTAAGGCACGGGGAAGTAAGTAGTTTATGAAAGTCAGATAGAAAAAACATTAGAACAGAGGAGTCAGAGCAGTTGTGGATGCCCCCTCCCTGGAAGTGTTCAAGGCCAGGTTGGATGGGGCTTTGAGCAACCTGGTCTGGTGGAAGGTGCCCATGGCAGGGGTGTTGGAACTAGGTGATCTTTAAGGTTTGCTTCCAACACAAACCATTCTCTGATTTCTATAATTCTATGAGTCTTGATTGCTTTGTACAGGAGAAAGCATCGCTGGTGCTTTTCAGATTTAGCCAAGGCCACACTCCAAGTGTGGTACACTTTACAGAACTGCACAGCCTTTCGTTTTTTAATTGTTTTCACAACTTGTGTTTGCTCGGAGGCTAGTGGCTGCGAGGGAGATCGGAACCCCAGTGTGCTCAGACACTATCCACACACAGCACTGTCTGACCTACAAAACTCGTATCTAAAGACTGACAGCAGGTGGAAGAAAAACAAGACTATAATCCCCTTTTCATAAACAGGGACCAGGTTTTGGGAAACAGCAAGGATTTTGCTCAAAGTCATGCAAAACTACAAAGCAAACACAGATTTCTGAAAACATAGGCTACCATCTGAGAGCTGGTTGGACCCCTTCTTGTCAAGGCAAATCCAACCTTTGAAAGGCAAATCCCAGTCATTTAGTTAGGTCCCTTGTTACCAAGTAATATGAAATAGTTGTGATGCTTGATGTAACAGTACAAACTGTACTCACCTTGAAATGTCAGATACCACAAATCAGATCTTGGTATCATCAGAAATATGCAGGTTTTAGTATTCTTCCTCAGAGACAGATCCATACTGCTGTCAATGTATAGGCCACAGAGCTCCCATGTGGATAACGGAGACAGTTTTGTACTAGGTACTGCAGGCATTGGGATTTTAGCACCCACTTTTAAACAAATCAAGAGTTTGATTAAAAACACAAAACAAGCCAACAACAGAAAAACCCACAGCAAACACAGAACATGTATAAATAACAGTCTGTTTTGGACTCCATGTTGCAAGAACTGCGCGGCTACCACCACCTGAGACAGCACTTCACAGCTAACCCAGACATATGTATCTCCTCAGAGATACCTTCAGACTGCTCTGCATGCCAAAGCTATGCTAGTAAGGATATCTCCTTCTTCCCTTTTTATGCTGTTCCAGTTTGCATAAATCATCAAACCCTCAGCAAAACAGGGAAAGAAGTTCCCTTCTTACAGTGGTTAAAGAAATCACCTATGGTGTGAGAAACAGGTTCACATCCTCAGTTCAACAGCTTCCTATTCCTTTTTTTTGAAGTCTAAAAACAGCATCTGAAAGATCTGTCACAAGTACCCTGAGAAGTGGGGAGGGAGCAGATTGCTGGCATCCCCTGCTATGCGGATGGAGTTAACATATGGTAAGGTTTACAGCTTGATCACAAATTTCCTATACTTGATGTATGAGCCTGAGCTCAGTCACTAGATATTAAATTCACAAGGGAACACTTAAATCCACAAGAGAGAAATCCAAAATGAGATCACTCATTGGACCACACATAAATTCTGCATGTAGTTTTGGCCTCACTGGTGCAAGAAACATGTCGATAAACTCGAGAAAGCTCAGCAGAGGGCCATGATGATGAGAAGGGCTTGAACACTTCACCTGCAAGGGGAGGCTGAGGAGCTGGGCTTGTGCAGCCTAGAGCAGAGACAACTTCAGGTGGACCTAAAGGCAGCACCCAGTATCTACAAGCTGTATACTTGACACCTCTCTCATCAAGCTCAAGAGTGATAATTTTTCAACAATATTAAGGGGATAGTACAGTACTTGAGATGCCTAATTATTCTACTGTTTTTTCTCATCTCTTCCTAAAAGTGTTCAGCAGACAGAATTTACTACTGGATTATAAATACTAAAGACGCAGAACTAAAAGACTGAGACTGAACTGTGCTGGCTGTTCAGAAGGAAAGGCGTCTCCAGACAGCTTCATGGTACAGGAATTACAATTCAAGCTACATATTTCTGTGTTCCATTGGCCACAGGTAAGACTGGTGTATGGTTTGGTGGAATACACAGTTACTTGGACTGAACTTCTATAAAATCAAGCAAATAATGCAAGATGTGCCTCAGAATATGTGAGTCTTCTTGATCTGACAGATGTTAAGATTGGTTTGATAAAAACGAAGACTACATGCAAGACAAAAGCAAATCAAGGAGTAAGGACAAGCACACCTTTCCTTTCCCTGCTGCCTCTAGAAATAATGTCAGCTATATCAGCATCTCCGCTTGGCACCAGACATATCACAGAATCTCAGCATGGCAGAGGTACGAAAGGACTTCTCAGCTTTCTCAGAACACCAAGACAGGTTTTGGATATCTCCATGGATGGAGACTACAGTACACTGCAGTTCTTGCCACCTTCTAGTGAGTCTACAGCCTCTGGTGGGCTCACAAATGCAGCATTTCACATCTCACAGTGTCCCAGTGGTTTATTCTGTGGTGGAACTAAAATCCCACAGTCCCCAAGGGACTGAGGATGGGACTCTGCCACTCCAAATCAGCCACCCTCAGCTTAGAAAGCCAGGCTCTACTCACTGCAAATATGATTATGAAGTTTTACAAGGAAAGAAAAAAACCAAACCAAAAACTCTTTGCATTCTGTTCCATTCTTCCTGTGGGCAAGTGTTAAATCAATATCTTAATTAGCTGTAATATGTCACTTGCTCTTACTTCCGTTCAAAACAATTGCTTAATTTCGTTATCACAGGCAGTGGGAGAGGAGGGCTTGCAGAGCCAGCTCTTTGTACGAAGGTGGGTGACTTCCATTGTGAGTAAAGATAGTTCTTGATTACTTTGACCTTTAATCATTATAACTGTACTTAATATTGTAATTAGAATATGTGCTTCATTTAATCAAGAAAGTAAAAAACCAATTCATTCAGGGGTGTTTTTATACACCAGAGATGATTAAGAAATCAATGAATGAATGATTTTCTATTTTCTTTCCTATATCTTTTTTTCTCAGTGTATTTTAATTTCAACTCACAAGAGCTATGAATTTAGGCCAAACTTCAAATTATTGCATCGTTTTGCTTGGCAGATTGAACGATATCATTGGGACCATTTAGCCTAACTCCCTGGGATCGCCATTTGGGATTGATAAGCCACTAACACTTAAAAAAGGCGCGAAGGAAGAGGATGAATCAGGGAAGGATGAAAAAAGTGTTCCACTGGTTGAGTAAGGGAGACAAATCCAGTACAATAACTGAAGGAACCTGATATATGCCAAGATAAATCTAGGAGTACCTTGGCCACTCATCTGAAAATTAAAAAATCCACTTCTGAAAGGATCTTTTAACCAGTGCAGGAGCTTTGCTTTTCAGCATATTCATCAGGATAAAGATTTGAATGAATGTTCAGAAAGAAGGATGGTGAGGGGACTGGAACATCTCTCCTACGAGGACAGGCTGAGGGAGCTGGGCCTGTTCAGCCTGAAGAAGAGAAGGCTGAGAGGGGACCTAATATATACTTACAAATATCTGAAGGATGGGTGTCAGGAGGATGGGGCCAAGATCTTTTCAGTGGTGCCCAGCGACAGGACAAGGGGCAATGGGCACAAAATGAAGCACAGGAAGTTCCAGCTGCACATGAGGAAGAACTTCTTCCCTATGAGGGTGACGGAGCCCTGGAAAAGGCTGCCCAGGGATGTTGTAGAGTCTCCTTCTCTGGAGATATTCAAGACCCGCCTGGACAAGGTCCTGTGCAGCCTGCTGTAGGTGACCCTGCTTCGGCAGGAG
>Ga0065711_1037242_pt1 | contig 20025 bp, 8 predicted proteins | sample Hoacrofraction12_FD_59098 | JGI IMG/M metagenome (GOLD analysis project Ga0065711, IMG submission 59098) | Hoatzin crop microbial communities from Cojedes, Venezuela - Epithelial fraction 12 v2 (version 2) | ecosystem: Host-associated > Birds > Digestive system > Esophagus > Crop | place... | reverse complement strand
GTGTCCCTCCTGACAGATGAACCACTACAGAGGAAACACTGCCAACACTCAAGAATGGTTCTTCAAGAGTTTTCTGGCAGTTTTATGAGCTCCTCCTCAAAATTATCAAAAATTTTCAGCTCAAATTCTATATGATACATGATTCGTTTTTTTCCTGACACAGTCATTAAGTACAAAGCTCTAACTGGAAGAAAAGGGGTCAACACAGTCGTCCCTCAGACATATGGACTTTTTTCTTTACTGTGGAGCCTGTCATCATTCATCATACCACCTTTTGCAAGTAAACATTTAACAAAAATTTCTGACACAGCTTTGTAGTGCAGACGTACAGCTCGGTAACGGAAAGGGCCCTCTGCTGGCAGACGCTTTCCCAGCTGTGAAGATCCAGAATTACTGTCACAGCCTGTGCACATCCATCTATTTTGTCACGAAAGCACTTCCTTATTTTAAGTGTCTTGCCCCCCACTATTTGATTTTAAAAGCTTTTTTTGCCCCATGCCCGTCACCCCTCCGCCATCAGGTAACAATCTGAACTAACAAATCCCTCTGATCAGACACATACCTCAACCAGCTGCAAGGAAAGGAAAATTACCTAGAGAGGATTTCAAGACAAAATGAGCAAGAACAGTGAAAGCTTCTTTCATGCACAACGGGCACTCTAGCTTTGTTCCATTTCTAAACTTCTTCAGTCTACTCAGTGACTACTGACTATCAAAATTTACTTGGCTGAGCAATTTAGCTCATGGATAATTCTTAAAAAATACAATGGGTACAAGCAGGATGAGCAGTTCAGCTGAAATTTTTTTCAAGGTGAGTTTTTCATGGTCCATTTGGCTTTTGCAATTAAAAAAGCATTAGAAATGCAGACCTTGAAAGTCTGCTTGGATCATGTTCGCTGAAATGAGGCAAACAACTCAATACAAGAAACATCAATTGTTTAAGAGCTTGAAGAGCCACTTTGACTAAAATGAGACTGCTTCAGATCAGTTCAAGAGTATGAAAAGGATTCAAATTTAATACAGTGCCTTTAATAGCTTTTGTTGACATGAGAGCATAATCCAGCATATAAAAGTGATACAGCAAAAAATATTTTATTCTTCCACTAAAAAATGACAAAATTATGATATTGGGGTAATCCAGAACCTAAACCCCAATCCATTACAATCTGTATATTTTGAAAAGATAGAAACCTGGCTCCGTTTCTCTGTCAACACAAAGATAAGCCCTAGCTGTAAATAACCAAGAACTGAGCAAGGCCAAAACTCAGGGTTGATTTTTATAAAATAAAAGAGGGAGACCCATGCTTGCAAACTATACCGTGCAAACATATCTGCACCTTGAACTCTAGCAGGGCTTAGCCTATGGATATAATATTCATAGATACACGTTTGTACATATAGGTGTGTTTATTTCACACCACCCCAATGCATAACCACCTACATAGTTCTCTTCATAGGGAATATGAGGCAGAGAAGCTACTGTACAGACACACCAGAATGTCTTGGAGATGAAAAAAATAACAAAAAACCAACGAACATCAGGGCCTATCTGTTGCAATGGAGTACAAAGATGAAGTTCATCCAGATCCAGAGAGAAAGCAACAAAAAAGTGTAACTGTATGCCCTAAGTGTAGTTACTTCCTTCTATAATGCTGTAAGCTCATATAGTGAAAGGGACTGAAACTAATAAAAGCATTTACATATACATGCAGGCATGCTTTCATTGTAGTAATGAAAAGTATTCAAGGTAATTTAAAGCTAGTACTTTTACTTGTACTGAACAAACATCATTAGTGTGCAACGGTACGTTAGTGAAACTAATAAGTACCATTACATGACAAGAAAATGCCTGAGGTTACGAAAACGTTTTTCACAACATGCAAGACAGTACAATTGTTGAATGCGTACATGGACACTCTCACAAGAGGCGTACTGCTAGCTGCAGGAATAGCATGGAGGTTTCTAAGATGTCACCTGGCATATTGGGTTGTGGGCATTCTGGATCACAACAATATCAGAAGTCTCGCATAGCAATCATCCAAAATACTGGAGCATTGCCTGCACCTGCAAGGTTTTGAGCCACTGCTTGCTGCCTTCCCCAGAGTTTTATGTACTCTATATATTTTCCACTTCAACTATGCATACCAATCTTCTCACTGTCTAGAAAGCATCACATTCTTGGCTTAGTTTAATATAATTGCGGCACTGACAGTTACTTCAAAGTAAGCTGTACTTCTGCAATATGAAACCAAAGCACAAGATAAACATGAAAGCACTTGCTGAAAGTAAACTGTAACAAAAAGCTTCCTATTGAGTAAATACATCCTTCCATGTTTAAATATTGTCATGGGAAGGAGCAAAGCAAATCTATTCGTAATTATTGTCAGAGCAGAATTGAGAAGATGATTTATTAATAAATTACTGTGCAGATGCAAGCAGTATCTTTCTGTGGTTAGGTGAGCTCTCATTCATAGAATAACATCTTCCTTTTCAGGTACAATCACCTCTCATAATTTATGACTTAAAGTCAAAAACATGCAGCAAAACTTCAAAGGAATCCTTCTACTCCCCATATGCATAATAGACCTCTCCATTTGCTTAGTTTTTCTTTCCTGTGCCAAGTGCCAGTTCCTGCATGAAGAAAAATACGGTACCAGACAATCCATGATCTTGTTTGTTATGGCATACACTATATTTTTCAAAGTATTTAGCAGAAGAACCATAAAGAAATGCAATGCATTATATTTCATTCAAAGGTTGACAATGGAAAAAAAAACATAATACTTTGTTTCAGACAAAAAACTGGGGTACACTATCTGCACCATGAAAAACCAACGTAGTTGTTCTGGAAATTCAAGGACTCTGGCACTACAGGCATGCAGGAAGGAAAAGGGCTAAGTAACAGAGATAAAAGCTTGCGACTGAACTCATTCAATGCTTCCATATGTGCTGAAAGTTTAATTTCTTATGTTTTGGTTAGAAATTTGCAAGGAGTAAACCTCAGTATTGGCCAGCCAAGTCAATGTCAGAGATAAGAGGTCTGTCAGCCAAACTATCTAAAACTATGCTTCAATATCAAGGTCAGAAAAGCTTTGTTATTTCCAAGCAAAACGAGTGTCTGCTGCATGCCTGTTTCACCTTGTGATGTAGCTTGTCTGGCAAGCAGTCCAGGGGGTCATTCTCATTATAAAATAAAGCTACCTCAAGAGCTAATTTGCTCATTTACAAGACGTGCAAAGGGGTTGAGAGGTACCGACTAAAGCTGAATATATCTTTGAGCTCTGAAAAAACTTTGCCTCTTTCCCTTTTCTCTCTCTAAAGCAAAGCAGAATCTCTTAGGAAAGATGGTACTGGAAGCTCTGAATCCAATGCACTACAACATCACCAGCCTAGTACCTGACACGATGCCAGTGGCCACAGTGCCCATACTCATTTTCATGTGCTTTCTGCTTCTAATATGGAATCATGAAGAAACTTCATCAATACCAGGTAAATTAACTTTAGCTATGGTATCACCTAAAAGCTGTCAGAGTATTTTGTTGTTGTTTCTCAAATTTAAGTGAGAAAGTAATGCTGAATAATGATTGCACACCAAAAAAAATGTACTAAGAGTCAGTTTAAATAATACGTCTTTTTAAAATAACTAATAAAAGAAATCAGGCTCTATTTAAGCTCAGAATTTCCATAATAAACCTGGCTTATTTATATAAGATATGACATGTAGTTTTCTGCTTTATTATGAATATGCTAGGAAGATATTATACCATTTTACAAACTCTAGATGTTCACATTTTCATGTGCATTATAAACTTCTGCTGTTTACATGTTTTAAGTTTTCTAAATTGTCTTTACTAAAAACAAACTACTCTCTAGGAAATTATTCAGATTTTCACAGTTTATCAATTTTTTTCCTCCATGTTTGGCACTGAAGACCCTCCAGAATAGAACACCATCAAATGGTTTCCCTTTTGGAGGGCCCCTTCTGTAATGTTTTGGGGGCTTCTAGCAGACATGACTGATTCGGCCTGGTTTTTATTAGATGCAGTAACAAGGAACTACTGCATGACTGAGAACAGAGTACATGGCTCACAAAGGTGTGTGACAGGACAAACTCTGGATCAATGCTGTGGCACCTGAATGAAATTCTGAGAAAAGATCCTTGCCAAACATCCTTCAGTATGCTAAAACTCTCCAAAAGCTAGAGATCAGGGGGAAGCATTCACAGCAGGTTATGCATTCTATTTGAGTGCTTGATGGGATCAACCAGAAGACAGAACTAAATTCATATGCTTTAAGGTTACAGATATTTAAATAATCTGGGTGCTTGCAATTCCTCTTGGTAAACAGTGCAGGCATAAGCAAGTTTTTCATTTTTAAACAGTATACAAAAGTTTTGTAAATACTCAATCTTTTTGTTTTATGGAGTTAAATATATGTTTTACAGACAAAAGAGGCAAATTAAGCTTTCCTTGAAGAAGGAAACTTCCTTTTAAAAGTAATTAAAGGCAAATTCTCTCATGCTGTCTCTACTTTCTCCTTTCTGTTATGAGAGGGAAATTTGGTGCTGAGTTACAGTGGAAGGATTTAATTGACAACTTTGTTGACGAAATGCTTATTAATCCATTCTTTGCTCCTACTTAAGCACGTTTTCATAAGTTCACAGCAGTGAAAGTAACTTTTCCTTCAAATACCTGCTTTCTCTAGTATTAATGACTTTACAAGAAATGTAATTGACTACATTGAATTACATCAAGAGGGTTATTGACTTTTGTAGGTGTTGCTGTGTGCTTCAACACAAAAATCAATCAGAGGATTTACTAAAATCACAAATTAATAAACCATATGCATTTTTTCTAGATAATTTCTTCTTTCTGTTATCTAGCCATTGTACCTCCAAATGTAAGCAATCTCATCAGTTGTACATACATTGGAAGGACTATAGGCTTCAGCAGATATAAAGTGAGACTTCAGCAGCATAGGTGCAAGTTTCTCTAAGACAGAACTTCAGAACAGGATTGTGTGCGTGAACTGCCCAATGCAGACCTCGACTGTCATGTTAAAAAGCTCATTTCAAAAGGATGATTCTCAGAGGTATGTTCTTGTCAGTGAGTACCACCAAGACCAAACTTTTCTTACCCTATTTCCTAGGGCCAGGATACTGCATGGGAATCGGTCCCCTCATTTCACATGGCAGATTTCTCTGGATGGGAGTAGGTAACGCCTGCAACTACTACAATAAGACATACGGAGAATTTGTGAGAGTTTGGATCAGCGGTGAAGAAACATTTATAATTAGCAAGTAAATCCTTATTTTCTATCCTTAATAACATGAAGGGCTTTTTCATATTTTTATGACTTCTTTGCCACTTTTTTTCTGAGGTAGAATTGAAGTTATTATTTTCAAAAATTATCCTAACATAAACCTTTTACTTCCTGCTGTTCACAGATATTTTTTAATATTTTGTTTCTTTAAAGACACCATTATTGAAGTCTACATGAATTCTCCCACTTTCTTCATGGAATGGAAGATTGAGTTCTGTGACTCAATCCTGAAAAATTCTCACCGTCTCTTTTACTATTCCATTTAACATTAGGATTACACACTGTACAGGAACCTAGACTGCAAAGCAGGATTAAGCCAAATTTTAGTTTACTGTGCTCTGACGTTTCTTCTTAAAATGGGAGTAATGCTTGAAGATTATGGCTCCAATTTAGCAAGTTAATTAAGCAAATGCAGCATTACAGGATTATGAGTAATTCCATTCCAATTAATGGGATTACTCATAGGCTTTGATTATACACAGCATTAAACATAATGCTAAACCACAGTCTATCATTTTAGCTAGCTCCAGTAGTTCACTGCTTTCTTCTCACATTGGATCTTCCAGATGTTTGAGTTACACCATGAAAAAAAAAGTAGTAAAACATTTACCATGTGCAATTAATAATCACAACCTTTTTATTAGCAACATCGACCAATCCATAATCAGCTTTCATTATGCAAAAGCTTTTGAAAGACAATGTAGTACAGAGGACTATCACAGGATCTACCATGTGAAGCAAGTCGGCTTCACCTCTGTAAAAGAAGCAATAATGACAGGGAAACTATTTACATTCCTATCCTACATCGGTGTTGTCAACTAACGTGCTATAACGTTTTGATAATGTAAAATGCTATAAACTCTTATAGCTGTCTTCCACTTCCTGTACTACCAATTCATCAGAAACAGATCCGGAGTGCTCACAAAGCAAGCCACCGCTGCATCAGGCTTTACAGTCAATACACCACTTCAGACATATTTTTTGCTTAAAAGCATTGACAGTACATAGAGTACTAGTATTAACTTTTTTTTAAAAAAAAAAAAAACAAGCAATAATGTAGAATAAAGTTTTCAGTGGATCATACATTCACTGCAAAACTAAACATAACCTAAATTCTGCAAAATTATACTATTTCTACCAACGATCTCTGATTTTTTTTTTATCAAATCTAATCATAGAGAGATGCTAATTCACAGAGACAAGGATTTGCAGGTTTGGTTACAAGAGATGTTGTTTTTTGGAGGACTTCATTACATATTTTCATAAGGAAAATCTGTTTGTACAAGGTCAGATGTCAAAATCCTTCCTTAAAACATTGTTATGTGTCTCCTGTGTATCTACACGTGTGGAATGGAAGGAAGCAAAATGAGCCTCCTGCACCTTTCTATTCCTGGGGACAGCTAACATAATTCAATATCATCTTGTCATGCTGATGAAAATACAGATGATGTTCCTAGATGTGCAAAAAACCTTTAAGAAAATAGGAAGAGAGAGCAGATGTGGGGAAGTGTAAGAAAGAGAGAATATGCTGAGTTTCCTGGAAAGCTGGACCCGCAGACACTCTCCTCCCTGACTCCAGTCCTTAACCTATGTTTGCCTCTTTATACCATACAGCATCTCACATTAACTTTACTTCTGGTTAAGCAAAACTATGGTGTAAACCCAGCACCGCCGAAGTCAATAGCAAAAGCCCCGTTTAATTTGCCCGACTGAAAAAATAACCTAACTCATGTAAGAAGTCTGGGATTTAGTCCATGTAGTACGCTACACGGTGAAGAAAGCAGCGTGCTGTTTCATTTCAATCTCTGCTCTGATTTGCTTTCTTCTTGCTGGATTTCATTTGATTAGGTTTTCATCACATCAACATTTCTAAAATGTGAGCTCCCTCTAAAGGAAATCCGCTCTTGAAGCAATAATGCTGGTCACCACCTGTTTTCCAGCATGTGTAAACAGACCTTGTCAACTGTAAGAAAAATCACAGATTCCCCCAACATTTCTGTTTAGGAATATTTATCTCACACATATCATCATAATATGACGCCACATATTTAAATGATGCACATATATATTTATCCTTTCTGTATGTGTTTGGGAATGACAAAATAGCTACAGTACAGCTGTAATTTAATACACATCATGATGAAATTATCAACTGTCAAATATTTTACATCTCATCTCCTGAAATACCCTCGGACAATGACCAGTGTCAGATATCTTATATATTTATGTGTTTCTATGTATACACACTATTCAGACTAAAATCTTTTGGTAACCATTTGCATTTTAACTGAAAAATAATTTTAAATCTAAATGGAATACATTATTGCTCTAATATACATTCTGAAGACATCATCAAGTTACTTAATTATGTAAAAGGAACAACATTTAATGTCAAGCACTGTACATGCTAAATTGAGAATGCAACTCAGCAGTTCAGAACAACTATAAGATGTCAGAATAAAAATTCTATGTACGATCTACAAAACAGCTTGTTTCTCCCTGTTTCTTTCCCAGATCCTCAAGCGTGTTCCATGTAATGAAACATTGGCATTATGCTTCTCGATTTGGGAGCAAGTTTGGATTACAGTGCATTGGCATGTATGAAAATGGGATCATATTTAATAACAATCCAGCACACTGGAAAGAAATTCGACCATTTTTCACCAAAGGTAAATCAATGCGCATTAATACACCACATCACTGTAGCACACAGTCAATTTTTTCTGAAATGCTGTTTGTCCTTTGCATGCTTAAATTACAGAAAGCAGTTCTTTTTAAATATCCCAAATAAATATTTTATTGTACATGTTCTTTCACACCTATCCTGTTCGGTATGCTATTTGAAATAGTCCTGAAGTAGTTTTGCAGATTCTTAATCTCATCCAATTAAATAAAATTAAATGATGCCCACACACCATATTTTTAAATGTTTTTACGTTTCAAGTCCAACATTTACATTAGCTCAATTGGCACTTCCATAAAGGTAGTTGGTTGTTCCTATCGAGCCTCCACTGAGTTCAAAGACTCTTCTGTCTTGTTCTAATGGAAAAAAATAAAGTGCTTTTGTTTCAAAATTAATTTAGAAGATTTGCACAGCAGAACTATTTATTAATCCCTTTAGTATGCTAAGAATCAATGTAGTAACAGAGAAAAAGATTGAAGCAATTAATATCACTAAGTTGAAATCAAATAGGAAATTATACACACTTCAGTATTACTATTTTGCGAGTCTGCAATTTTTTGATTCACCTTCTTTCCACAAATTGAAAATGTTCAGTATTTATGTATCATTAGAATTAGCTACTTCCAATGATCTTACAACCTTCCCAACAGAACTGCCACACTTGTTCTGCAAGATCCACGGTTCCGAAAATATTCTCAACAGCTGAGACTGCAGTAGTTTATGGCAGTGATTCCAGATTCTGAAAATGAAAGTGAAGCAGCACCTAAAAGAAATTAACTATCTATTGGTTCAAATTTTCTACATTATTTTGTTGACATACGACACTTGGGCCTTTCCTACATGATTTTGCTGTTGAAAAATATCAGCAATTTAGTACTGATTGAAGATGGCAAGAAATTTTCGTTGTTGTTGTTCTACTTGTTCCTAGAACTCAGTTCTCTGTATTTACGAAACAGACATCTTCTCAACTACAAACACACAAACCCTCTCAACGTATATTTGATAAAATAATGTCCTTGAGGCAATTACAGCAATTCTTGTATGGGAAAGTAATTTATAAATAGACTACTTAGGGCAAGATTTCCAAAGTCATTCAAAAATTATCTGAATCCATTGCAGCTGGAGCCTATCAAAATCCCACTGAATTACATAGCAATGGAACTGACCACTGCTTTTGGTTGCTTTTGATTTCTGAAAATGCAATAAATCCACCATGACAGTATCTCCACTACTCACAGGTGGACAGACAAAGGTAGGCTAACACATTGCGTGCTGCCAGGCTAGGCTTCAGTCCACAGCAACATGACAGGCTGCCAATAGCTTACCCCAAAGCTACCATGCTGTTTATGAGCACCCAGGAGTTATGTTTGCAGAAATTCCCGCCATCCTCCCCACAAATCCCCAAGCTGTCTTCCCTGCAAGCAAAGGAGATGGGACATCCACAGTGCCTGTAATGCAGATAAGGGTACGGATAGCCTCCCACACAGAAAGGCAGCACAAATGATGCCAAACATCTTTCCTTAACACGGTACGAACCTAGCGTAAAATGCATGTCTCAGGTACAAAGTGGCTGGATGCAAGGCAAGTTTGGGCTTTGAGTTTGTTGCCATTTTAACTCAAATTGCTTACAGTTTTTTTTATAAAGAACGATTTTACACCAATCACTCCCACGATAATGTTTCACATTTTATAGACACCATTATAACCAAAAGTTATAAATAATGTATGAAACTTAACCAATCTTTTTATCATTTTGCACATATATTTCAGCTCTGTCTGGTCCTGGCCTTGTGCGTATGATAGCAATCTGTGTTGAATCCACAGTTGATCACCTGGACAAACTAGAGGAAGTAACCACTGAAGTAGGAAACATCAATGTGTTGAATCTTATGAGGCTGATCATGCTTGACACATCTAACAAGCTTTTTCTCGGGATACCTTTGGACGGTATTAACAGCTTTATTTTTATACTTTATGATGGATCTAAAGTGCACGTCCAAAGAAAACGCTGACATCACTCAGCAGTTTTGTTTCAGAAAACAGAGCAAGAACAGACTCTTACATCACCATATATAACCAATTGAAATTGACTTTTGAGTGATTTTAGTTCTAAAAGATAATTTGATATGACCAAAGATATATATTAACTTGTCACACCTTAACAAATAGTACCATTTAAAGAGATTTTTATGCACTGAGTAGGTACAATCCCAATATTATATACATGTAAGAATCAGAAGTCTTTCCACCAAACTCATTTCCTTGAACACTTCACCTGACAATTTACGTCTTCTGTGATTTATTCACCCTCGTAACCACATGACAGAATTAACATTATTGTGATGTATAAATTATCCTATTTCAATATGCTGCAAGAGTTCTACTACTTTTCTTCTGTGGGAGACTATTCGGCTCTGGTTGACACACCACTATCTCCTAGCTAGCTGCCAAGAGTTTTTACAAAAATCTATACCTTTTCTACAGTGTACTACAAATGTCTCTTAATGTCGTCTGCCACATACTAAAACCAACTGTCTATCAAATTCCCACAAACTTAGAGTAGGGAACACGTCCTTCTTATTAATTTTTTGAAGCATTTGTGTTATTTAACTATTGGGGTTTATATTTTATGCTGATTTTTGTTAATGTTTATTTTCAGAACATGCCATTGTACTTAAGATTCAGAATTACTTTGATGCTTGGCAAGCACTTTTATTAAAGCCCGACATCTTTTTTAAGATTTCTTGGCTGTGCAAGAAATATGAAGAGGCGGCGTAAGTATCAACAGTTTTACAAGTGATTTGCATAAGATCCATTCTTTCTAAGAAGGAGATCTTTCTCAATATTTCCCTCTGCCTTTCAGAAAATAAGCTGCGAAACTTGCAAAGGTTACAGTTCATCAGAAAAAGAAAACTCATCTGCATGCACAGCACTGTCCCAGAAGAGTTAACCCCTGAGCATAATTCTATTTATTGGTGCCCTCAATGTGCATTTTTGAGTGAATAACTCATTTTGAGTTAAAACTTGGTGCTCAGCTTGATAATCCATTTAAAACATTTTTTTCCTAAGTAAGGAACAAATACATTTTGCCATCTTCCTCTTTGCAAAAATACAAGATGCCTCTTCTATTTTTATGATCTCATTTGCTGTCTCCTGCCAAAAAAGGACTGGATATAAAAAGAACTGGCAGTTTGTTCATTTTGGATTCAGATTCCATCTAGGGAGAGAAACTACTACTTATGAAGCATGTGTAATAAATTGTTTTGATAGTGCTATATAACATAAAGACCTCAAGGGAAAGACGGAGCTCCATCTAAAGTAACTGACAATTCTTAGGAACTAGACACAAGATTTAGCTTCTCTAACATTTGCTTGGCAGTTTTATTATGGCAATGATTGGCACTTTATCCTGTGATTCTAATAATAGCTAACTGCTGTGGCCCAGTTATTATCATATATTTCTACTGAAAAAAAAATGATAAAGATTGCTGGACTTAAAGTAATGCAAAGAACCACCACAGGATACGATAACAATATCCTGATAAAGATGGCAAAAAGGACTATTTACTATTTCTAGTACATAAGAAAAGTTACAAATAACTAGAACTTTACCAGGCTTAAAGTTTAAAAAGCATTTATCCCTATCATCCCACTCAAATTTTCTACCCCAACAATAACAAACACAAATGGAAAGCCCAAGGATTTAATTCAAAACTTTTCAAAATACTTTTTAAAAAGAATTGCCTTCAAATCTACAGCTAACTGAAAATCCCAAGTAAAATCACAAAACTTCTGGACTTTGATTTTGTCCACCACTGCAATACAAACTGTTGACAGAGTATTACTATTTAAAAAATGAAAATGAAAAATTTAGATCAACTCTACCCTCAAGTTAGAAAAATGTACATAAATGTTAGAAAAATTATACTAACAATTATCCATCAAGTTCTCTAAGTTCATTTTATTCCCTAATAAAATAAAGTATAAAATAGAGAGAAAAAAACAAATTCTTTGGAAATTATAATAAATCTTTTAAAAATCTGTTCATTAATAGGGTATACAAAAACATTTTCATCCCTTTCAGTCTATCCTATAGAGAATAAGATTTCAGTCCAAACATGTAATTATTTGATAAGCAATAATGAGAAAATACACCTTCCCATAGTATTATTGCTTTTGCAGAGAACCATATAACCACTCTTAGGAATACTTAATTTCTGCCATTCTTCAAGGTTTTTATTGGTATAGTCTCTATGTTTCTAATCATATCCTAGCATATACTAAAAGTCTGCAGATATTTATCAATATGTTGGATTTTATCTGTTTTCAGCAAGGATCTGAAAGGAGCAATGGAAAACTTAATAGAACAGAAACGACAAAAGCTTTCCACTGTTGAAAAGTTGGATGAACACATGGATTTTGCATCCCAGCTGATTTTTGCACAGGTATTGGCAATGTACTCAAATCATGGCTAACTTTAATTTTTCTGACATTGTCCTGTCGCTAACACCACAGGCTTTGCAACTTAAATTTCACGTTATCTATCTGTAAGTCATGTCATCATAAAGGGATGCAAATCAGTTGGTTCCAGGGAGTCCCTAACATCCCTAAAATGAGTAGTTACATTTTTGGGAACAGGTGCTTGTCTGATTTTTTTTTTTTTCATGTCTTAAACAATATCCTTACAAGTCTTGCATATATCCCTGAATGTCCTCCAGTCTTTCCCCAATTCCTGTATTTTATCTTGATGTATTGCCTTTTGCTGGCAAGGCTTCAAATGCTATGGAAATCCTCTTTCATGTAATCTCTGACAGCTCACAAACTCTGTGAGGAAAGATAATAAATCAATAAAAATCTGAGCTAAGGACAAACTCTTGCTTTTCTGTAACGTAACACACACCCATCAAAACAGGAGTTTTCTGTTTTTCTCTGAAAGACAAAAAATAAATGCTATTTAAAATATGACAGAGACACTGTCAAGATTTTTACTTTTGTTTAAAGCAGATATCCTAAGTATTTCCCATTCTCCTGTTATAGGACCTCTGTTGGCATCAGAGGTCAGTAATCAACATTTTCCCCCAAATTTCCAATTTTTTTCAGAACAGAGGGGATCTGACTGCCGAGAATGTGAACCAGTGTGTGCTGGAGATGATGATTGCTGCTCCTGACACTCTATCTGTGACTCTCTTCTTTATGCTAATACTGATTGCAGAGCACCCCACAGTGGAAGAGGAGATGATGAGAGAAATTGAAACTATTATGGGTAAGCAGGAGCTGCAACGTCACTGACGTGTGAATATAATTTTGCTTCAGCAGTGATCTAATTTTGATTATTCAAAGGCTGAAAATTCAAAGGAAAAAAATTTTCTACTAACAGAAGTATTTGCTGCAACATATATGAACTACTGTTACATGTAAAAGACTTTATTCAGATCAAATGAAAGAAGATGACCAATTTGTAAGATAAATTCAAATAGGAATCATCAGAACTGACAATCTATTAGAAAGAATGTGCTATGTTCACTCCTCAGCAACACCACTGAAAATCAGCACTCACCTTATAAGTTTACCTTGAAATAGCAAAAGGGGACACTCATTTCAAATACTGCTAATCACCAATATTTCCCTGTGTATATATAGAACCTAAGTTCCACCATGACTGCAGAAGGGAAAGATTAGAGAAAATTAAAATTGTATTTTGCTGTCATCCATTTTGATATCAAACTGGTCTCCTCTAAGTACTAATTACTAACTATCCAAAACACAATCAAGATCTGAATTTGTATTCTTCCCTTTCTCTAGACTTCTTTCAAAGTCTGACACTGAACTAATACAGACATTCATTTCATCCACTCTTATTCAACACTTACTTCCAGTCAGTTAAACACTGGAAAGTGTATAGCCAGTCCTTCACTCTTTTTCTTAAGTACTTTTAATAAACCTCATTTTATTGTCCTCATGAGACTTGAGTGCTCACTCTTCTCTATTTCATTCTGATGGCCTTCATTTCTAAGGCAGTAGAATGTTGTTGCCTTTTCCTTAAGTAAATGACCAACTGGAGTAGCAAAGCTGCCTTTTCTCTTGAAAAATCTGCCACTGCAATGGTTAGCCTGTAGTTCTCGAACTGCTTGTGGCTTGAAAGTTGAAGTAAGGCTCCGAATGCAGTACGCCGTGACACTGATACTGCTGCTGAGGGAATCAAGATGTGAGTTACTCGTGGTTACTGAAATAGTCAGACCACAGTAGGACCTCACTGTACATCTAGCCAAAACCAAGTACATGGTAAATATTTAAGGCCCCTACAAAGTTATGTCCCATTTGCAGACTATTCCCAGATTCCATTCACTGTCAGCTCTCAGAAGACTACTTTGTGTGTCTTGTTGCTCTCAGTCATACAAAAGTCAGGGAAGGACTTTCAGAGTTTTGTCACTGACAAGAAAGCAGAACTAGGACTCGTAAGGTATTAAGAAGAAGATAAGGTGAGAAGATTATAAATTAATAAACTAGGGTTTATGCTGATGAACAATATACCAGATTTCCTGAATATGTAAGACTACATAAAGCTACTTTGAAGCTGTTGAATCTTCCCTACCATTTCAGGAACTGAGAATTCTTCCAAAAACGTTTTTGTATTTGTACAATGCAGCTATTAAGTTTATAACCAACTTCTCCACCATCTGTTTTATTGCTCAAGGTGACAGAGACATACAGAATGATGACATGCCGAACTTAAAAATCGTGGAGAATTTTATTTATGAGAGCATGAGATACCAGCCAGTTGTGGACTTGATCATGCGAAAAGCTTTACAAGATGATGTAATTGATGGTTATCCTGTGAAAAAGGGGACAAACATTATTCTCAATATTGGACGTATGCATAAGCTTGAATTCTTCCCAAAGCCAAATGAGTTTTCTCTTGAAAATTTTGAGAAAAATGTAAGTGTTCTATCTTATTTCTTAAAGGAAATTGGGTGTTATTTATTGACAATATATCTTCCTCTTGTTTCGATCAAGAACTTTGTGACCATATGACTGTTTTCCCTTTGTCTAAGTGCCTAGTTAGCTATACATCCTGCTTATTACTATTATTATTAAAGCTAGGCAGATATTTTCCTATCAAAGTGCCTTCCAATTAAAAAATAATTATGATACTGAAAACGAAGTTTTCCCAGACTTCTTAATTTTGATTAAAAATTTCTGATGAAATTTGTCAAAGACACTGGTAGTTCCCATTATATTCCCTGACACTGAACAAAATAAAGAGGCTTTAGGGAGCTAGAGCCATTCAAGCAGTACAACTCAGAGCTGAGGCCATGTGAGGATTCTCTGGAAAGGCGAAGGGATATAGTAACTCCTGAGAGACTGAGAATCTAGCACCCATTTTATTCTCTCTTGTTTATTTTTATTTAGGAATTAAAAAATAAAAAATCTTCTATAAACCAAAATGGAAATCCTAAGTTTTAACCAACTCCATACTCCAAGTGTGGAGTACTTCGTCCCAGTTCATCACAGCATTTTAGTTATATTCTAACTCCCAAAAGAACTAGAATGTTCTTTAGTCTACATTACCGAGTCCTGTATCAAAAGGAATATCTGAATTTTTTTTCCTACTTGTAAACCCCTACTATTGTAAAGCATCCTTCAGATTATTTACATTCATTTAGACCTCTGCTTTTCTAATTACTGATTAAACAAATTGTTTTGCAACCTGGAGAGATTAAAAATGCATTGAAAGAAAATAGTCTGATTCTATGGCACGTTTGACTCCTTGTTTTTGACTATTAACCAGTGCTAATAGAAGTGGAAGATACTGTGACAGAGAGCACAAAATATGAAATATAAAGGCTTGGTTAGCACTCCTGCGAGGGAATTAGCAATATCTTTGGAATAAATAGCCATGTAAGAGTGGAGGGCATAATGAACTTCGTTCTGTGAAGGGACTCCGAACGGCAGAATGTCAGCCTTACTATCATAGATACACACATTTTCGTGGTATGCAAGTTTTCTCTTACATTTTCTAGCGGTTTGTCAAATATTGCAGTTGAATGGGGTTGAAGCTAAAGAGCTAATGTTTTCTATAGCTGTCACACTTCTCATTTTGACTAACTAAAAGTGTTCGGAAATAATGTTATTAACCAGCAAAACTTCTTTGAGATGTTAGTAGCTGCACTCATAAGCATCCACAGATAGTAAGTTCGGTTTTCAAGAAATAAACAGATGACCCACTTTGATACATCAAAATGGGCTTACTAGTAAAAACACCAGAAGAAATAATTAAGAAAGTCAAGAAACAAAAGATATGAATGTTCAAGCCAGAAACACACCTCCAAGTTTTACATTTTCCTATCAAAAATCTAGGAGTACCATGATTGCCACAGATACCAATGAGCACTAAACAAACCTGGTTAATATTTCTAAACTGCTGGTTGATTACCTATAAAAAACTCTGCACACAGTATTAAAAAAACAGCTCAAGAAAAAAGCAACTGTAGAAAATTCAAGAAGAGAGAAAGTGATGAAGTTTATTGAAATAACTATTCTCTATGGAAATTTTCCATTTTGCCACCCATTACTGTCATTCTAAGCGTTTCTATCAACATGGATTTCTTGCGTATTTTATAAGTACACTTTGCTACTAAAAATATTTCCCCTTGACCAAATATTTAACCACACATTTTCTATCTGACTTGATGCATTCTGTTTGCCACATAATTATTCTGCAGGCACAACTTGCACACAGCTCTCTAAGCGAACAGCAATCCACACCATTATTTATGATAAGATGGCATTGTTAGAATCTAAACATTCCTCCATTCTCCCAGGCCGTGCATTTGCCATTGTGCTGTACTGCCAGCTGCTGTACTTGCTCTGTATCATAAATACTCGTATTCACCTATATTTTTTCAAAAAATACAGCTCAGTTCATTTGAAAAAAATTTGAAAACATTTTTCTCAGTCTGAAAATGAGAGAAAACGACACTTTTTCTAGCTAATTTAATACAAAGCAACCTTTTATACTCTATTCTTGGGTTAACGAGGAAGTCAGAACACAGCTAATATCTTACCTTTTTTAAAAGGCAGCTACACAGATGAAGAAAACCAATTTATTTACAGTCAGGCTTGCTTATCCTTTCTCATGACAAGTACCTTTGTACCTCATTAGCAGTACTATTCACGCCTTTGGGACTGTTTTGGATAGCTCACTTCTTCAATGTCAGTAAAAGTAGCAGAAGCTGGCTGTGCATTCTTCAACAGTTCTGGGAATCCTGCATTTCACATTTTAATTGATAGGACAGGAGACAATAATTTTATAAGTGTTCTCTCTCTATTAGATATCAACATAAATTTTCAACATTACATTTTATGACAAATTAATTCTCAGGAACACTAGCTTTTTAATGACGATTGTAATGGGTGTATGGCTTCATGATTATCTTCAGACAAGGCATCAGCCTTGTCTCAGACATTTATGAGCTTCATAATGAAGATTTTCTGAAAAAGTTTTTAATGAACTTTAATGTATATTGAAGAGCAAAATCTTCACTCCATTTCACAGCTTGTGGTAAAATCGCTGTAATTCACAGGATGAACGGAATGAAACACACCGGCAGAATTCGACTGCTTGACTTTACATTCCCTGCTATCTTTGCATTTCAAATGGCAAACCTTCTGCAGGCATCCTCCTGTATTTTGGCCTGACTTGGGTGGGAGGGCTGTTTAGTGTAAAGGAAAGAAGTAATTGCTCTTAAGAGATTCTTTCCACAAGTTTTTCAGAAAATATTTACTACCAATTTCCATCATAATTTTGGCTACTTTTACAAAGAAAAATTTGTCTTAAAGATTATTCCTTGTCTTATTTTGTGCAGGTTCCTTCACGCTATTTCCAACCATTTGGATTCGGCCCTCGGGGCTGTGTAGGAAAGTTTATTGCCATGGTAATGATGAAAGCAATTCTGGTGACCCTTCTGAGACGCTACAGAGTACAGACAACAAACGGAAGAGGCCTTAACAACATCCAGAAAAACAATGACTTGTCCATGCACCCAATAGAAAGGCAGCCTCTGCTGGAGATGGTATTCACACCAAGAAACACAAACAAGAATCAGGGTGACTAAAATGGATCAGCATCAGCATTAAAGTTACAGGGCTTTCTCAGCCACAGCCACTAAGAAATACCCGTCATTCCTAGGTAAAGATAGAGAGTAAAATATTTTGTTGCCCCTAAATCACTATGGCTTCAGAAGACAACCTGTTCTGCCAGCACAGCAGAACCAGGTTCTGGTCACAACTTCAGTGTAATGAAGTAAGACTAAAATTACAAAATAGTCCTGTCGCTGTGCAGTGCCACACTATATGCAGGATTCCTGGCTACTTGTTAAAACCGTCAAGTTCAGATGAAGTGATGCTTGCTTTTCGAATGGTGCTAGTTCAGAGGTTTGGGGGTCAACAAAAGAACATGCCTGATGTGCGTTTAATTCCAGGACTACGTGTGCCCCCCTTCCCCTCACCTCCCTGAAGCTGGATCTGGTGGCATTTAACTACTGCAGAAGCTCCAATTATCTGTTTTTGAAAACATCTAACGAATGGTAAAAAAGTTGATGTTTAAGACTACGAAACAGTTTAAAATATCTAAGACAGATACAAGTTATAAAAAAATGTTTGTACAAGAAGTCATTGAAATGCTTTTCTTTACCATGTTTTGCTGTCATACACCAAAGACTCGCAGTGTCAGATTTTACTGATGGGAGAAATTTTCAGAGCACTAGGTAATACAACAGTTGAGATAACTGTTCCACGTTTTTAAAACCCCACGTCCTGCTACGGAGAATCTGTAAACATCTTAGTAATGACCAGCTAAGAATCAAGTAATGAATATGAAACATTACCACTAGCATCACACGACACACACAGGCACACACAACACAGTCAGGTCCATCTCATCTGGTTAAGTGTAGAAACTTCCCATGTCACCTCAGTTTGGTGAGGAAGTTCAAATTCTCTCTAAGCTGCCTAAGCAGTACCAAATATTATTTCAGTCTGGTTTTAATTGTTCAATTCTACTTCAGAGAGTAAGACTTGGAGTTGTTGCCCTTGTTCCACACCATAACAGGGAAGAAAGTTCCCCCTTAATTATCCACATAGCTCTTAGTGCTTCTCCTGAAAGAGCGCTGGGCTGTAACCCGCTCTCAGGCATCTTGCTTCATGCCCACTAACTTAAAGACAGTCAGTAGCATAAGGAGAGAAACAGTGCCTCAAGAGGTAGACTTTTTTCCTCCTTTTTTCTTGAAGGTAAAATGGGCTTCACTCATCTACTCCAGGTAAGATGCAAGTCTCGTTGGGTAAATTCTCAGAGTTTTGTAGTGACAAAGAAAAGTTCTGAAGTAACAAGCAGATTTCTAAAAAACAAATTTCTACATAACTACTAACAAAATTTCTTATTTCAAATGGACCTGACTTGAAATCCATACGATCTTGACGTTCACTGATATCTCTACTAGCCTAATGGCAAGTTGTTAGTTTGGTCAAGAAGAAAAAGACCTTCCTGGCTTAATAAAAACATTTCTTGACACAAACTCCATTTTCAGTAAGCTTGAGTTTTCATACTGTGTAACCCAAAGAAAGGGATTTTCCAGATAAAGTGCCTTGATAAAGCCAAACAACCAATGCACAACAGCTTTATACTGACTTTTTCCTTCCAAGTCACTTAAACTATAAAAAGAAAAAAAGAGAAAAACTATTTATGTCCTTACTTAGAAAATGTAATTAAAATTAGATTAATTATTCTGTTCCCTCAGACCACTGCTCTCAGGTACTGGTCCAGCAGAGGCAGATCTATCCAGTAGCATATAAAAACTGCATAAACCCAATAAATAAATACATGTTCCAGCCCAAAGTAATGATTTAGGTCAGGCTGGGACTGGTGGCAAAGAAGAGGAGTTGCACATTTAGGTCATTTCTCAAAACAGCATATAAATCTTCTAGAGTAATTTACAAAAAAAAAAAAAAAAAATCAAACTTGAA
>Ga0065711_1037241_pt1 | contig 20025 bp, 6 predicted proteins | sample Hoacrofraction12_FD_59098 | JGI IMG/M metagenome (GOLD analysis project Ga0065711, IMG submission 59098) | Hoatzin crop microbial communities from Cojedes, Venezuela - Epithelial fraction 12 v2 (version 2) | ecosystem: Host-associated > Birds > Digestive system > Esophagus > Crop | place... | reverse complement strand
TCCCTGGAAACATTCAACACCAGGTTGGACAGGGCTCTGAGCAACCTTATCTAGTTAGTGGTGTCCCTGCTCGCTGCGGGGGGGTTGGACTAGATGACCTCTAGGGGTCCCTTCCAACCCAAAACTTTCTATGATTCTATGATAATCGGGAGAGGTTCTGACCCAAAAATAGTACACCCATGGGTTACAGAGTCAGGAGATGAACCATCGCCCTCTGTGGGATTCTAGGTGTCGCCGCCTTCCAAACTTCCAGCTGTGCAACTTAGGGTACCCTGACTGAATGGCATCAATCCTGATCTGGATTAGCTCTGTTTCATCCATTTCCATCGCCATTTAAGTTTTAGTAATTATGGGCCCCTAAAAAGGCTGCTGGAAGGCCAGCTCAGAGGAGCACAAGGATGGCCAGAAGCTCAGATGTTGTGTCTTGTGATGTTGGCAATCTCAAAATCTCAGTTCTGAAAACAAATCAGACTCTAGCAATAACTCCTCTAAGCAAGATCCAGCTGTAGGTACAGCAGCAATTCCATTTTTCTCAGTAGTTACTATGTTTTCAGTAAAACTCCTTGAGAGTTCTGATGTCAGTGGCTTTTAGGAAGCTAAGGTTGAAAATACCAAAATGGTTCAATAACATTTTGTTATATTAGGAAATTCACTGCTGGTATCAATAGATAAAAGAACTTTAACTTTTATTCTGATGAGTTTCACTGCCAAAAGGTCACAGGGCTTGACTAAGCAGCTAATGAGACAGTCTGCATGCTCAACTAGATTGTCAGCTCTATTTCCAGTAGGTGCTGCCTGCTAAGAATGACAATACTTTTCCACAGGGATCTGACAACTGAAAATACACTCTTGACCTTATGGAAGAATGAATCCTGAAAACTACTGGTTTTAAATGATTCAAGGGAGATTAAGTGTATAATATCTTTTCACAGGAAACATCTCAACAAAACTAAGCATTTCCTTATAATTTGAAGAGATACTCGTGGCATAAGAATTCATATACTTACTATGACAATATTCTAGTTTGAACAAACTGCACATAATACAGAAATTATTTGGAGAGGGAAGGTAGTGATAAACTGTCTCCACATTTCTCCAGTCTTTGGAGTACTGCATTTCTCACAAAAAATTAAAACTCCCTCTCATGATCACTTCAATGCAACCTCAGACCTCTTTGCCCTCAATATGGCATAGACATTTGGAAAGTGATTAGACACCGCAACTGCAATATCGCCTTTCCATTTCCAGCTATGAAATGGGAATATAGAATAGCCACAGCTCTGACACTGTATGGTTTCAGTACAGGCTAGCAAAGATTCAGAAAAACCAAGAACAGGAAATCAGGTTACAAAGCTTTATTGCATTTTGTCACTGAAATACAGAGACATGTGTAGCAGATATACAGCAGGAGCCACATACAAGTCAAAATGTTTCATCAGTTAGACACAAGACAAAAAAGCCATGAAGCAATATCGGTGACCATCCTCATATCAGCTGTCTAATGTCAAGCACATGTACTATTTTGCTCCTGCTATGAAAGTATATATTTAGAAAGGACAGACTGAAAAAAATGTATATAAAACACTCAAATGTTTGATATAAAAAAGCAGTTATAATCTAGTACTACATTTCAGACCACAACTTTTGTTGATTTTAAAAGTGAATTAAGAACAAGCTTTATTAATAACCGATTGTGTATACTGCTAGTTGTTTGTTTATTTTTTCAAATTATTACTTAATGACTCCTAGAGAAACCATTAAAAATGCATGGTAGTCATTCTAGCCAGTATGAAGTGTTGCACTTCATTTAATGACTAAATTGTAATTACCTGCCCAGAAAAGCACAAGATACTATGAACACCAATAGCTGAATTTAACATGTTTTTATTCTGAATTTTGAGTACTGAATTATTGTATCCTGAATAACAGGATATGCATAAAAACAGAAAGACGTGATTTAATTGTGTCACAGAAAGGATACAGAGAAGAAGCATATTTTATTAAAATACCTGCTAGTGCAGAAAGGGAATTTTTTATATTTTCTTACTTAGAATTTGCCCTGTTCCCCACTGAAGCCAACAACAATTTTAATAGTCACTTCTTTGGAGGTTCTTTGAAGTCCTTAGGGTCTGATCAAATGTCCAGGAGAAACACTTCCACAGGCCTTAGCAGATTTTACAACCCTACATAAGCACAATATTAAGCTTTACAGCATATCTAGTCTCCTCCCTGGCAGTATTAAATCATAAAATAGGTCTGGCTGATTCCACAATGATTTGATCATGTGCCCATGCCTGATTTAAATCAAATGCATATGAGACTATGCTTTGGTCTTATTAGGTTGTAACAGTAATGGGATCATAGACTTGAGAAATAAAATTGTCCACAGGGAGAAAGTCAAAGTTATTTACTGATAGCAGCAATGTTTTTTTACAGAAGAAGAAACCAAAAGCCTTAAAATAAGTTTATTAACTAAATTCCAAGGACTCATGCCATGTGACAAAACCATAACAAATATTATTATACAAACAAAATGTAGCAGAGTGCTGTCTATTTATCTGTCTACCTACCAGAAGAATTATTTTCAAAGAGGAAATAAACTGACACTGGTGGTAGTCTATTTCAAAGAGCCAGGTTCCTTCTGTACAAGCTTCAAACCATTAAATATGGACTGAATAAAAAAATTATGCCAAACCAGAGTCTAGTATGTTCCCAGATGTACTGTTTTGTCTTCTATTTCATGGCAATTTAAAACTGAAACATTCATCCATTACGCTATCTTCTTATTTATAAATTCTTTCAGAAAGTAATGCAACGAGGGAAAACTACACCGAAACAGCATGTAGACAAAAACATTAACAAGGATGACTGGTAGAAAAAAACAAGACAGCTTGAACTGTTACTTTGGTAGCAAACATCAAGAATTGAAAACTTTGCAGTAATAGCAAACTAACGGCTTGCCATTTCATACAAGGGGAATTCTCTCTGCATAAGGTGTACACCATTGAACCTAGAATGATCTCAGGATGTATCACGTACAAGGCTTCTCAAGTATCGTGCTTTTTGTAAGGACAGCCTATATCCTTCCACTAACAGATCACTCACTGGATCTTAAGATGGAAAACTATGAAGACTTTCATGTGTTTCTCAAAATTTTATACCTGAATTTGACCTTCATTTGTTCCCCAGTTACACAAAATAGTCTTACTGGATTGCATACGTAAGTAAATCATGCAGGCACTCAAAGAAGAAAACAAATTATTATTGTCCACTTAAGAAATTTAAGACTTGCATATGAAGCCAAGAAAGAAAGATGGAATTATGATAAAGCCTAAGGAATTACTAAATCAAATGGAGTACAGATGGTGTATCAGTAAGGATTGAATTAATTTTTAAAAAGTAGTGTTGTTGCTATATACTGTTAGTTTTCTGTTCGTATCTCACTTCAATATTTCTTTTCATAGAAGATTCGCCCATTCTTTCTTCTCTTTCTCATGTTCTTTTGTTCCTTTCCAGCAGCAATTCTCCTTGCCCTTTAAACAAGTCTTCACAGAAAATTCCAAGGGAACAATTTGGGGAGGAAATGAGATTCATGATTCCAAATCCACAGCTAGGAAATATCCACCTGTTTCTTTCCACTCTCCCACACCTCCCCAAATCATGTAAAAGAAAAATCCCTGGCTCCCTTCCCTATTAATATGGCATACAATGCAAAGGATACAACATGCTGGAGTAGATTCTCTAGCAGGAACTGAAGTCACTATTCTTGAGCATTTTATTTGTCAGCATGACTAAAAATGCATTGTGCAGTCTGTTGTAATATTTAAGCAAACTGAGTAAGAAGCAAGGTAAGTCTGTATTACAAATAAGCCAGCAAATAAGGGAAGTCATGCTCTCAGGCTGTTAAAAGCAAACAGCTACACTGCAAATGGGAACTTCTAATCTGCAAAAAGCTGCTATTGTTACAGAAAGATGAAGATGCAGTATCACAAAACCAGCAGTTACCAGCTCCAGAAGGCATTATAAAATAGTTTTCAATTTTAGTGGTCATGTTACACTACCTTCTTCCTCCTTTATTAGGGAGGAAGTCCATGATGAGATAATCATTACTAGCCTAACATGAGAACAAAACTTCTAAGACCATGGGCAACTTTTTCTGAAGGAATCAGGAATAATTTCTCAAGGGTTTCTTGTATTATTTTAAATGATCATTTTGCAGAACAATGCTCTACGAGTGCCTATTCATTCCAAAGATTCAGGGAGCTGGTAAACCATTTCTGCCCCCCTCCAGGAGCAAATGTTGCACTCAAAGACGACAAGGGAAGTAAGACCTCGGTCTGTTATTTTAATCAAGAAATTTGGACTGCCACAGTCTCTGTTTATATAAAAAGTTCACTCCCAGTTCGTGTTATATCTCAAAAAGACATACACCTGAAATCCTGGGCACCAGAGTCTGCAGTATTTGTATCCAATGTACAAGTAAAATCAGTATACTTTGAAATAAACTAAAGTGCAAAGTAAAATTGCACCTGACAACAAGAATTTAACAGCACAAATGATACAAAATCATGTATAATATCATGTTGCAGTAGCAGACAAGAAACTTGGAAAAAATATTTTCTAGCTTGTGATTTATTTTGCACACAATCATTAAATTATTTACCAACTACAAGAAGTATGAACTCGTCCAGTGTAAGCGTCTGATCCCCCATCACCATCTCAGATTAGATTAATATGATGATAGTTGCCACTCATGACAAATGACTTACATGGAACACTAGATAAGTGACCTATGACTTCATTTTGCTGAAAGGCAATTTTAATTCATTTCTCAAATGGCTGAACTGCAGTTTCCTCACTAATTTTCGGTTCCTTCTATTTAATCTCACAGACTACGCACTTCAAAAGCAAATTTGCAATTGGGTAGTGAGAGTAAAGCAAGCAGGAGTTTTTAGAAATTATGCCATTTTAGTGTACATTAAATACTAAACTGCTAGAATGCGAAAATAAGTGGATTTTTTTTCCAACAAACAGTCATTTATTTAAAAAGTAGATTAGAAAGTCCTACAGTTTATATCAAAGTGATATGCCTTTCATATAATTAATCAAAACCCCAAATTTTGACAGGGTAATTTTAAAGGTATTCTTGTTCAATTGAGAATAAACTGCAAAATGCCAAATATACATAACACTTCTACATCCACAGAAAAATAGACTAATTTTACTGAACATTACTGTTGCGTTAAAACTCAATGAGAGATTTTGGTCAGCTGTTGGAAAACTATGCTAGCATTCTAGCGACAAGTAAATACAGGCTTCAGTTACTCCAGCAAGGTAAAAAACTGTGCTGAAAAAGTTACAAAAGGCCTTTTCCAGGCCTCAAGGCTCCCATTGACTTTGCAGCTATACTACAAATTACAGATCTTCAGCTTTCAACGGATCAGAAGTACAGAGTCTTTCGATATCAGATTGCTTACAGGAAGCAGAGTTGGTAGAAAAACTGACATTACAGTAGTAAAAATAATGTTCTTAATTTTTCTCTCTGTAACTATAAAATTTCTGCAAATTAAAGTTTTAAAATTAGTCTGGTTTGAATGATGACACAGGAAAGCTCTTCCTCCATATCCCGGGTTGGCTCTGTTCTGCCTGCATTATAGAGGGAAGCTGCACAAAACCCAAATATAATTGTTCTCACAAAAATTGAAAGCAGGTTATGCCCCAGATGAAAAATAAAAATCGTGTTTCTGGTCTGTTCCTTGGACAAAGCAATACCACCTTACACTTTGCTGAGGGTTTTCCGGAAGATTTGCATTCATTTTTGATTATGTGGATTAGGAGAGGAAGGATTCATAATGTGGATTAGGAGAGGAAGAAATACTTCAAATCGCTTTGACTTTGTTGGTATTATATTAAATATACATTTCTAATGAAAGAATAAGAAAGACAATAGTCCCAAACTAACACATTATGTGAATTACTATGATATGTAGAGAGAGTGTTAACTAGTTAAATGACCTGATAAGGAACATTTCCAATGATAACTACAAACTTGTGAAAAGTCTGCTGAACATCTCTCTTCCAGCACCACATAGCACTATGGGATTAATGCAGTGTGTCCTGGGTCTTGGACGCAAATAAGAAACAACAAGCAATTTTCTCATCCTAATTAAAGAAGCCCTGTATAACAGTAAGTTTTCCAGAGATGCAGAGGAAGGTCCACTGCAATGGTATTATGTGCATAACGAGCCATTTTTTAAAAACAGTTTTGCACTAGAATCAGAGAGGTATTACAGGAATATGTAGCATTTGTCTCAGTAATAAGAACCAGAGCAATGATTTGAAAAATGAAAGCCAAAACAAACACCTTCTCGAGAATATTATACACAATTGCCACTTTTTTTCCAATCTGTGCCTAAGATTGCATCTTTGAAGGAGTGTCTACATATAAACATTGGGAAAATGTCTGTTGGATCTCTGTGTTAGTCTTCAAAATGTGTTTGGAAGAAGATATTTACAACTCTTTGTCTTTCTATAAACATAGGAAATTAAATATGAAAACAATTTTTTTCTACTATGTTTTCCAGCCCACTGACGATACTCTCATCTAATAGTTTCTCTCACATTTATAACAACAAAAAAAAGTTTTCAAGCTACTGAGTATACGACAAATATATTCTATGAAAGAATCCTACAGCAACAAAGGAGATCTGAAAAGCTAAAGACTTAGCCAAAGCAATCTGTTGTTTAAAACAATGAGCAGAGTTCTGCTTATGTGTTCATTTCTCTTTAAAGAAAGTTAAAGGAACTATTATGTTAGCTACAAATGTTAAAAGAACTTAAAAAAAAAAAAAAAAAAAAAAGATTAAGTTCTGGATACGTAAGAACCTACAAATCTTTTCAGACAGACCATCAGCCAAAAATACTGTTTGAGATTTGTCATCTTAATTCACTGTCACACAGCTAATAATTCAGCCAAACAGCCTTCTATGAGAAGCAGTAACAGAAGCAATATGCCTTATTCTAGTGTATTTGGTATTTCTTTTGGTACCTCATTCTCAGAGTTGCCTCAGCCACAACCACTAGTGTTCAAATGAGCTACAGGATCAGCACACTCTTTCCTTATATGTATTATATATTATAATATAATACATGTATGTGTATGAATGAAAAATGGACTGCAAAACATTCCTATATGCTAGCTCTCTGAACTTTCAGGCTATGCAAGACAATTATTTACACTAAAGTGATGAGGTCTTTATTAACTATCTGTAGTAGCATCTTTGAAATCTGCAACGTTTATGCATGTTAAAAGAGCTCAGCATTCTCAAGCAATTGAAAATTGATTTAGACCGGACACAAAATCTTGGAATAATTTCTGGTTTGTGAAAGAACATACTAGGGTTCTTTTCCCTTTTTTCAGTATTAAAACCTGAAGTAAAAGTTATAAATAATTTGTAAAATTTTAGTTTTTTCTTCTGAAGGAGGGCAAAGGTAGAAGAATTTCTCATTCAGTGAGAAAAAGAATATTGCTATTTTAAACTTGTTTGTTTTTAACAATTGTAATTGAATTCTAATATCTAACTTAAGTAAAAATTAATGTTAAATTGACTAATGATCACTACACTGAGTAATAAAGTTTGTTCTTAATTTCCTTTTATGAATATAATTGGTGCACAAAACTAAGGACAACTCAGAAACATTTAAGTGTTGAGCATGGCACGGACCCTTTTTGAATTGGGGCAAATAAAGACAACATTGTTCTCTGGAAGGAAGAATCACCCATGTGTCTAGATTTTTTTAAAGAAGGAAAACAACAGAAAGCATGTATTTTAGAGTGGAGGCAAGTAAAATATTATTAGTAACTATTTGCACAACAGTAGTGACTCCTGCCAAGGTCATGGCCGTGAGACAGCTGAACAGTCTGTATTTTACAGAGGAAAACCAGCCATAGCTATTTACACAGAACTGCAATCACCTGCACATGTATTGGAAGAAACATTCTAGGGCAAATCGAGAGCACTTATACATAATCATAAAGTTGTTATTTCAAAATCTACATAAAGCACTCAAATGGCTTCCCAACGTACATAAAACCTTGGTGGTTATGACAGTGCTGTTTATAACATAATCTTAAGGCTGTGATAGACATTCCTAGAAACAGTTGGACCTATTACCTGTATTTGTCTTTTTTTTTTTCCCTGTGGTTTCAATATTTCCCTCCACTCCCCTCTTCCCTCTATCTTAGTTTTTCTCCTTCAGAGACCATTCTTATTGCACTACAGTTCCTGTTGAGAGGCAGAGGTAGGCTAAGCAGTACTCTGCTCAGTGTTCTGATCAGCAGCCACTGGAAATGCCCAATCACATCTGGAGATCAGAATATGCCTTAGTAACAAAAAAAATCTATTTCCATTCTGTGCGCAGCAGCCAGATATAAAAACAAAAATAGAAGTGGGGACATGTTAAGAATATAGGTAAAAGGCCAATTGAATTCAAAGTAATTAGTTTTATCTTGGAAAAGATACTAAACCCTGACAAAATCTACAGAAGGCTGATAGGTGATATTATATAATGGTATACTGCAGCTGTTTTTTTTTCCTGTCTGGCATGCTAGGATTGGTTTTACTGGATTTAGGAGTTATTCTAATACTACTGCTCGCTGGAGGACTAGTAAGTATATTGATACTATTGTTTATTCTTAAATTAACACTCACTTTCCAGGACAATAAACAAACCCACAGAAGTACTATTATTTTTTGTGTAAGTTTGATAGGATACAACTGTTTTTTGTAATCCTTCCCCTCCCTACCCTCAATCAAAATTTAGGTCATGTTATTTTGGAACACAGGAGTTACTTGGTAAAGAGCTCTGCAGATATAAGCAAGGGCCCCTTGTCTGAAGAGCATAACACCAGGGTTTTAAGTAAATAACGACAGATACTCAAATGGTAATTTGATGTGTGGTGGTCTCAAAATCTGGATTTATCCAACTGCAAACATAGAAATATGCAAGCAATTTTTTTGCTAATGAACACAGATAGCTATCAATATAATTTCCATTAAGTTTTAAAAAAGCAGCAGCAGCAACCTAACAAATAGTGGTTTTTTGGAAACGAGTTACTGAAAAAAATGCCCTAATCTGTTCCAGAGCTCAGCCATTGTCACTGCAAAGCCACTTAGTGAAACAAGCCTGATTCCAGAGGTCCTGATTCTGTAGTGTGAAACAGCTTCTTAAAGACATAGCAAGAGATCTGTGCAATATTAAAAATCGTAAACCCCACACTTTTTTCCATCATTGTCTAAAGCTTACCCCCCAATAAACTGTCTCCTCCTTTATCACCTTAAAGAAATTTAATGGATACCTTAGGAAGTTTCAAGTAACATCTGTTACTTGACAGTTGTTAACTTTTCCTGTCCTAAAGAGAAGACAGTTCTTTCTATCACCACTTCTTCCTTACAGTACGTACCAGGACTTGACAAGATGTACTCTTCAACAGTTAAAGTATGTTCTAACATACTACCAGTAAGCTACATTAGAATCAGATTTTCAAGGCCCACTCTTGATACGAATTTTTTTTAATTGAGACTTTCTGAGTGCTTAAGTCTCCTAGTCTAGCCGTATCTTTTAAATTTTATTTGGCAATGTGCACTCTTTTACTTTCAGCTATGAATATACAAAAAAGAGATATGAATAAATTTATCTTTAAAAGATTATCTTAGGCAAGTATTGTAAAAACATAAAAGATTTCTAACTATCACAATCTCTTTATCAAATCTGAGAAAATCCAAGAAAACTTCTGTAAGTGGCAAAATAATCAGTATTATGTATATCATCCATTTATAATTTTGAAGAGTGATTAGCTTTTTTTCATGAATTCAGTATTATCTACTGATCTTTATTTTTTTCAGAAGTTCCAAATCTTTAAAACTGCTTGATAAGGAGGTCTCCCTACTGAGATTACCAAGAGGCTTTTTATTGAAGCCTGCAGTAACACAGTTCAAGTGAAAGATTAGCAAAGTATAAAAATAATTGGACTCTAGTTCTATATTGACATTTGAGAGGAAAGCTTTGCTGTCACATCTGGACCAAGTTATCTGCTGGTAAATTCCACTGAAGACAGCATATTTACACCACTGATCATTTGTCCTGTTCTTTATGCAATAAATAAGCCTAAGAAGTTGAGTGACTTACAGTGTCATAGACAATTTGACATATTGCATCATTACATATATCTAACATAAAACTTAAGATCTCATCTCTCAGGTGAAGGAAAGGGTAGAAACAAGATATAGATAGAAAGAATGATACTGTCAGAAACATTGATTCCTATTAAATGCATTACATATTAACAAGTAATTTCACTTCTGAAAACTTGTCTAAAATAACTGCCCAACATATTTCAATAAGTATTATTACTACACAAGAGCTAGTGTTATTTACAGCCTCAGGCCTTGTGGATGTGAAGAAAAACACAAAGTAATCATCCAAAGAACACTTACATAAAAAATCAAAATGGAAAAAATAATTTAACATATCTTATAAAGTTTAATCAGAAGAGACAATGCGACATAGTCTACTGACAGGCATAGTATATAACTTTCAGATTTGGCTGCTCTTGCTTTTTCAATAATGTAAGCTGCATGCAGGGTCTAAAGTTTCTCTACGCATCAAGGCACAAAGACTGGGTTCACCATTAAGTTATTGGTTGGAGGGAGCAGGGGAAGAAACGACGGAGTCTGTATCCTTGCACCAAATGTTTCAGCAACTGACATCTATCCTCTACGAATTTCCATCTCCTAACCAATGAGGAAAAGAACACAAGACTTCAGCCAGCATCAACATCAGCAGGAGCCACAGGCCGGTTCCTCCTGTACAGCTTGAACACGGCTGCTGGTCTCACACAAAACTCCACAGGAGTCAGAGCCAAGGAGGAGAACTGGATCAACTATTCAAACACAAAGAACTGCAGTGTAGGAAAAATTCTATGCAAACTAAGTATAATAAATACTTTCCATTTCCCTCAGAAGAAATATAAATTTTTAATCTTCCCTACAGCATAAAATAACTGAAAATTTGCTTTGAATGATAATTTGAACACAAATGTTCTTACTAGCTGCCTCCACATTTCCCCCTCTGTCCATGCCTCTTGGGTCCCCTGTAATTACAGCTCGGCTGTTTAGACATACAGGCCCAGAGGCCGGTTAGCTCTCACATTCACTACATCAAGAAAATGCCACGGTGCAGCAGCCAGAGTGACAGGATCACTACACATTCAGAAAACGTTTGCACTGTGAGTTCTATAAGCTAGTAATTCAACCTTCTACAACCTAGTGTTTTCTTTGGATTACTGAATACAGTTTTGCTTGTCTCAAGCCTCTCTTCATTTTATAGCATCCTGAGGAAATGAGTAAAGCTCTTTATGTACAAGACACATGACATTTGATTCTCCGTACATGTCATTCGACTTCTAAAGCCATTTGATGACTACTCTGGATACCTTCAAATTAATTAAAAATTAAGAGTGCTTCACAAAACACACTAGCATTCATCACCGAAATATCGGGTCAGTTATTATGTTCATGAAATTATTTAAACCTTTCTGAACTTCCAGGGAAGAAAGGGAATTGCTGCACCTGCCAATCAAGAAAACACTCCATAATTGTTATCTACATTTCTCCCCAAGGCTTCCACTCCCTACAGATTCGCTAAGAGTTTTGATTGCAATCCCTGTAACATTCAGCTTTGGTACCAATAGGAAGCTGCATTTAAAGCATATTAGAATCCCACCCCTCAGTGCTATTGAGGTAGTGTTATACCTCAGTATTTAAACGGAACAATGATATAGTTGTAAATGGTTTAAAATAAAAGGTATGCCCATCATTAAAATTCTGCTTAAACATAAAATTCTGCTTAATCATTAAAAAAAGAAATCTTCAGACTAGCTGTCCACTCTTTCCTAATTCTCTTCTACTTGTGTTCATTCTCATTGGATTCCTAAACTGAAATTTAGAGATAAACGACAATTTAATTCAAGGATAATCTGATTATTTTATTATCCAAGGATTATTAGTTTGTATGTTAGTCTGGGGCTATGGAGACGATATGCACATTGAAGTATCTCCCTTTCATAGGTGAAAGCAAGCAGCGTTCACCAGTCTGCTAGCCACAAAATTACAGCTGTTTGAAGTGTCTAAGGGCAGCTCATACAGCTTTTGTTTTGTCTTGCTACTTCCCTTTTCAGTTATTTCCCCACTCCCCCAATACAGTTAATAATCAACTTGTCTATGCTGCCATACAAGAAACAGACCAAGTGATTTAATCAACTTAAGTCTCTACATTTTTATTTTCTTTCCTCATCTTCCACTTTTTGAGCCTATTTGTGCATCCCTAAGCACAGCTGCACACCAGCCTCCACTGCCTCCACAAACACTGTATAGACAGAAAGGAGAACTTTTCTTCACCTCTTCTGTTGTTTGGGTTTTTTTGTCAAGTGAATGCCTACCATAGTAAATGGCACATTAAATAACTAAATCTATATACTCCATAATAGTTAAGAACAGTTTCAGAACAAAGAAAAACTATTGCTAAAAATTCTATTGAAATTCAGTAATTTACCCTGGATTTCCAAAGTTTTTTCCAAGAGAAGCTGGATCTTGACCCATCTTTGATGACGCAAGAATCAGCATCTAGATATTTTTCCCTGGCAAGTGAGTAGTGCTAGGACAAGGTAATTTGGAACTTTCCTTGGCTTCACTCCACACTCATAAAAGGAATCACCCTCTTAATGTCTTCAAATTTGAAGTCTGGTGTTATGTTTGGGAAAGCACACTTTAATTCACATAACACTCTAGTAGTTTTGTGAAGTACCACCCCTTACAGCAGAGTAACTTTCAGCTGACCTACCAGGTCCTCTGCTCACTCATTCCAGCCCATTGCTTCGGATGTTTTTTCCTATGGTCACAGATGACCATCAACAATGAACTATGAACCAAATAAACACCAGATCCCTAAGTGGGCAGATGCAGGATAATTCTGTATTTTGGCTCCTATACACCTACAGCACTCTCTCATAAAATGAGCTGTATCTTGAAATAGTGACCCAATTCTGCTGTTTCTTTTATTGTTAGAACAAAAAACAATTATCAAGAGCTCCCAACAAAGATAAATCTTTTTCTCATTTTTCTTAAAACACTCTGCTTATTTCAGATACACTTAAACTTAATTCAGTCTCTGTAGACCTCCCAATACTGCGTATGTACACAGATGAATGCAGAAAGATTAAACATTTTCTTACTGTGACCTAGAACAATGTGCTGAAACTTTAATTATTATGTTAATTCAAGTATTGGGCCCAGTGGATTTATTATATACCAGAAGCTAATAAAATCTACTCTGAAGAGACATGTGGGCATTTGCTGCATCTAAGTATTTTATCTACAACTATTTAGGCAGAGTAACAGCTATACACTAAACAAAATATTTTTAAAATCTAACCCTAATTTTGGAGCTTTAACCTCAAGTAGACAAGTAGTTCCTTAGAAAACTACTGAAAATGCAGCTGTCTGTAGAAGCAAGAACTTATGTAGTGGCCAAATATTATCACCCTGAATTCCAGCCTTTTGAAGCAAGACTGGTATTTATTAGACAAAAATCTTTATTATACTTGCCAGGACTCCATATCTTATGAAGATATATACTGTTATAGGATTACATTTGGGAAGAAAAAAAAGAAGAGAAGAACTTTCCCAAGTTTTGATAATTTAAAAGACCAGCACTGGAAGAAATATCAGTCACTGAAAATCGAAGTTTGACCTTTTTCCTGACAGACAACACAAGTATTTCTGATCAGCTCGCTCTCATGTCAAATTTCTAGCCGCAGTTTTGCATCGCCCATCTAGAAAAAATGCCTATTTTTTGTTTATATTTATCCCCAGACAGCCAATAATTTCCTTCTTTTCCTTTAGCACCATGATTGACAAAAATGAAACTCAAATTTTAGATAGTTTAGAACAGAAAAAAGTGAAGACCTTTGATGGGGTAAATTGTCAGACATTAGTAAAATCAGTGAAACTTTGCTGACTACACAAAACTCTTTTTTAAGCAATGGAGCTGGATATAGCTTCTATAGTCTTACTTTTCCTTGGTTTGCTACATCAGAGTATCTTCTATTAAAGTATTACAAAAGCACCTGTGCTGCAATTAGGAACAATGTGATTTTCATCAAGGGGTAGTTAAAATACATTTAATACAATAAAGGCAAGTGGAATTAAGGCAACCTTTCAGACCTTATACTGCCAAGTAAGCCAGAGATTTTGTCCTGTGCTTATTTTTGATTATACATTTTTATTGCTTACTATCATATTGCCTTGATAACCATCACAAAGACATTTCCCTTATCGCCAGATATAAATCTTCATGTTCTGAAGAAAAAAGAAAATTACGAAGGAATTCTTTTATCATTATTTTCTGATGTTGATGTAAATAAATTCGGCTAAAAGCTTTCAAGCTGAGAAGATGTTCAAGACCATGGACAGCTCAAGCATATTTTTGCGTTATTTCTAAGCAATGTGGTCACAAGAGTATTTGTTTCCTGCATTACTTTCAATATTTCCCCAACAGCAAGACCCAATTCAAAGTATTCTTACACATTTTTACTCTACTCAAGTCTTATTCTTAACAATCTGTCTGGGATAGAGGCAGCATACCCCCCACATGAAAAGAAGAGGCTTATTAAAGCACAACTCTAACAAAAACCTGGTTTATTCTATTACTTTATACCTGTAGTGTGATCCAGTTCAGATCTTGAAAAATTTAAGGAAAAAATAATCTTTACAATTTACAGAACCTTTACCATTTAATTTTTTATATGAATGCAATGTAATTCCCATATGTCTATATATTTACACAAATATGTAGATTTATATTTAAGTATAGTTCATAACCTGGGAAGACTGTTGTAGTGTATTTTAATTAGATCAATTGCTTCCCCTCATTTCAGTAAGTTTTTAGATACCTAAATAAAAAAAAATCCAAAGCATTTTAAAATATTCTTTTTAGAACACATACTTTATCTGGTATAACTCCTTTGAAAACCTATGGTGGGTTTTTCTTGCTCAAAAACATAAACACACCTTTTTTTCCTTGATAGTGAAAAAAAAATAAATTATACTTTTTCCACAGCTAAAGGGAGTTCAAGGTTACCATGGTAACTGAACGAAAAGTCACTAAGGACTTGCTACCAAAGGCCTTTATAATATATACAAGGCATACTCAGTAAAAGGTGTTGGAAAGTCTTTTACAATTATTTTGAACACACAGAAATAGTAAATTCAGGTTGATTATTATAAACAAATGTTAAAAGTATATGTCTTGATTATTTTTGCAGTAAGGTGAACCACAGACGCTCATTAAGTAAAGGTCAATTACTCTAAATTATATAAACATAACAGAATACTGGAAAATGCGTTATTGTATGAATCTTGTTATACAAAGTTTTCTCAGTTAAGTATTCTGCTGTCATGAAAAAAAGAGAACTTAAGTATTCATTATACCTCAAATAAAGCAACTCAATTGCTTTCCTGCCCTTGAATCTCCCAACTTAATACAGCAAGGTAGAAATAAAACAGCTACGGTGTTAACTATGTGAGAAAATACAGCCCTTTAAAGCTGTTGCATGTATCCCAATATACAGATTCTGTAGGTAATAGAGAATTAGCCACCATTACTTGAGGATTGTAAACCATCACATAACCATATATGATTCTAAAAAAAAGAGAGTGTCAAGTTAGACTATTTGGATACGAGCTTAATACTTTTAATCAGTGAGCTAAAATGACTAGAACAAAGAGGAATGCAAAGTGAATTTCATTCAGTGAAACTACTGTTCAAAAATAAATGGATCATCCTGGTAGCAAGAAATAAATGTTCTATCATCTATTCACAGAAAACTCAGAGTTGAATTTTTATTTTCTCAACCGTATCATCTCAGAAACATAGATACATATTTCTAATTTCATTGTATAAGGTGTACTAGAGTATTAGTACATTTCTACATTAGTTATAATCCACTCCAAATCATTCTATTGGATAATGTCATACTCCTGTACTTCTGGGAGCCAGACCCCAAACTTTCATTGGCATTGCTAGGGCTAGGGATGTCATCTGTCACAAGGGGTTGTGAAATTCAGCATAACTGATATCTTAATGAACTAAATTCTTAACCATTCCTCATAGCCGATATATTATGTTATTCAAACTCTATTCATGGCAGCAGCTGAGCAATTCAGTCTGTAAAAAGGAAGGCAGGCTGGAATTCAGTTAGACACTTTTACTCTGAAATTTAACTAGACCTTTAACTAGCAAAGAAGGCATGAACAAGCTTACTCTAATCTTCACTACACATGCTTTTATTCCTCTGTCTTTCTACTAGCTGTATGTATAGTTCTCATTCCTTTTCCAAAAGTCTCACCACATGATGCCAAAGCCTGCGAAGTCATTCAGGAAATTTCAATTACAAACAAATAATTGGCTCAGAGAACAAAATCCCATGCGGGTGTTCTTGTCATTCAGTCCTTTAAAAAAAGCAAAATAACCACATACATTTACGCTATATCCTATCAGTCAATGCACTTCACATACAGGACTTGCAAATTTATGCCTTATATTAGGATGGACCCTAGAGCACTCCGCTCATTATTTTAGGGTTGTGTTTTAAAAGACATCTAAGATATTGTCATAATCCCTTTACTGAAGTTGTGTAAAGATGAAAAGATGTTCATTTTAGCCTATACTTTATAAAAGCCTTTGTATTTTTGGTCCTAGTTTGAAGATCTTTAAGATTTGTATGGCAGTAATGTCCAGTGCTGGCAGCCTATAGTGACACACGAGCACGCCACCCCACCTAAGTAAAATCCCCAGTCACGCTTCAGAACTCTGCTTTTAGTCACCCTGTGGCACCTGTATCACGTTTTAAGTATGTACACATCAATGCTGAGTTTTCTTCTGGAAATTAGAGCTGGATTTATCTTCTTACTGAGCAGAAAGATGCAAAATACTAACTGCAAGGACATTCTAGTCATATGATCATTGTAGCAAAACCGTACATACACAAACTTTTAAGTGTTAATATTTTGAAGATGCAAAGTAGAATATTTTCCCACCCTGTTCCCTGAAAGAACACCGCTATTCTTACATTCAAGAACCACATTAATTTAACCAACATATGACAGTAGGTTTTGGTAACTTATCAATCCTGAAATAGTTAACCTCTGGGGATTATAGTATCTCTTTTTATATTACATTATACCTAGATATTATCAGAGCAGATGGGAACATACTGAGAGGACAGCTACATGCCACAGCACATCTTGTGGTCCTTTCTACTTGATAATCCTGACTTGGGACCCATCTGGACCTCCTGGAGCTACACATTACAACCCATATTCCCAGATTTATTTCCTCCTTACATGTTGTGAGGGAGGACAGGAGATGGTACAGGCATAGTTCTCACCCAGCATGGAGTTAAGATACGACTGAATCACCCATCTAGACCCAGTCTCTGAGGAAGATTTCCAGATCTTGAAGTATAGCCACCAAGTTCAGAGGTCATCAGTAAAATACTAGTCATATGAAAATAATATTTTCTGATATTTTCTACCATCTTTTTTTTTTTTCCAGTTTCAATATCCCGAGATATCCCACATGCAGCAAACGCACTAAACTTAAGAACCGAATTCAGACCTGGTAATTTATTCTCAGCACTTTGCATTTCACTTACATTTGAAAATGACAATCTGTTGGCCCAATTTTTGTCAACATGTTTTTAATTAGTTCTGAATTTATGACAATTAAAGCTCACAGTTGCTTTTAAAATGAAGTTACTGAATGTGCCTTAATTCATTTTCATTGCTCAGCAATGTGTGCATTTTAATTCACTGTGGAAATATTCCATCCTCTCTGCTTTCTGCAGCGAAGGTACTACCATCAGTGCTATCATCATTTTTTTTCCTATGAAACTTATTGACAAGAAAATAGACTGAAAACAACTCTTGGGAGTGCTGGCCATGCTCCACATTTGACTGGCTCCATCTGTGTCTCAGCTAACCCAAAGGCCCCAAGGTATTCCAAATTTTTTTTTTTTGAGGGGGTGGGGGGGGTGAAGTAGTAAGAAATATAACACCACAACAATGATTTTGTATTACTTGCGTGTGCAGCTGCAGTTCTGCTTTTAGGCAAATTAAATCTATTATTTATTATTCTAGGGCCATATACAGCACAAAAAAAGTAATGCTGTAATTCACTTAAAAGAGAAGACAAAAATCAATTAGCACTTCTTAAAATTTTAGAGGTACAGAGAAGAGGACTGAAGTATGATTGTCAGCCTAATGAAGAAAGAGTTTCGGCAAGTTCTTAAAGCCTTAATAATAAATGGCAAAATTCTATATATTAGAAGAGCAAGGTTCAATCTCCTATGCCTCAACCACTTTTCTTCTCCCTTGCTTTCATTTTCCAGCAAGAAAGTCGTTTTCTCTTCACAGGTCCTCTGTGAATTTGTATTGTTCATGCACCATTTCTTCCGTGAATGGCTGTAGACTGATCTATATTTTTATGAGTATCTGCAGACTACGTCTTCATCTGAAATAGCAGCAGAATTTTCTTCCAGTAGAGTGCTTCAAAAAAAAAAAATCTGTAACTGTAATTGAAATTAATAACAGAGAACACGGAAGTCTAATAACAGAGGTGCAGTATGACCACCTTTTCTACTTAAGCTAACATATGGCTACTAAAAAAGAAAACCTACCAAGACCATTTTTTTTGTAACAACTCTAAATTGAGTATGGTTATGGGGCATTTCCTACATTTTTTAACTTGTAATATTTTCTTCTTTTAAATTAATCTTTGTATACTGTAACAGTAAAACAAGAAATAAACACTCTTAAAAGAACTTGGACTATCATAATCAGCAACAATAACATTTTTATGATAGGTTATTGCTTCTCTAGTTTAACTATTAATGTAAAAAATATCCTTGCTCTAACAGCTAATTAAAATTACTAAATAATAGAGAAAGCTGAAAGCATACCCTAGAGCCCAACAGGACTGGAAGCAAATGGAAGACTAGGGATAACGTGGGGCTGCTGCTGAACGAGGCGGGTGTCCTGGTGATGGAGGAGGCAGAGAAGGCAGAGCTACTGAATGCCGCCTTTGGCTCAGTCTTCAGTGCCAAGGCAGGCCCTCAAGAATCCCAGGCCCCGGAGATAAGAGAAGAAGCCTGCAGAATGGATGACCCTCCCTTGGTCGAGGAGGACTGTGTGAGGGATTGCTTAAGCAATCTGGACGTCCACAAATCCATGGACCCAGATGGAATACACCCACGAGTGCTGAGGGAGCTGGCGGATGTCATTGCTGAGCCACTCTCCATCATCTTTGAGAGGTCCTGGAGGACAGGAGAGCTGCCCGAGGACTAAAGAAAGGCCAATGTCACTCCAATCTTCAAAAAGGGCAAGAAGGAGGACCCAGGGAACTACAGGCCGGTCAGCCTCACCTCCATCCCGGGAAAGGTGATGGAGCAGCTATCCTGGAGGCCATCATCAAGCAAGTGGAGGAAAAGAAGGTTATCAGGAGTAGTCAGCATGGATTCACCAAGGGGAAATCATGCCTGATCAATCTGATAGCTTTCTACAATGGTATGACTGGCTGGGTAGATGAGGGGAGAGCTGTGGATGTTGTCTACCTCGACTTCAGCAAGGCTTTCGACACAGTCTCCCATGATATCCTCCTAGGGAAGCTCAGGAAGTGTGGGCTGGATGAGTGGTCAGTGAGGTGTACTGAGAACTGGCTGAATGGCAGAACTCAGAGGGTTGTCATCAGCGGCGCTGAGTCTAGTTGGAGGCCGGTAACTAGTAGTGTCCCTCAGGGGTCAGTACTGGGCCCAGTCTTGTTCAACTTCTTCATCAACGACCTGGATGAAGAGTTAGAATGTACCCTCAGCAAGTTTGCTGACGACACCAAACTGGGAGGTGTGGTAGA
>Ga0065711_1007802_pt1 | contig 20025 bp, 14 predicted proteins | sample Hoacrofraction12_FD_59098 | JGI IMG/M metagenome (GOLD analysis project Ga0065711, IMG submission 59098) | Hoatzin crop microbial communities from Cojedes, Venezuela - Epithelial fraction 12 v2 (version 2) | ecosystem: Host-associated > Birds > Digestive system > Esophagus > Crop | place... | reverse complement strand
TGGGCAACCCGTTCCAGTGTTTCACAACCCTCATTGTAAAGAATTTCTTCCTTACATCCAGCCTAAACCTACCCTGTTTTAGTTTAAAACCATTACCCCTCGTCCTGTCAGTTTTGGGAAGATGCAGTCTTCGTATTTGAGAGACTGAGGCTGATGAGCACCAGTCCCAGGCCTGCTGATGGCAGTGGAAAAACTATTGTCTTAATGGGCTTTGGATTATTCTTGAGTAGCTTATTGTGCCCACACCTCCTGGGGAAGGTGACGTGTCCTTCCTCCGTTCTTACTTCTGCATCCAAATGTGTTACGCCTGGTTGACCAACGTGCCTGAAAGGAGATCTCATTGGTGAGGCACTAACTGCCCCTTGTCCAGGAAGGAGAAGCTGTCGCTTTTTGCAGCTCTTGTTGGCCGGAGTCTTGCTGGCCCTGGCTGCGTGTCCGCCCTGACGTTTTATTAACGCCTAACTGAAGCAGCGTCTTTGGCAGAAGGTTGTTTGGAGGTGAAGCATTTTCACCATGTTATTAGTAATGCTGGTGCAGGGGTTTGCATAAAGTTAAGATTTGGACTTGATGAGCTTAGAGGTCTTTTCCAACCTATGATTCGATGATTCTATGTTGTTCTGTTAAGCGTCGCGTGGTCGCCATCGCTTTCTGTGAGTGATGGTGGCTGAGGCGTGCAGCAGGCACTGTGCCCCCTTCAGCAAAGCTGCTCCTGACATCTCCGAAGGGACCAGACGAGCATTTCCTGTAAATACACGTACTGGAAACATCTGCCCGGCACATTGAATTAAAGGATTTTTCTTGATGTGCTGTCTGACCCCGTATGCTGAGGAACTTCAGGGCTCTGTTTTCCTCATGACTTCCTCCATCTTTTTCTTAAGCTGTCTTTTGGGCACGCTCTTCCGAAGCCGGAGCTGTGAGGACGGACCGGACCTCGCTTCCTGCATCTGTCCCAGCAGCTGTACCTCTTCCTGCCATGAATCATCCGAAACACCCTTTCTTTTTAATTGTTTTATTTAAGGGTGAAGGCACGTTAGTTTGCGGCTTCAGGAAAACAAATCTCGGCCGTCTGGCAGCCAAGCCTTGAGTAGAGGCTGGGGTGCGAAAGTGTTTGGAGGAAGGAAGAGCCTCCCGCCGGCGGTGATCGCGGGCCAGCCCGGAGCAGAGCTGCTTTCCGCGGGGGCTTCGGCTGTGGTCAGAGGAACTGCAAACTTCACTTCTCAGAGAGCTGCAGCAAAACGTCTGCACTGCTCGCACGTCAGTGTCAAACACGCCACAACCCCCAGTTTTCAGAAGCTCACACACAGCTGACCAAGTGCCAGTTGTCAGATGATCTTTGGAGCAGGGGGCATAATCTTTTGCCTGAGAAGTCTTGGCTGCTTTGGGTCCTCTATGGGGCTGGTGTTTGCAGCTTTGCTTCCCAGAGCTCATTGATTGCATGTATTTCAATTCGAGCAGTCCGAAATGAGGCATTATTTTGTCCTGAGGAGCTGAGGCTATATAGTTGCTGAAACTTGAGAGGTTATTGTATTTCACACAGAGATGAAATCCAAAATCTGCCACCCCCATTTTGTCTTTAAAAAAACCCACCAAAAAAAACCCAACCCCAAAGCACACTAACTACAAAGTTGTTAAGCTTTTTTTTTTCTCCTTGTTAATTTTTCTAGGGAAGCGTCAGATTCACCACTTGGGAAACCAGCTTCAACTCAATCAGCATTGTCTGGATACTGCCTTTAATTTTTTCAAGATGGCTGTGAGCAAGCACCTAACCCGGGGGAGAAAGATGACCCACGTCATTGCCGCATGTCTCTACCTGGTGTGTAGGACAGAAGGAACTCCTCGTATCCTTTGAATTTAAAAAAAAAAAATAAAGGAAGACATACTTTTAGCAAGTCAACTATCCCAGTTAGACCTTGTTTCCAGATTTGCAGAGGTAAGTGTTTAGGAGCGAACTTCGTCACTGTTGGTGAATGGGAGTTTTTCCTGCAGTTCAAGTAAAATTTTTCCCTTTCTAAATGTACAATACTTAGTATTTACAAGGAGCTATAAATGTCACTCTGCCTCCATCAATAACTCTAAATTTCTGCTTTCTCAGCATTTTCTTCTAGTAATTTTCCTGTGCTTTGCTAGGGATTTCTTGTTTATAGTGTGGGGTTTTTTGTTGTTGTTTTTCCTCTTTTTAAACAAATTAAAATTAACCCTAAGCCTCCTGTACTGTCAGCAGTAAAGAACAGATTAGAGTTACAGTGGGTTTTCCATAAGATATTTGGATTTCCTTCTTTGAATCCTTGTGGGAAGGACAGTATCACTCCAGTTTTAGTTTTGGGGAAAAAGGTGTGATAAATTCTGAAATTTGCTCAAAGATCATACAGGAACTCAGTGGCTGGAGATGGGACTGCACCCAGGCCGGAGTTGCAAGTGAGTGCTCCTTGCCTCTACACCATCCCGATTTTTGTCTTGTAGAACTTAATTAAATTCGTGTAAGCTTTAAATACTCATGGCCATCCAAATTTATTTGTTTTTTATATTTTTTTTCTTACCTTATGTTGTGTTGCAGTTGCTGCAGCTTGGAAACAGTTCAAGTAAATGTCTTCTGTGTAGTTTTAATTCTTTTCTATGTTAAAGCAGTATGTGCATATGATCAGTATTCTATTTGATTTGATGCTTTTTCTAGATTGCTGTTTTCATTCTATATTTTAGCAGTTGAACAGCTTAGCTTTCATTTTAAGATTGAGCTGATTTTTTTTAGTTTCAGAAACTATATTCAGTATTCTAAAATTAGTGCTTTGTGATGGTGGTGTGGTCATTACATTTACATACTTAAAAAAAGAAAGTGGTTTTGCAGGAGTAATGGAATTCAAAGGAAGGCTTGCCTGTTACGCTAGTCTCTTCTAACGTAAAATCTCTGTGTGCTCTTTGAACGGTATCACTCTGTCCTTACCATAAGGACAGTGTTGATTTAAAAGCATTGCCAATATTTTTTATGCCCATGTCACATTTTTAAAGTAATTTATTTACAGTTGTTATTTGATAGTACTGAATGATAGTGTAGCCACAATATGCAAATCCATTTTTCCCCACGGGTAGCGATGAAAAAGCATTGGAAGCAATATGAGCTGTAACAGGCAGTGGGTACATGGTAACGTAGCAGCCATCTGTGCAGCTGGTGTGGCTAACTTTTCCAGCAAACAAACAAAAAGAAATGCTTTGCTTGTTTGACATATCATTCTTTAAAATATTTCAGCATGTGCAAGATGTACCGCTCTGGTTGACACTTTGTAAATAGCTAAATGAATTTTCCTACTTTTTTCAATAAATTGAGATAATATCCTGTGTCATATTTCATGTAAAATACTAGGAACAGGGTGTGAATAAGAATGCAAAGGTGGGCTATGTCTTTCTATATCAATACCACAAAATACTCCATCTTCATTTGCATGGTTACTGTGCCACCTGGGAATCAAGAAGGGGTAGTGCGTGACTGTACAGCTCAATTTTGTGAGTGCTGACGTTTTAAAAATCCATTAGATAAACTTAATTTTGAAGTTGATATTACGAATTTAACTGTGTTGTTTTGGGAGAACGAGTTCAGCTTCTGCCTATCTTCTCCTGTTTGTGTTTTTGTTTCATTTTTTTAGTATTGAAGATCCAGTGTAGTTTGAAAAACAAACACCAAATAAATTACTAATTCTGAACATTGAAATATAAGTCCTTTTTCTGGTATCTTATCCTTTCATTAGAAACTTGAAAAGCTGAGTGCCACAGGTGTGTATTGCTGACCTTTGAAATGAGAATACACTGAAGCCTCCATAGATTAATTATGATGGTCATTATCAGAATGTTATATTTGTTTCCAGCCTAGGTCTGGCAATATAGAAATGTGCTACGTGAGGCAGGTGTGTTCTCAGGGCCTTTGGGCCAGAGGGACCAAGAGCAGGTGTAGAGGATGGCCGTGGGACAAGATGCTTTAGCAAGAATGAAGATGCATGTTCAGGGTAATAAGCTTGCAGTTGGTTTTGGTCTTCTGGAGAAGCCAGCAGAGGATGGCATGCAAAGATGAGAAATACGCTGTATAATGAACTGTACAAAGGACATCCAGTATTTTTAACACTTCAAGATTTATATACACTGCTAAGTAGATTTACTGAGTTTAAAGTGTTCATTGTTATTGCGTTGGTTATAGAACTCTTATGAAGTAATTTGGGAGAAATTTAGAAAAGGAAGTTAAAGACTGAAGATTGGTGAATGTATTTTGGAGGAAAGAGATAATGTGGAAGAAGTAGTGACAGGCAGCAGCATCGTCAAAGCTCAGAGACAGCACCTTGGTTTTGGGTGGCCCAAATGAGTCAGTGGAGTGAATTGGAAGTCTTAGAGGCAAGAGAGATTAGCTGGGAACAGATTTGTCTCTGAAATAGACATCATATTTGTTAAAAATTATTATGGTAGGAGAAACAAAATATGTATGTGGCCTGGGGAGGTACAGTGGGATGTAGCCAGGGGCTGAAATGGCAAGAAATGTTGTGTTCTCTCCAGTGGCAGAACCAAAGGAGTGGGAAGTGTCTGGGGAGAGAGAAAACAGGATTTAATTGTGTCTGCATTGAGTTCAGTTTGAGGGAGTGGAATGTATTTATCTGACATGGATATCTGCTTATTCTTCTTTTTTCATAATGTACATGTCGCCAGCCAGCCTCTGTGAAAATACGAGGAAAACTGCAGCCAAGTCTACTGGTGCAGTCTGAATTATGGCTGAATAAACCTTAGCCTGAAATAGGAAAACATTAAGTTCTCCTTGGTTCTCACGTGTTGTTTAATTAATGCAAAAATGCAAAATAGTCTAGTAACATAGATTTTTTTAATCTGAAAAAATAAGTCTAGAACTTAAAGAGAACATAAAAGTTTATCTGAAGTGCAGGCTTTATTTATAGTTCTTTAGAAGTTTAATATATTAGTTGAGATCTGAACTGATTTTACATCAGTTTGTGGGTTTTATTAGCTTATTTGACACAACCCCACAATGCAGCAACTTTGACATAGCTTTTCATTTGCCTTGCTTCTATTGCTTGTCAGCACTAATGTTTTAAAGGGAAGATGGCTTACTAGCTATTTGCTGAGTTTAGGAGGTGTTTCATCCTTTTCATGAGCTACCTATAAAAACTTCAATTTATTATTCTGTTTATAAAATGTGTCTGTATTATCAGTGTCAGAAGTAAAGGTACAATGCAAAATATACATCTGAAGGAGAAAGTGATTTTTGAATCCTCAGGTTTGATGGAATGGGTTGTCCCCCTCCCAGGGGCTGAGTGATGCTGAGCGTTTCCAGTGACATCTGACTTCAGCTGGCGCTGCCAGCGCTCTGGGCATTTCAGACTCTGGTTCTTAATTTGTTTCTTGGAATAGTAACAGTCCTCAGTTGTTTCTCTTTAATGTTTTGAACAGCTTTTCCACTCCTACGTATGTTTGAATGGAAACAAAGGGCTCTTTAGCTGGTCCTGCCGTTCCCGAGAGAGAGAACTTGGGAAGCGCTGGGCAGGGTTTTTGAGGGACTTACGGGCTCGCCTGTAACCCGTGGCTGCCCTCGGGTCACTCAGGAACAATGGGAGCCTGGCCAGGATTTTCCAGGTGGGATATCAGTTTGTTTTAATCAAGGAACGTTTCATTCTGTTTGTAATCCTTTTTAATGTACACAACCGTTAGAAAAACTGTACAACTGTCCACTATTTTGTTTATAATATTTTCCAACGTTACCACCTGGGGTTTTGTACAGCAACATTTTACATGGTAAATGTCCCTTATCCCCCCCACACGCACCTTTTTATTTTATTTATTTACTCTTTTCCTTTGAAGCTCACTGGAAAACACACCCTTAGTTGTAAACCAAATCCTGTCTTGTTAGAGCGTAGTAAATAAAACCTTTTCCACATGAGAAGAGTCCTTGCAAAGCTCCCTCACCAGCTGTCTTGTGTAAATATCCTTCCATTTGCCTCTGTAGGTAGATTTGGGGCAGGTTTCTTCCCCTGCAGTAAAGCTGATCAGTCTCAATGCCAGGGGCTTGCTGAGCCCTTCCCACCACCTAGAGCTGGGCCAGGCTCCAGGCACTGAGGTTGCCAACGTTATTCCAGTGGTCTTCAGCGGCTTTGTGTGGAGTCAGAGGAGAGAGCTGGGGTCCTCCTGGGGTCAGTCCAAGGCAGCTGTTTGCAGAACCTTTCCGCTAAATGCCTGAGAAAAATAACCTCTTAAATTTGAGCATTGGGAGCAGAAGGCTGATGGGAGAAAGTTTGGTGCCTTGATGTCTTTTACATGTAAACTTGTGCTGGGTGGGAAAGCATAAGGCGCTTTTCCTCCCCTGTTTCCTCTGCCCCATGAACCTCCCTTTTGTTTGAGGGAAGATCACAAGGGCATTGCGGGATCCCAGCAGGCAAGAAGGATTTAGGAAAAAAAAGGGGCATCTCCTCACTGAATGGGGCAGTACTTTGTTGTTTCCTATTTGTCTGCAGTTCTTGTACTGTATTGCCAAGCTATTTGAATGCCTCCTGCTTTAATGTGTTTATTTTTGTGTCACAGTAAGGGAAGTTGAGAGTATTTATCTTCATTTCCAGGTGCAGAACTGAGGCTAAGTGACATGTTTAAAGTTACCCAGAAAATCTGTGATGGAGTAAGAAACTGGTCTCTTTAATCTTGAGATTAGGCAGCAGCTACTGAGCCTTTTCTCCCTTGTTGGTCCTTGCAAGAGATGTTCAGCCAATTTCCTCTGCAGCATTAGCAGGCTCTGTCGCCTTCCATACTGTCTTGGGAAGCTTTGTGTAACCTCACCATGAGAGCCTTTGATGGATACGTTCTTTGTTTCCCTACTAACACTTCAAGGTCTGTCTTTGCAAGGAAAAGGGCGAGACTTCCTTTTTTATTAGAAATGAAAAATTAGATCTCCAGCAATCTTTTGACCTCTACTAAAACTTCCTGGAGCCGGCAGGCTCTAGTGTTCCCAATTAAAAAGTTAACTTTTGAAATTAGACTTTAATCAACAAAATTTTAAAGCTGTAGTTAGGGAAGTTAATAAAACCAGTTTCTATTTCTGTTTGGTTAAGGAGTTTCTTTTTAGTAACCAACCTTTTACTTTTGATTAAATACAATTGCATTCAAAATGTGTTTTGTTCAAGTGTTGAGTGTGACAAGGACAGACGAGATTAAAAATGGATTTTAAAATGCACAGTTAAAAACACATACAATATTTACAAAAGTACATTATTTCATTTCACTAGACTTTGTGTGCATGTGTGGTAAAGGAGCCAAGATCTCACTTCATAGGAAGTTGAACAGAATATTTGTGGTTGGAAGGGAGCTACAGCAACCATTGTGTCCAGCTGCCTGACTGCTTCAGGGCTGGCCAACAGTTAAAGCACGTTATTAAGGGCATTGTGCAAATGCCTCTTAAACACTGACAGCCTTGGGGCATCGACTGCCTCTCTAGGAAGCCTGTTCCAGGGTTTGACCACCCTCTTGGTAAAGAAATGCTTCCTAATGAAACATTTGCTTGGACTTGAAGTCTTGGAAGAGCCTTGTCCACTTCATTTCAAAATGAAGTTTTAAAATTGGTATGCTTTTGAGTGGATGGATTTTACCTGGGAGAGTTTCGATCTATTAATGAAGAATTGCCACCTGAAATAGGGTGCGGCTGATGTTGCCCCATGTTATTTGCATCTGTTTCCAAATAGTTCATCTGTTTGGTAATGCCTGGCTTGTGGGATCATCCTGAATTAGCACCACAGAAAAAGATGCAGGGAGGATGTCAGGAAGAGGGCAGCCAGGTGCAGCAATAGAAATTTAATTTCTGCAACTTAATTTCTCCCCGTCGCCCTCTCCTCCAGCCAGGATTGGGACTGCTGAATTTTGACAGCAAGGCTCGTGACCTGAAGCCAGCATATCCAGTCTCCTTTTCCATGGAGCAAAGGAGAATCACATGATTCTTCACTCGCAGTACCGCCTCTCACTTTTTTGCTGTATAGAGAGATGTGTATAAAACAAGTGTGTTGCTGAGAGAAGTGGGTGTTTCATGTTTCCCGTTGGGAAAGTCGAATTTTCCTCTCGATGTGCTTGTGGATGTTGTACGCTCCGTTGTGTGGCTCCGTCCTCTTCCCCGCTGCGTCCCCTGACTGCGAGGGCTGCTCCTGGCTGCTGCCCTGCGCTGGGGGACGGACAGCAGTGGGCAGCGAGGCAGGAGGGCTCGGGGCCACCTCGCTCTCAGGTATCTTGCCTGGCCTCCAGCTGTACTGCAGAAGAGCCGTGTTTCCCTGGGTCCTGTGTCGTATCTGTCAGTCCCCTACGGATGTCTTCGTAGTGTCTGAAGTGATGCTGGATGCTTGAATTGTTCCACTTGTATCTGCTGATTTGCAGTGTCTTTTAAAGAGAATTCCCTTCTGAGAAGAAAATAGCCAGAAGGCTTTCGAAGGGGTTGTACTGCCCTGCACCTGGGGGACAGGGCTGGGGAGACGGTTAGTGGCCCTCAGGTTCTCCGCTTGTCCCCTGGAGAGGGGGAACGCCACAAACCTTACTTGCGCGTGACTCGGATGTGGCAGGAAAATAGTGTGATTACTGAGCAGCCTTATCCTGCTGAAAGTCAGGGAAGCTTTCGTCAGGGAGACTGTAGTAATTTTAATGTGGAGATTCTGTACTTGGGTGATTTTCTTTGTTCCTTTAAGATTCTGAAAATATAAAAGGAGAAAGGAACTTTACATTGTGGTGTGTGTCAACTCAACATCTCACTGTTTAAATCCTTGTGCCAAATGCCCATTATGGATGCTGCAGGGAGGGAGGGGAAAAGCTGCTGTAAGTGCAGTAGTGATAATTGACCCACTTAAGAGAGCTGCTCTAATTTTGCATGTTACAGCATCCTGGAAATTCAGATAAGAATGTTGATCTCTCCAGCTAATAGGATTTCTAAATATATCATCCAAAAGAAGCAGGAGGACTGTAATTTCGCGTGTGTGTGTTCAGGCTGATGTTTTGTTTAAGAACTGCACACTCAGAAAATCTGCTTTTCTGTTAACTTGTTACTAACTCAGGATAAAATAATATTTGACCTCTGGTGCTGGTGAGGGGAGAGCTGATCCTGCCCCACTGAATTCACTGACAAAATTCTTGCCAGCTTTTGTGTGGCGGAGTGATCAACTTCTTTCCCCTCAGGATGTTGGTACCCAGCAGGTGGCTCAAATTGTCAACTTTTCCATAATGCAGCATTAAACAAAGTGTCTGCAGAGATAGAGAGGGGGACAGGGTCACAAGATGGCCTATCAAGATTACAGGTTTCTGCTCGTTTTGATAGCTTTGTTGTTTGTTTTCCTCATTTAAGGGAAATTTTGAACAGTAAAGGTCAAAATAATCCTGTTCTCAAACTTGACTGCAGAAATACTTTTTGGCTTTACAGAGCAGAGTGTTTCAAGCCTCTCTCTAGGCAGTTCTTTCTCAAAGCACATTGATGGGTACGACTGCTGGAAACCATGGGGTTTGCGCTCGGTAGAGCTGCTGCACCTAGATTGTTTTGACTTCGGAGCTCCTTTGCCCTTGCTCATCATACCTTTCTGTGCTGGGATAAAACCAGTGATCATGGTCCCCCTTTGAAAGGAAGGGACAGGAGTTACTCCGTACGCTTCTGGATTAGGTCCACTGAAGCCTTTGTCACTGTGGGCTTGAATTCCATTACGGGCAGGTGGAAGAAGTGTTTGTTGTTTGGCAGTGCTGTGCTCCGTCACCACGTCGGGCCTCGTGCAACGCAGAAATACGTACAGCAGAAGCATCTGAGCCAGTTTTTAATGTATGCAATAGTGGTCTGTGCATAAAAATAATAATAAGATTCATTGCTTGTTCTGTCCTCTGAGTAATTAGGTTCCAGTTTGGGGTTTCTGAACTGGTAAGACGTTCTCATGGTAAAGGTAAAACAAGGAAAGAAACAGAAGCAGGGGACAGGAGAGCTACGAAGGCATCAGTTATACCAGGGTAAAAGTACGAGGGGCAGCGCTCACTTACCAGCAGCCCTGCGAGGGAGCGATGCTTGGAAACGTGGTGGCAGAGGCATGGGAACTAATGAGGGGAACGAAGGCAGGACGCGGTCTGGGTGATGGATGAGGGGAGGGAAGTGTGATGGCAGAGGCACCTCCTCCCAATGACATAAACACAAAGTGGGGACGATAAGGAAGGGGATCACACCTCTGATGTCTTTGACCTTCAGCGATCCTTGCATGCTTGTGAAAATAAATATTTAACAATCTTAAAGCTTGTTTAAAAGAGGAAATGATTAGGTTGGCTCTCTGCTTAATTCAGAGGTTTATCTCTGCATCTGAATTTTGGCAGTTACATCAGCAAAACCAGCATTATAACTGCGTGGTGTTTTGACCTGACGGGAGCTCATATGTTGCAAACACCAGCTAAATGAGAAAGTGTGGTACAGCCGGTCACTGTGTAGCACACTGGCTTTTGTCAGAGGATATGCTGGATGTGGTGTGGGATGTGGAGGAGATGCTTCCCCTTCCTTTCCTGCAAGCCCACCCCCCTTAAAAAAAGGAAAAAAAAAAAAATTTAAAAAAGAAGGCATTGCCTGATGCCTTGTTTAAGTAATTCCTGGTAGTAAACATGATCAATTATAGTCAAGGTTTTTGATCGGTCACTGAAAAATATTCCTGGTTGTAGCCATCGCTAATGTTTTCTGCATTTCAATACTTCAAAGGAAATTAGAAAATTAAATGCTCTCCATTAAAATAATTTTGAAGATTGTGTATTTGCATTTTAATACAGTAAGAATGATGCCTTAGAAGACAAATTCGTATTATTAAATAGTTTAATGAAGATCAGTAATGCAGAGTCGGGTGAATAAAAGCCAGTGCGTTGAGACCTACAGGCATTTCTGTGCTTGCTATCTGCAAAGATTATTTTAGCTTGAGGTCTTCTAAAACTGTGCCCACCTGCATCATAGAGTTAAGTCTTATGCAGCTTTTTTTGTCTTGCAGTGTTTGATGTTATAAGAACAACGTGAAGGTCTATCAGAGAAAGAATATTACCTTTCAAATGTGTTTTGGAAAAATAGGATTCATTCTCATACCTGGCTTGTCCTCGTATCTTGAAAGTGGTCTTGATAATGATTTCTTACATCCTAATGAAGTACAAGCCTTTGTGAAATTGGTAAAAGTACTTCTCAAGAGCTGTCTTATTTCTTCATATGTTTGTCAGTAGGATTTTGTTTGCATGACATAGTGTTCATATACAAACTTCATACTGGAAATGCTTCTCGATGAAAGGTTTTTAGCATTTTGTAATCTCATGCCAAGTAAAATTGTGAGCTGAGCCTTTTCTAACCTTTTCACTGTTAGCCTGCCTTTATGGTAAGTCCATGTCCTTCCTCGAAGGCAAAAGAAAATGTCTTTTAAGTTTAACTGCCAGACTGGCTCAGTATTGTTGTACGAACGAATGATGTAATAGTCAATCACATGGCGGTCTGTCTGCTGTTTTCCCCCCTTTGAGAGAGAGAATAATCTTTGCATCTTATCCAGTTTCAGCAGTTTGGGAAAATAGCAGCCTTAAATGAGACCCGAAACAACCAAAATCTTGATTTCTTCCAGAGCTCTGCTTTTGAAGCCAAATGTTCCCTATGCCTTCTTTATTTTGACTTGCTAATTGGAAATAAGATGTTGAAGATAACATGTGCTTTGAAGCTTGTGTATTGTGTATTTTGTTTAGATTTAATCCTTTAAACATTTGACAATAAAACATAAATTGCGGAGCTCTCATCTTTAGATCAGCTGTAAGTGAATCATTTAAGTTTTCAACATCCTTCCAGTTTGGGAGAAACACAGTAGTCTCAGTGATATTTTGACTGCATGTGTTGGTAAAGTGCTATGAGATTTGCTAATCAGTATTTTTAAACGGAGATATGTAACTGTTTCTTCAATGAAGGAGCAGCTTGTCTGCCAAAAATAAAGTCTTAGCTTATGCCTCAACAGGGAGGAGAAATCAGAATGCTCTTCAGATTCCTTTTGTATTGGTAAACAGGGAGGAATGGTGAACAATATATGTTATGTTATCCTATATGAACCACTTGTGATGGAAAGCAATTTTTGAAAGAGGGGAAATATATAGACTGAAAAAAAGTCCTTTTAGTGTGGACAGAAAATTGTATCTAACCTATAATGTACTATAATCTTTTTAATATGAAGAGAAAATTGTGCAGTAAAAACGCATATTCAGCAAGATGACATGTACTAACTGAAATGTGAAAGCCTTTACTGCATAAAAACCAGAACTCCAAACACTGCCTCTATGATACTGTCAGGAGTATTTCTCACCTTATCTGTTTTACAGTGTTTTTCTTTCTATAATTGGTCCTTTTAACTTTTTATTGTGCTTGTAGAGAGCCTTTTGGCCTTGCAGTTTCCAAGGGGAAACAAAGTTGTTATTGTCATTTCAGGTACTGTAATGTGTGGCACAAGCCTAGGACAAACAAAGAGCTGGTGTTTCAAGTTAGACTGCAGAAAATTTGAGAGGTTACCTGAACTCGCTAGTTTCTGAGAAAGCACCACTGTGTCCTTGCTTTACAAGCATTTTGTCCCCTTCTAGCTAACTTGCATTAAAAATACACTTTTTTTTTTTTTTTTCTCTCCCTAATGAAGCCATGCCTTCGGAGTCATGAAGTTCTGCCTATTCAGCTCCGAAGGTTTTCTGCTTTTCTGTGCCTTTTCCTGTTGGGCAAAAAAGCTGGGTTGTCTGAATTGAGAATATTTCTTTTGAAATTTGCCATTGAAATCACTAGTGGACCATCCTTGATCTCCAGGGAAATGTGGAAAGAAATGTAAAATAATTGTAAGTCGTTACTGAAGAAGTCTTCTTTTAAAGAAACATCTGGAGGTTTCAGCTGCTGTGTCTCAGTTGGTACCTGAAATGACAGAATACTCTATTCCATACTTATCTGGAGTTGAAAGTTTGGTTTCCCCACATGAGCGCTGTTAAATTCTGCAGAATCTAAGCTGAATTTTCTTTTCTGTATGAAAATTTCTGGTCCTTAAAGGATCAGTCTTCTAGATGATGGAACAGATGGACTGCATCTGTGCTGCTGTCTCTGAGGGACACCCAGATCACTGCATTCTTGTCACATCTGGAGGACCCAGTTCATTGCCAATAATTATTTCCAGCACATACTCAGATCGTACTTTTTCAGTTGCGAAATACTTTTGCCAATGTCCAGTTTAATATTTATTATCTTTCATGTAGACTGTAAACTCTTACAGTGGCAGAAGAAAGCAACTCAAGTATTGGCTGCTGCTGTACTCATTCCTCAGTCTTTGAACTGGTGGCTTCAGTGTCTCAGCTATTTCTCATAGTCATTCAGTGATGAAACAAGAGAATGCTCCAGTCCTTGGTTTTTGCCGATAATGTTGGCAGCTCTCCCAGCAGAGCTGTGAACTGGTTGCTTTCCTCCTGTTGCAACTGGAGAAGTTGGGAGCACCATCAGGAGCCAAGAACATTGGCTGAGAGATAGTATCCAGAACATGAGGACAGCATCAAAAAAAGAAGCTGCAAAAAAAGTTGCGTGACAGAAGTGTTTCTTCACAACAGTCTTTCCTACTGACATGTTCTAGGATGGGAGGAAAGAGAATACAGAGCATTTTCCACCAGCTCTCCAACAGTCAGAGAAGCTGCAGCGCATGCAGAGAAACATTTATACAGGCAATGTATCTGAAGGTGAGGAAATACGGAGGAGACAATCCAAGAAAGCCTGTGTCCTATGTAGGATCGTAGAGTAATTTAGATTGGAAGAGGCCTCTGGAACTCATCCCTCCAATTCCTGCTCACATCCTCAGTAGATTGCCGAGGCCCAACTCCGGTTGAGTGTTTGTCTCTAGCAATGAACATGTCATACTCTCTCTGGGCACCCTATTGCAGTGTCTTACTACCTTCATGGCAAAAATCTTTTTTCCTAATATCTAATCAGATCTTCCCTTGCTGCAGCTTGCATCTGTTGCCTTTTGTTCGTTCTGTATGTGTCTGAGAAGAATTTGGCTCTATAATCTCTCTACTCCCTCATTTGGTAGTTAAGACAGCACTAGATCTCTCTTAAAGCCGCCTATTCTCAGGGCTGACCAAGCCCAGCTCTCAGCTCGTCCTTATACATCACATGCTCCAGGCCCTCAACCATTTCAGTGGCCTTCCACTGTAGTCACTCCAGACTACTGCTGTTGTACTGAAGAACCTAGACCTGAACATGGCTCTCCAGGTGCAGCCTCGTAGGTACTGAACAGAGGGAAATAACCACTGCCCTCAACTGCTGGCTACACTTTTGCCCATACAGCTCGGTACATGTTTGGCCTTTCTTGATGCAGAAGCATGCTGCAGGCTCCTGCTTAGCTTGTCGGTGGAGACCTCCAGCTCCTTTTGTGCCAGCTGTTCCTTAGCTTGCCAGTCACAGCCCGTGCTGTAGCAAGGGGTTACTCTGTCTCGGGTGTGGGACTTTTCAAGAAGTTCGAAGACAGATACAGCTCCTGTCAGCCCGGTTTTCCAGCTTGCTAAGATCCCTCTGAATGGCAGCCCCACCTTCTGGTGTATTGACTGCTGCCCCAGCTTGGTGTCATCTGCGTGCCTGCCTAGGGTGCCTTCTGCCTTGCTGGCTCATTGCTAATCGAGCCAGTGTTGCCTCTGAGGGTTCCCTGGAGTACCTGTCTGCTAGTTGGACTTTGTATTATTAACCACCACCCCTCAAACTTGGCAGTCCAGCCAATTTTACGCTTACCTTCTAGCCCAGCTAGCCAAACCATGATGTCTCAACAATCTGGCTTTAAGAACAGCTTGGCAGACCGTGTCTTCAGCTTTGCTGAAGTCAAGGCAAGCAGCATCGACTGCAGTGCCAGTTTCCCCTGAGGCGCGCCGGTTAGGGTGCCCTGTAGAACACTTGTGGGTGGCACTTTGCTCAGGGCTGCAGCTGAACTGTCTTTCCACTCGGCAGTGTGAGTGTTTGGCTAGTGCTCTGTATGGAGAATTTGTCTCTGCTAAGAGTCCAGAACAATCCATTTTCTGATGGGCAAAGCAATGACAGGCACTCATTGGTTATTTATTTATTAATTAAAAAAAAACCAACCCCAAACCTATTATCTTTTAGGGCTGGTGACTAAAGCCTCTTCCTTACTTGCACAAAAGTCGGATTTTCTTCCACAAGGGGAGTTAAAAGCCGAGCGGGTGGTCAGGGCCGAGCCCTGCCTGTTCTCCTTTTGAAGCTGTTGTTGCTGTGCAATCTGAAACGCAGGAACTATGGGGCCAGGAGAAGAGCAAACAAGTGGAAGCTTTTGTAGGTGGACGGCCAGGCTTTGAGAGGGTGTATACCTAGTTCAGCTTCTTTCTCTCAGGTTATTTCTGTGTGTTTCTTATTTTTTTTACTAATGTATTTATCATCTGTGAATATAGTGACCTATCATGTAAACAGTTCTGGCAGCAGGACTGTATCTCCAGTTTGCTCCCTTCTAGCTGGGGATCCTGGTGATGGAGGTGTAGAATTTATAGCATTTTATGGAGAAGGTCAGTATTACAATCCCCATCTTCTGGCTGGAGAAACTGAGGCACAGAAGGGAAGCAGAATGACTTGCTCATCAGGGTGTAGTAGATACATTTGTGTCTCATGTGCATCTATACCTCATACAGCAGTATGCTGCCTCCCACGGCATAGGAGTCCTGTTCTGCATATTACTCTCCTATTAGATTTTGCTAAGACCCTGGAATATGCTTTTCTAAGTATATGGGCTAAAACACTTGGAATTTTTAGCCGAAATTGTGAAGAGGAGCAAGTTCTGTAGGCTCACTAGCTCTGGTGTTGCCCTGAGCTTGTTATCAAAATCCTAGGCTGAATTTGTAAGTCTCAGCAGTGAGGGGAAAAAAGTGATCATTTTTCTTGAAAGCTTTGCAAATACGACACAATCAGTGAGCAGCTGTAAACACGAGACCCACAATAGCATTCTCGCTTGCTGTTCGGAGCAGAGCTGTATTTTAAGAGCTTGCCGGCAGCACGCTGTAGAACGTTATTTGAAATTACACTGCTTGGTTACAATAAAAGTACTGAAAGACTGTGTGAAAGGAGTCTAAGGAGATCTTTCCCAGCATATCACTGGCAGTTTTTATTTTCCCAGAGGCAGATGATATGTACATCATTACCGATTTTTTTTTTCTTTCGTGAAGAATTCCGGCAGCTGAGATAAGTTTACAGCTTCTTAAAAACTGATAATAAGCAGTCTCTGTGCCGTGAGAGAGACACGAGATAAGTGCTTGCCACTGCTACAGCATTGAAAAGAAGATAATACAAGGATAAAAGTTTAAAATGACACTTCAGGAAAATACTGCTCATTTTCCATCTTGATTAAAACCATTTAATGAAAGTTGTTAACTTTTAAGAACGTGAGAAATGCCATTTGCAAGTAAATTAACTTCAGTGTGTTCACTAACGGATGCTGTGCAACATTGTCTTGCGATGCTTTGGGAGTTCCTACTGAAGTGAGGTAAATATTGACAGTAATGCCGACAGAACTGCAGTATCCGTGACCAGGAGAGAGCTGCAGCAGATTGCTTCCTGAAGACCTGAGTTTTCAGTAGGCTGTCGGTTTGTGTATTCTGGCCCCTTCCTACCCTCCTCTCCCCCCACGCTCCTTATCCTATTAAAGGGTTTTCCTTTTGCTCCTTAAGGATCCCTTCATAAAGATGAATAATCGGGGAGTTGGCATTTTTTAACACTGAGAATTGATATGTGTGTATTTATGGAGTGATTTTAGAGCAAATTCGTGCAAAATCGAATAAAATATTAATCTGAATAAAGGATTTAAAAGTTATTATAGGAGCTTCTTAGCTGTGTTTCGGACAACAGAGGCATGAACATCAGGACTGGCATACTTGAAAGGAGGGAGTGAGTCTGATATGCATTGCATCTCTTTTTGTTACAAGGAGCTCAGGATGTCACTTAGCTCTTACGCCCTTCTTGCATCTTTTGGACAGGGGGACAAATTTCGATGTTGACTTGCATATCATAAACCCACTAGTTAGATCGGGATATGGCATGAAGACAGGATGTAGCTTGCGTCTTTCAAAGGCAGGGAGATGGTCTGAAAAATAATTGTTGACCATAAAGTTCTTACCTACCGGGGGATTATAGCTGAAATACATTTGAAAGCTTGTTTCGCTGACCTTTTGGAGAGACTTGGGAACCCCAGAGTCAAAATGTGTATTGTAATAGTAAGATAATCAGAAGATTTCAGAGCATTTTACTGAGGAAGGGGAAACTGTTGTCTTCATTATAAAAGCATGATAAAGAAGGATGAAATGTTTTTTGTGGGGCAGTGGCAAAAATGGGAACAGACACCCAGTGTCCAGAGGCGCAGTCTAGAAGCATTCTGGGCTATGCCTTTCAGTTTCTTGGGAGAAACTGCTTCCAAAAGGGAAGCATTTGTTTCCCACCCTTTCACGTAGATAAAATAGAAAATGTATCAAATGCCTGCGACTGTATTTTCCCCGCTCAATAGGTAATCTCAAAGATTTATTCTCATAATTGAACCTTCTGAAAAGTTAGCTACCTTAAAATCTGAGATGTGTTGTCTTTCTTCCCTGCCATGTAAACTCCTCCCTCCACGTGCTGTATTATACTTGTTCAAGGACCAAATTTAATCTTTTTCTAGGGGCAACTTTTCAAGATGTAAATTTGTTTTAAATTTAAAATCCAGCATATTTTGTCCTTGAAGGGGAATGTGTCATGTTGAGAATTGTATCCATTTCGAAGTATGATGCATCACTTGTCTCAAGCCCTGAAAGGTGTTTGTAATTGGTATTTGATATTTTTACAGTTAGAAAAGCTTTTGCAGTTCTTTTTTTTTAGTTCTTGAGCCCTGTTCAGTTGTGCTCTCAGGCAGTGAAGGTATCTTCTCACCCTGCCAGTGCCAGCCTAAGGAAATCTCTACTGTGCATTGCTGTGAAGAAGTGAAGACATGGTTGCATATTGTGTCTTGTCCACAGGCTGGTAAATTCAGACATGCTCACTCAGTTGCTTCTCTCTGTTATCATATCCCAAGATACCTGGGTAAGTGTCCAAGGAGGTAATGTGAATGTTCTGTTCCCATACTGCTAAATAAACCTCCCTTGAATGCTCTTACAGTGGTGCTTTAAAGCATAGCCTGTGCAAGATGTATTATTCTGCATTTGGTAAAATGCTTTATTAGTAACTCATTTGGGATCAGCTGCTATTTATGAACTGTAGGGCAGGCCCAGTTTAGAAAATATAACTCTCTTTAATAAGAAACAAATTCTGTGCACCTCTGTGCTGTTATGGTTTGTGTAGGTTTCTGCTACAGTGAACATGTAGAAATCTTTTTTTTTATTTAGCGTAGGCATTTCTGAAAGTGAGAACATAGGTTGAGGATTTTTCAACCCACCGATGCGGCGCATCAGTTTAGCTCCATGTTTTCCTATTTATTTTACTGAAAATGACTAAATCAGACTGCTTTGAGGAGTTCAGCCAGTGTCAAAGCGGCGTGTTGTCCTGGCTTCCGAGCACTGCTGGTAACTAGTCCTAGGCGCCCTGTTCTCAGCTCCATGCTGCGTTGAAGTTCTGTAACAAAGACAGGTGATCGGGGCAGTTATCGTGAGTTACTGCAATGTATTAATGAAAACAAGTTTGATTAAAGGCAAGACCAGTAATTAACAGTTTGGTAGCACTTCTGAACGTGTTGGTCAGTCCGTGCCCCAGGAGACAGCCGGCCACATCCATGAAGCCATCATGCCTGGCGATACCCGACGGAGTGCTGTGGGCGTGAGGGAGGGTGGGAAGGCAGAGAGCTCTCCCGCCTGCCGAGTTGAGGTTTGCTGATCAACAGGAATACACCGTTAGGTGAAAGGTATTCCTGTGCTGCCTGCTTTCTGAAGACAAGGGCTCCCTTTGGTGCACGGTGGCAGGTTTCCAGTTCAGGTAATGAAAGGGGTTTCTGCAGGTATGTGCCTGCGGGCATCTGATACCGAAGGGTTTATTCTGTCATTGTGTTGCATGACACATGCCGATACGATTATCTTAAAGGCCTTTGAGAATGGGAAATTTAACACATCTGATTGTTGTACTTCCTACCAAAAGCCATCAAGGAGTCAGCAGCCTCAGAATGGCAGGGATGCAACTCATTTTTTTTGAAGCTATACTTAAAACAGAGGCTCTAGTGTCAGAAATGTTCTGCGAAATGAGTGGCACTGTTTTAGTGTACGAGGTTAGATAATGCCTATGCATGGATAAATCAAGTTCCCTGATACTGGCAGGAAAGCAGCATCTGAGTTTCTGTGCAGACTCGGCCGCGTCCCAGTGCTGGCCACAGCAGCTGCTGCGCGCCCATCCCAGCAAAGGTCTGTTGAGATAATTCTCCGAGGAGCACTTAATACCAGTGCATTAGGCTCAGTATGGGTATGAAAGCAAAGATGTAACGCTTGGCTTCTAGCATGGAAAATGTAAAACATTCTGTATCTACAGAACTTGGTTTTGTTCTGGTTTAATTTGAGCACTGTAATGCTACTTTTCGAAAAGTATAGCTGGGTGCTTACTGTGGGTAAACCAGAGCAGTGCCGTGATGAACTTTCGCACAGGAATTGTGTATGTACTTAAAACAAAGAAGGCGTTATCAGTTTTGGAAGATTTTGGGTTACTATAAAGGAATTATTCTGCAGGCTTTTGCTCCTTATTTGTTTTAAGGTTTCTTTTTCAGATAAGGTAGGTCTTTGTGTTTTGGAGCAAGCTGGGGAGAACTCTACAGTGTTACTTCAAAGAGAAATCTGAGAAGGTGGGATGGATAGCTGAGAGATTGTCTCAGGCTCTAGTTTTGATGAATGCTTTAAGCCAGTGTGAGCTGGCGTGGCTTCAGAAAGAAGTCGTCTTGCTTTGCCCTTGCCTGTTCAGTCCTCCCCCAGTCCTTCCCCTGCCTGCTATCAGTCCAGGTGTTTGTGCAGTTGCATGTGAACTGGGGAGCTGACCCAGCTGAAAATGGGGCGGGGGGG
>Ga0065711_1007328_pt1 | contig 20025 bp, 9 predicted proteins | sample Hoacrofraction12_FD_59098 | JGI IMG/M metagenome (GOLD analysis project Ga0065711, IMG submission 59098) | Hoatzin crop microbial communities from Cojedes, Venezuela - Epithelial fraction 12 v2 (version 2) | ecosystem: Host-associated > Birds > Digestive system > Esophagus > Crop | place... | reverse complement strand
TGGGAAGGTGGCAGGGGTGGTTTCTGTAAGAAAACACCGGAAGCTGCCCCCATGTCAGACACAGCCAGATCCAGAAAGTTCCAGGATGGACTTTCTGTTGGCCAAAGCTAAGCCAATCAGTGATGTTGATTGCACCTCTTTGATGACATATATAACAAAGGGTAAAAAGTGTTGTGCAACAGCATCTGGGAGAGAGGAGTGAAAATATGTGAGAAAGACAACTATGCAGACATCAAGGTCAGTGAAGCAGGAGGGGAAGGAGGTGCTCCAGGCACCAGAGTCTGTGGGGAGGACCATGATGACGCAGGTTGCCCCCCCTGAATGTTGCCCACCTGCAGGCCATGGAGGACCCCACACTGGAGTAGGTAGGTGTGCCTTGAAGGAAGGTGCACCCATTGGAAAGCCCATGTTGAAGCAGGCTTCTGGCAGGAAATATGGCCCATGGAGAGGAGCTCACACAGGAGCAAGTTTTCTGGCAGGACCTGTGACCCCGTGGGGCACTGACATTGGAACAGTCCATTCCTGAAGGACTGCACCCCATGGAAAGGATGCATGCTGGAGCAGTTCTTGAAGAACTGAAGTCTCGTGGGAAGGAACCACGTTGGAGGATTTTATGAAGGACTGTATCTTGTAGCAGGGACCCTACATTGGAGCAGGAGAAAAGTAGATGAGAAGGAGAAGGAAGGAACAGCAGAGAAATGTAACACAGAAATGTGTTACAGACTGATTGCAATCCCTGTTCCCCATTGCCCTGTGCTGCTTGGGCGGAGGAAGTAGAAGAATCAGGAGTGAATCTAAGCCTGGGAAGAAGAGAAGGGTGGGGGAATGGTGATTTTAGATTTGTGATTTCTCATTACCATTCTCTGTTTAATAGGCAATAAATTAAATTAAAATCACCAAGTGGAGTCACTTTTGCCCGTGAAGGTAATTGGTAAGTGATCTCTCTGTCTGTATCTTGATCCACGAGTTTGTCTTATTTTCCCTCTGTGTCCTGTTGAGCAGGGGGCGTTATAGAGTGGCTTGGTGGGCACCTTGTGGCCAGCCAAAGTCAAGACACTACAGCTGTGAACAAGTTCTATTTTGCATGCTCTCCAGTAAAGAAACTCATGGTTATTAAAAAAGAAGAGGAAGAACTTTTTACTGATAGCTAGATAAAATAATGGTAACTTTCGTCTGGCAACCGCTAGGCTACAGAAAAAACATTACTTTAGCCTCAAGATTAATTTGAACATACTCTGTCCAAATAAAACAGCAGATGGAAAAGACTTCTTGCCACTATTGTGAAGGCCATTAAATGAATAATTTAAGAGTTGTTAAAAGAAGAAGAAGAAAAAATCGTAAATTTTAATCTGTCTGTTCAGTGAAAAATGATTCGTAGCCTTTCTGAAACTGCTATCGTTACTGAAGAAACAAAGCACACTACTTCACAGTATGATTCCATAGGATTGTAATGGTCACAGTGATGCCAATGTGGAAAACATTGTGGAAGATAAGATGGAAATGCTACAATTCTAAATCACAATAAAATTTCAAACAATGCCAAATGTAGCAAAAAATCCTAAAAACAATTTTAGCAGAACTGGCTTATGGTGTATTCTCTTTGGAGCACAGTGTTCATAATCACAGTCAGTATCTTACTTTCTGCTGTTGACTTGTCTTAATCCTTTATTCATGTCTTTAGTTTTGGATATTTCTGTAATTACAAGTTGGGTTACAATTCACTACTGCTTATTTTTCACACCTTCCTTCCCAACTTTTGAAACTATTTTCATTCTCCTTTCAGTACTAAATGTGAAATACCTCAATCTGCAGTCTCTACACTTTCAGACAAACTACTTCACAAGATAGTAAAGATTAATTTATCTCTGAAAAGATTGTTTCAATTCTTTCCCCAAAACATCTAGATAATTCCTGATTTTTTCATGTACTCTTGTTTATAGAAGTTAGATAACTTAAGTAAAAGGCAGTCAATTGGTAAATTTCAGCACAGAAACAGCCTACACATGAAATATCAAAGTCCCAGTAAGGAAAATTTAGAGGAGCAGTTTTGTTAAGAATTTGGATGAAGGTCACACATACCAAAAGAAGTTAAAGTATGTGCATGGTGAAGAATGAAAACATCTGAAAAAGAAATTGTTAACTGAGTCAAAAATCTGTTTTTCAGTCCTTTTGGAAGCCAATGGAACAGTAAACAATAAATTAAGAGCTGCTTGTGACTTGCTCATGAGCAACAGCACACAAAAATATGTATACATATGTACTATCCGAAAGGACTGTTATAGTACACCTGGGAACACAGCGTTCATAAAGTATTTTTCACTTAAGGTGGTCATACTGACAGAGCTTTGACCGTGGTAGGTTTTATGGTCCAACAACTGAAGGATTTGGAGGTTGAAACCCATTAAGTACGTTATTATCATTTTGATTCCTCACAGACTCTTCAGTGATGTATGTTTCCACATGTGTAACTACCTCATGAAGGCTTCTTATCATTCACATAGAAATTGAATCTGAAGAGCATTTAAGTAGAAGTGTTATGAGATATTTCTTATTTTATTTCTGTCACAGCTGTTTAATGACTTGTATTATTTTTTTATTTTACATAGATAAAGCAGTTCTTTCTTTGTCTCCACTAGGCCTGCAGCAATCTCTGAAAGTATTTCTTCTAAGCTTATAGCTTAGATTCACTGAGAATTATAAGAAGACCAAAGTTACTGTCTTTAATTTTTCTAGAATTAGTCACACATATGCCTTACTAACAACAGGATGTAACTGAGCGTCCAGAGAAAAGGCAAATTAACCAAAGCAAACAGATGTTTCTTTTAATTTTGCCAAAGAATACATGTCCCTCCATTTATAGAGGGGATAAGTTCATAACTTTGTTGCCTCCCTTATTTCTGATGTTTCCTTTAGTATGTTCTACAGGCATACAGAAAACACTAAGGTGATGCTTTTTGAATTTTGGCTTTAACTTCTATAGCTGTATTTAATACTGTAAGCTTCCACCTCATGCTTTTGTGTTTAATACCATTTATTCAACTAACATGGAGTAACTGTGATTAGAAAAAATAAATTAGTTTTCCATTTTGTTATGTACTCTCACATTAAAACTTGATATTATTTTAAGACATAAATTATAGTTATTAAAACAAAATACTACCCAAATGACTTGATGGTGTTAACAAATTAGAAAGACTTTGCTAAAAATGGATTTGCATGAACTGTTTTATGATTCTTTGCTTGTTTCAATTGTGTTCGGCAACGCTACATGTTTTACTGCTCTGTTTCATACTTAAGTTGAAAACCCTCCTCATGCCTTTTATATATAAAAAAAATATTTCAATGCTATGAAGAAGGAAAGACTAAAAAAACCTAATAGCTGCAACCTGCTATTTATCAGCAAGTTAATGTACACTATTCCAACAATTAAAAAATATGCATGGCTTTTCCACTACCAGATAGTTCTTAAACATTCTAGGCTTTCATATGCTACCATAAGAAGAAATTACAGAAGAGCTGAAGGCTCTTCTTGCTAAGAATTTCCTTGTTCTTGCTTTTGAAAGTGCCCTGTGTAGAGCTGAGAAAATTTCTGTGTTAAATTTTAATGAATATTATCTGTGATGTTTTTTGTTCAGTTTTATATTTCTGCCTGCCTGAAGGCATAAAATTAAGTCATAGAAAGCCTTATGTATGTTTAAAACAAGAAAAACAAAAACTATCGACAAAATAAAAGACAAGAGTGAGATGACTGGCCACGTAGCTTGTGGCTATGAAGCTCCCACCCTTCTGAAAGCATTGTTCTGCAAATGCTGAGATGCAAGATCAAAATTTGTCAGTCTCTTGAAAAACAGAGGTACTTGGGAAAAACAGGACATGCTGCAAATTACAGCTGTTTTCCCAGCAGAAAGTTTAGGACCTGAAAGAGTTATGCACAAAAAGACTAAACTTAGCTAGAGAAATCATCCTATAGGACGTTTTTAATTTTAAAATTTTAAACATTTATAATTTCTGCTTTTTGTGGGACATTACCATTTCAAATAATTATTTTGGGGAGTGGAGTAGAAGTTTGAAAAAGAAGAGAAGAAAGGGAAGAAAAGGGATGGAAAAGTGAGAAAGTTATTTAATTACCGTCTACTATGGCGTCACTCAAAGGTATAAACCCTGTTCGAACCTAATCTTAACTGAGAATGCGGAGATATTTGTATTAATACTAACAAAGAGGAGGCTAGGACCATAACTTCAATTGTAAGAAAACTGGAATAAGGATACTTTTACTGCAACATAGTTGAGAGATTATCACTAAAAGAACATCCTTTGCTTTGAGGATAAAATTTCAAGTCAGAGATGACTATAGATTAGACTGTACCTCCAAAAAACACCAGGAATAGAACCATTCATTGCAAAATTTGATAAAGACATATGATTATATCTAAATTTTGTTGGATATTTTCTATATAAATACAACTACAACTTTGTTTTATATATTCTATAAAAATTTTTGTTGTATGTTCTTCAAGTTTGCAGAAGGCATGAGTGGTATAGTTAATACGCTAGAAAGGATTCTATCCAGAGGCATCTTGACAGGCTTGAGGAATGAGCCCATGCAAACCTCATGCAGTTTAAGTAGGCCAAGTGCAAGGTTCTACACCTGGATTGGGACAATCTCTAATATCAGTACAGACTGAAGGATGAAGGCACTGAGAGCAGCCCTGATGAAAAGGACTTGAAGATATTGATAGATGAAAAATCAGACATAATCCAGAAATGGGCATTTGCAGCCCAGAAAGCCAACCATGTCCTGGGCTGCATCAAAATAAGTGTGGCCAGCATGCCACAGCAGTCGAGAGAGGTGATTCTGCCCCTCTACTCCACTACAGTGAGACCAAACCTGAAGTACTGTGTCCAGCTCTGGGGTCCCCAGTACCAGAAAGACTTGGACCTGTTGGAACAGTTTCAGAGGAGGGCCATGAAAATGATCAGAGGTCTGGAACACTTGTGAAGAAAGGCTGAGAGATTTGGAGTTCTTCAGCGGGAGAAGAGAAGGTTCCAGACAGACCTTATTGCAGCCTTTCAATATACAAAGGTTGCTTATGAGAAAGACAGAGAAAGACTTCTTAACAAGGCCTGTACTGACAGTGCAAGGAGCAATGGTTTTAAACTGAGAGAGTGTAGGTTTATATTGGACATAAGGAAGAAACTTTTTGTGACAAGGGTGGTGAGACACTGGAACAGGTTTCCTAGGGAAGTTGATGGTGCCCCATCATTGGAAGTGTTCAAGCTCAGGTAGCATGGGGCTTTGAGTAACTTGATCTAGTGAAAGATGTCTCTACCCATGGCAGAGGGATTAGACTAGATGATCTTGAAAGTTCTCTTCCAATCCAAATCATTCTGTGATTCTATTATTTTGATTTGACTATTAAGATTCGAAATAGATTCACAACAATATTTTCTCTGAATGAATGGCCTGTTCCCTTTCCTCCAGAAAATTATTTTTGACTGCAGCTAAGGACAAATTCTGGTGAAATTTCAGTAGTTATATTATTGCATTTCTAATCTATTCCTCATCCTGCCCCCCTTTCCCCCAAAAAGTGGAATGCTTTAAACCAGGCATCAATAACAAAAAATTGTGTGACTTTGGATTTTCTACCAATGACAAATTTTACTCAAGATCAGATCAAATTAACAATGGATGTATTTTGTACTTTAGTTTTACTTCTTTCATTCTGTAGAATCATGTATAATCTGCTTCTCAAACCATCTTTGAGTTTGTTTAACTGTCTCCATGCTATGGCAGGCAATTTGACTATACTGTTAACCTCTTTCTTTGCCATTTCTTCCAGTGATTGTAGAGTATGACTAAGCACATTAGTAAATGCAGGGTTTAGGGCACAGCAAGCCTATCACTCTTATATTGCTAGTCTTAGCAAATTCCTGACCACAGGTTCAGCTGAAGTCCTTAGCTTTCTCCCTTATCACATCTATGTTATCAGATTGTGAAACCAGGTGAAATTTCTTCTTCAAGGATGATATTTTTGTGAGAATACATTAAATGCAAACTCTTAAAATAAAAAAAAAAGATGGTTAATAAGAAGAGTCTTATAACATGAATTACATGCTTTTGTTGTTCAAAAGAAGTTATCAGCTTGTGGGTGTTTAGAGTTAGTTAAATGCATAGCTAAACTTTTAACCTTTACAAGTATTAAAAAAGCAATATGGAAATTAAGCCATAAAACTCTATTTGAATTTAATGAGAGTTATGTACAAAACTGCAGTGTAAGCCAGTAGATATTAGCTGTTAATATTCAAATAAGAAAAGAATTTTCATCAGCTTTGTTTTACTTGATTTAGCTGTGACAGCAGTTTTTAAAATTGACTGGGTGTCTGTGGCTAGTTTGCTTTACTTTTGCTTATCTTTTCGTGGCACAACCACAATTTTGTATAGATAACAGTAACAAGCAGTTATCCTATGTAAAAGGAGATATTAATGACTCTAATGCAGTTATGTAGTGTGGAGAAATACAGGCCTAGTACAATAGTGGAAGCCTTGAGAAGCGGAGACTCCGGATTTGGTGTAGAGGGACACAGGCATGGGATGATCAAAGACGAGGCACAAGCAGATAAATAATGAACGAATTTTACTTAAATATATATAAATGCTACTGAAACTACTAAATCTCACATTTCAAATAAATTACAAATGTTTTAAACCAATATCATAATTGATACATGGGAATAACACTGCTATTGAGTAGTATGCTGGATAAGAAGAAAAAAGGCCAAAACTCAAGTCTATGGCTGTCTGTAAAAACTTCAAAAAATGTGTATAATTATTTAAAGAATCTGTGAAGGAATTATTGGAATCTCAAAAAATGCCACCATATTTGATACAAGTGAAGATACAGAAACAGGTGTTTCAGTTTTCCTTGGGTGCTTGAAGCTGCTGAGGGAGAAATGATTCTTTTAATTTTGTCTTTTGATAACATGTATCATGGAATTTTGACATGCTATCTTTGGACATTTTCTCATACTGTATAGAACAAGCTTATTTTACATTAGGGAACAGACTGGTAGAAATGAAGCAAGGGCTTGTGTGCTGATCAAATAATGGAGAGGGTTGGGAACAAGAAACAACATAGGGTGGGTTGTGGTGTTAAAAAAGAGGACATCTCAGACACACAGTATCACTGGCTTAAAGAAAGGAGAAGTGTATATGCTTGGTGAGAAAAAAATCTTTATCTAACTAACTGTGTACTTTTGGCCTTCAGTATTTTTTCCACAGTAGAAAATTTAAATGGAAATATAGAAGTACAATTGTCACCTTAAAAAAAAAACCAACACATTCCTTAGCAATAACCACAGCATATTAATTACAAAATAAACATACCTGAGGAGATTTCTGCTCTCTGGAAGGTATCTATGGCATCTCCATTACTTCTTCTGAAAACTTCTGACTTTAATTGGGCAATATTTTTCACCAATGGTCTGCAGTAAAAATTTCATCATATCTTAGTTTCATTAAGTGTCTATGTTCAGTTTCGTTTTTACTATCTTGTTAATCATATAGATTTTTGCAAATACGTAAAGGGCATGAAGGTTTTCCACTGGACTATATTTTCATTCCAAAATACTATGCCTGGTTTTTAAGTAAATGTGGGTTGACCTTGACTGGCTGCCAGGTGTCCACCAAGCTGCTTTCTGACTCCCCAATCTCAGCAGGACAAGTGGAGAAAACAAGATTAAAAACTCGTGATCGAGATAAAGACATTTTAAGGGAAGGAAGCAGAGGCTGTGCACGGAAGCAAAGCAAACAAAAAGATTTATTCCCTACTTCCCATCAGCAGGCAATGTCCAACCACTTCCTGTGAAACAGGGCCTCAGTACACATTGAGGTTGCTTCAGAGGGAACGTGCCTTGATAACAAAGGCCCTCCCTCCTCCTCTTCCCCCCAGCTTTTATTGCTGAGCATGATGTCACATGGTACGGGATATCCCTTCGGTTAGTTTGTGTCAGCTGTCCTGGCTGCTTCTTCTCCCAACCTCTTGCCCACCCCCAGCCTAGTGGCCTTTGTGGGGGATGTTGGAGAGACAGCCTTGATGCTGTACAAGTACTGCTTGGCAACAGCCAAAACACTGATGTGTTATCAACAGCATTCTAGCTACAAATAAAAGCATAGTGCTATATAGGCTGCTGTGGAGAAAGTTAACTCCATAACAGCAAAATCCAATACAATATCCACCCCTTTTTCCACACCATGCTTGATACGCTCAGGTACCACGTACTTTGATACATTTACATATCTTCTGACCATCCAGCTGTATCTGTTTCTTGTTCCTGAAATCCCCTCTTACCAACACTTGCAAATTATACTACATACTTAAACCATCTTTATATCCAACATACAGATTTACAGATTCTCATCGACTACCCTCTGCCTTAACAGATACATATTATTTCCCCTTTTCATGGGTCTCTGCCAATACACAAAATGTTCATAAAAATAGGCTATTACTTGGGCCCTATGTGTCATGTTGGTTACTCAGGACAGGAGAAGCAACACGTTTTATTATAGGGTGCCAATGCCAGCTTGGTTTGGGTCATTGCTGCACTCACCCAGTTCCTTGTGAAGCTCACTCTGTCAGTTCAGGTAGTTCCTGCTACCTACATCACTTCCTACAACACACAACTCATATCATGGTTGTTTTCCCCCAAGGTTAAATCTCCTTGAGGTATACAGCACATCTCCCGATCTTCTGCATTACCTACCAAGTACACCTAGGTCCTTGAGTGAAGAGAATTCCACAAATGGCCTTGCCTTTTCCCAAAGGATAAAATACCCACACTGCCTTACCCAGCCACTTCCTTGTGTGCAGTACAGGAACCTTATCTCCTCCCACAGTATGCTAGGGATTTGTCTGGGAAGGAACAGGACAGTTAGCAGATCCTCTGGTGTTAACCAACCAAGTACCCTCAGGAGAGGGTACTGTAAAGACCCAAAAAGATGCTGATGGAGTTTTGGTGTAGCCACCATGAATACAGAGAAGATTAAACAGTTGTCTATTTTGCCCGGCCTTTCCTTTTGAAACATTCACCATCAGCATGGTGAATGTTTCAGACAATTACTTTTTCATGTGCCATAAATTTATCGCCTATTACTTTAGTATCTGAGAGTTGATGAACATAAAACTTGGACACCTGGCTCTGAGAACACACGGAATTCACAGTCAGAGACCTGGTAAGTTCTTTCTCTGTTCCACAAAAGGAGAGTGTGAGATGCGTAATGACAGAACATGTACAGCCAGAGCGTCTAATGAGGGGACAGAGTCCCATAAGTAGTACAAAAGCAAACACTGAAAATTCTGACATGAAGAGGTGAAAAACTACATCAAGAGTCAACATTCTGATTAGAATTTGTAATATAGCCCATGAACATGCAAATTTAAAATTAAACTCGGGAAGTTGTTAAAATCATATTATATGCTGATAACAGACTATGATAATGAACAACCCTGAGACATCAGATCAGTATGATTGTTCAACATTTTGAAAGATGGTTTTAATAAGAATAAATCAAGGATCCTTTGTGTATAGGATGTACAAAACCACTCTAGACAGCTGTCTATTTAAATTTTTTGAAGCCAAGATCAGCTATCTAAGGCATATTTAGAATCATATAAATATAGGAGCCTAAGATGTCTAATCATAATCTTGTCTCTCCTACACTTTCAGGTTTAGATATAAGAGTAAGTATTCGGATGCCTAAAAGTTTTTGCTGCTTTCAGTCACAATGAAACACTGATTATGACAGTTAGAAGTACTTTTTATTTTCCTAGTGTGTAGAAATTACTAATGACATTTTTCTATCAGAAATTCTTCTCGCTGGGATGTCAAAATTTAATCCTTAAAACATCATATACTGGTGAACCAGGGAGGCCACATGAAGCTCCATCACAAGCAGTCTACATGAATCAGTCACTGAAATTAGGACCTCAAACCTTTTTCCCATAAAAACTTAAGGGAGCCTTACTTATATTATTCATCAACAGTATCACATGCAATTCCATATATGAAAGAGTAATTAACTAGGGTGGTCCTAATTATCTGTACTGGAAATCAATGAGCATTGCAGTCTTTATTCTAAGAGGAAAGTGATAAATAAAGCTGTGTGCTGGTTGCCCATATATATTTTCACAAAGAAGAATGAAGAACACAGTAATAAACAGCAAATACCTACAAAACACTCTTTTATCTAATTTCACTTTTGTTTCCTTTCTGGCATTCACATCTACAATGTACATACCTTCATTTGTGTTAGTTGGCTAGACTCTTTACACTCAGTACAGAAAAACTTTTACAATGTTATTCTTCCCATGCAAATGTTTAAAATCAGATGGTTTACTCATTTGACAGTGCCACCTTCTCTTCTCTGCAATAAGAATACCAACATTTATATCAGAAGACAGGCAAGCTTAAGCAAAATCAATCCTATCCTCAGAGATTAAATCCATTATTTGAAAAGAATCTTCTAAAGATATATTCCTTTAATGGGACAGAATTTGCTGTATATTTTAATTTTAACTGAGTTATCTAAAGCAATGTGACTGATCGGTATTTCTGAGTGAGTGCAGGTGATCCTGTTGACTCAAAAATCTTCCTTACTGTAGGATGAGAAGTGGCTGAACTCATAAACAATTGTGCTATATCCAGACACAACATTTTCATTCACAGTTGAATAAGTTTTATAGTATCTTTCGTTATCACCTGTAGATATCAAAATATTTCACAAGGATGATAAAAGATCATCACTTTAGATCAAATAAAGTGATACTTGGAAAACGAATAGAAAAAAGGAATGGAAATATATGCAAGAAATCAGGATTTTAACGAAATAGGTTTCTTTTTTTTTAATTGTCTCTGATGAGGTGTTTGTTCCTATAGGTTTTTCCTTCTGGCGCTACTAAGGTGATGTAGAGGTATACATATATACATTAGAAATAGATGTATTACACTTTAGGAAGTTCATAGAATCATAGCATCATAGAATAGTTTGGGTTGGAAGGGACCTTTAAAGGTCACCTAGTACAACCCTCCTGCAATGAGCAGGGACATGTTAAACTGGTCCAGGTTACTCAGAGCCCTGTCCAACCAGCCCTTGAAGGTTTCCAGGGAGGGGGCATCTACCACCTCTCTGGGCAACCTGTTCCAGCGCCTCACTACTCCCGTGCAAAAAATGTCTTTCTTATATCCAGACTAAATCTACCCTCTCTTAGTTTAAAACCGTTACTCCTTGACCTATCACAACAGGCCCTGCTAAAAAACCTGTCCTCATCTTTCTTATAAGGTCCCTTTAAATATTTCAAAGTTGTGATAAGGCAGCCTTCTCTTCTCCAAACTGAACAAGCCCAACTTTTTCAGCCTTTCCTCATAGGAGAGGTGCTGCAGCCCTCTGATCATCTCCATGGCCCTCCTCTGGACCTGCTCCAACAGGTCCCTGTCTTTCCTGTGCTGAGGGCTGCAGAGCTGGATGCAGGACTCCATGTGGGGGTCTCATGAGAGCAGAATAGAGGGGCAGAATCACCTCCCTTGACCTGCTGGCCATGTTTCTTTTGATGCAGCCCAGGATACAGCTGGCCTTCTGGGCTGCAAGCACAAACTGCCAGGTCATATTGAGCTTCTCGTCAATCAGTACCCCCAAGTACTTGTTGGTATGGCTGCTCTCAATCACTTCATCCCCCAGCCTCTCCTGATATTAGGGGTTGCCCCAACCCTGGTGCAGGACCTTGCAATTGGCCTTATTGAACTTCATGTGTTTCACATGGGCCCACATCTAAAACTTTTCCAGGTCTCTCTGGATGGCACCCCATCCATCAAATGTGTTGAACACGCTACTCAGCTTGGTGTTGTATGCATACATGGTGAGGGTGCACTTGATCCTGCTGTCTTTGTCATTGATGAAGACATTAAACAGAACTGGTCCCAACATGGACCCCTGAGGACACCACTCATCACCCATCTCCATGTGGACATTGAGCTGTTGATCACTAACCTCTGGATGCTATCATCCAACAAATTCCTCATCCACTGAACAGTCCACCCATCAAATCCATCTGTCTCCAATTTAGAGAGAAGATTGTTGTGAAAGACTGTGTCAAAGGCCTTACAGAAGTCCACATAGGCGACATCCATAGCTCTTCCCTTGTCCACTGATCTAGTCACTCCATCATAGAAGGCCACTAACTTGGTGGCACTTGCCTTGGTCAGGCAGGACTTGCCCTTGGTGAAGCCATGCTGGCTGTCTCAAATCATCTCCCTATCCTCCATGTGCTTTAGTATAGCTTCTAGGAGATTCTGTTCTATGATCTTCCCAGGCACAGAAGTGAGGCTGACAGGTCGGTAGTTGCCAGGGTCCTCCTTTCTACCCTTTTTAACAATGGGTGAATTTTTCCCTTCTTCCAGTCACTAGGGACTTCATCTGACTGCCATGACCTTTCAAATATCATGGAGAGTGGCTTGGCAACTACATCAGCCAATTCCTTCAGCATTCTGGGATGCATCTTGTCAGGTCAAATTACCTTATGTTTGTTCAAGTTCTTCAGGTGGTCATGAACATGAACTTGTCTTACAGTGGGAGAGACTTTGCCCCCCCAGTCCCCGTCTGGTGGTCCATCAGCTTGAGAGGCATTGAAAAACAGCTTTCCAATGAAGACTGAGTCAAAAAGTCACTGAGTAGCTCAGCCTTCTCCTCACCCATTGTTATCAGTTTGCTAGTCCTGCTCATCAGTGGGGTATGCTTTCTTTGACCCTCCTCTTCTGGATGACATACCTGTGGAAGCCCTTTTTATTACTCTCTGTGTCTCTTGCCAAGTTCAGCTCCACCTGCACCTTGGCCTTCCTGACCCTCTCCCTACAAAACCAGGCAGCATCCCTATGCTCTTCCCAGGATACTTGCCCCTGTATCTACTGCCTGGACATTTCCTTCTTGCCCTTTAGTTTGACCTGCAGGTCTCAACTCAGTCATGCTGGTCTCTTGACTTCCTTTCCTGATTTCTTACACCTGAGGACTGAGAGCTCTTGTGCTCTATGGAAAGCATCCTTAAAGATCTGACAGCTCTGTTCTTCTCCTTATCCCTGAGGACAGTTTTGCAGGGGGTCCTATTGACTAACTCCTTGAAGAGCTGGAATTTTGCTTTCCTAAATGTTGCAGTTTGGCCGTGGCCAGTAACAAAGGGCCACATGGTCGCTCTATCACCCCTCTCCCTGCTGGAGTGGGGAGGAGAATGGAAAGAAAAAGGCAAAAACTCGTGCGTTGGGATAAGCGCAGTTTAACAGAACAGCAAACAAAGGGAACAGTAACAACAATAATACTGATGAGGAGAATATACAAAACAGAGAAATGTACAGAGTAACTCTCACCGCCAGATGTTCTGTGCACTCCCGAGCTGCAACTCACTTCCCCGCCCCCCCCGCCACTCCCCACCCTCGGCCAGCTTCCCCACCCAGAACCCAGCATGAAGGCACATGGTAGCAAATACCCTGTTTTGATTGGCCAGTTTGGGTCAGCCCACCGGGCTGTGTCCCCTCCCAGCATATGCTGAAAAATTAAACCTGTCCTGGCCGAACCCAGGACACTAAAATTCAGGCTCTTGATTTCACTCTTCACAGAGCCACAGAATGATAGCTGTTGGAAGGGACCTCTGTGGGTCATCTAGTCCAAATTCCCTGCCCAAGCAGGGTCACCTACAGCAGGCTGCACAGGACCTTGTCCAGGCGGATCTTGAATATCTCCAGAGAAGGAGAATCCACAAGCTCCCTGGGCAACCTGTTCCAGTGCTCCGTCACCCTCAGAGGGAAGAAGTTCTTCCTCATGTTCAGACGGAACTTCCTATGCTTCAGTGTGTGCCCGTTACCCCTTGTCCTGTCGCTGGGCACCACTGTAAAGAGTCTGGTCCCATCCTCCTGACACCCACCCTTCAGATATTTATAAGCATTTACAAGATCCCCTCTCAGCCTTCTCTTCTTCAGGCTAAACAAGCCCAGCTCCCTCAGCCTTTCCTCATAGGACAGATGCTCTAGTCCCCTCCACATCCTCTTAGCCCTCCGCTGGACTCTCTCCAGTAGCTCCTCATCTTTCTTGAACTGGGGAGCCCAGAACTCTTCTCCCAACCCTTACCCCTCAGGACCACAGAGTCCACTGGTGCATGATCACTGCAGCCCAGGCTTAAGTTCTGCTTATAAAAATAGTTCCACAAGACAACTCAAATTTCTATGTACGCTAGTATCCTATCTTTAAAGAGTAGAGAAAAAAGAAAGTACTTTTACAAGTTTATAAGAACATGGAAAACTTTTGGTGACATATGTCTAGTATGGTCTCTGAGCTTCTAGTGATCTGTAACCCAGTGAAATCCTGAGACTTAGGTTTTACCTTTGGTTTCTTTTTTTCTGTGAATTTGGATTGAACAGATACAAACCCACCCTATGTATGATTCAAGTAAGAAATAAATAAATAATGCCATATTACTGATGGATCTTGAATTACAAATCTCGGCTGAGATTTAGTGCCCGGCATTTTTTTATTAATTTCAGAGCTTGCACAGTTTTTTCTTTGAGTGGCATTAAGACTGTATATTTAGGTCCTGAATTTGGGCTAATGTGAGGGGGTGGGGTCATAAAAGAAACAAAGAGTACATCAGATGTACAGTGCTAACATGAATGTGGGAAGAGATCCTTAGACATGCTTGGTAGGAGAAACTGAAACAGAGATGTACATGTGATTATCCATCATGGTACATTCAGACATGAAAGTGAAACTTGAGTAGTTAGAGGATAATGTTTTCAGAAGAATCAGAAGGATGAGAAATTTATTTATGAAATTTCTAGATCACAGAAACACAGAAAGGAGAATTTTGGAGGGGCTTCTGGAAATCAAGTAGTTCAGCCCCCCTGTAGATAGGAAAGTCAACTAGGAAACCTTGCACAACACTTTGAAATGGCTGTGACCTACATCATTGTTCTGTATGTACTTGTACTTGCAACTGTCTATGTTAAATTTCCCTTGTTACTGTTTGTGTCAGTCTCTGTTTGTCAGAACAGTTCTGTGATCTACTAGTGCTTTTGACTTAATATTGTGTTGCTTGGTGATACTATCATCTTATTATGTTTATTGTAATTTATATCATCGTTATATCTCTTATGACATTCACTTGCTGGAAATGTGAATAAGAAAAAGGGTAATTTTTTTTGTGTCAGTAATTATTTTAGAATTAATACTGTGGGTGACTTCTTGATTGGAAAGATGCCGCAATCTGTTTTATTTACTTTTCATTAAATGACTAATAAACAAATTAGTGGAACATTTTTCTTTAATTTCTGTCATACACTCAAAATTTATACTGACTTTTTTGTGTCTGTGTGTGTGCCTTGTGATTGATTAACTTATAATCCAGAGATCTGTCTCTTCTGTCTGAAGGAATCCGAACATATACAAGGGTTGGGGAGAAGCAAGAGTAGGGCTGCTCCACAAGGACAGGTAAGCCAGGAGCCAAGGGTGACCCCCCCAACACAGTCCAGGGCCCGACACCCAGGCTCAATCCCAATGTCATGTACAGGGTCTATCACGGTTCCAGCAAAGAGAGGTAGTGAGTCATTAAGTAGGCCATTCAGTGAGAGTACTGAAAGACAAGGTTTAACACAGGCATACCAACGATTTAGCTCAGGGATGTGGACAAGGGTATGCCTTCCAGGTGAGGCTGCTCAGGGCAGTAAAGGCCTATTAGTGCACTCTAGTCCTAAGTTTGTAAATACTGTAAATGCAATTAATCTAGCAATATCTGTAAATGTAAATTCAATGTCAGGACATAAGATACCCAAGAAAACAAACAAAAAACCCAAGCAAAAAAACCAACAACTTCCATTATATTTATTTAGACAGATAAATTTTGGGTTTTTTTGATATGTCAATATCTGTAAAAATGTCCATATATGGGCAAAACTGAAGCAGTTAAATACAAATTTAAATGCAAATCTTCCCCCTCTTTTGAACGTTATTTAAGTAATAACCTTTTCGTCACCCCATAGTTGTAATTTCAGCTATATGCATTTAAATGTTAATTTTCCCTCATATTACTAAGAAAGGAATGGGGATATATGCATCATTTATAAATACCCTCATGATGTATTCAAATAGTGCACTGGTAAGCACCAAGATAAAATCTTGGAAAGGCAGCTAAATGGCTAGACAGATGGATTATGAGTTCAAAAAGTAGCTGGAATGCTAAAAGGAAGCTTGACCTTGAGGGAAATGAAGAGAAAGTATGAATAGCACTAGTCATATATCAAGCGCATGCACAGTGCCAAACATAATTCTAGAAAAGTATCACATGCTGGCTAATGAGGGATGTTATAGGCACAACAAGGACTGAATGTGTTAGGACAAAGGATACTAAAATGCATTACATGCACTACCGGGGAAAGCAAAACTTCAAAGTCCTGTATATCTGAGAGCTGCTCTTGCTCCTGAATACCTGATATTACTACTTGCAACTGTTCTGCAGTGACAGCTGCTCCTTATGACCATACTTGACAAAAAAAGTTTGCATATGACAAGCTCATTAAACACTTGTTACCTGACTTTAAAAAACATTCAAGAGAAAAATGGTAGAACTTTGTCTTATTTCACAAAAACAAAATACCAGCATTTCTTTTGCCACCCAAGCTAGTTCTACATTAAACCAATTTCTGAAGGACACCTGTACATAAATTCTCATTATTCTTGCATTTGTTGTTCTGTGCATAAAGTTATCTGTCGGCACACAGAAGGATCTTATACTAAAAATGTTAAAAAAATTTTAGCAATGAATTGTAAAGACTGCATTTACTTTTCTGCCATATATATGCTGTTGATGCCCATAGTCTTGTCCTTGTTTCTTAACTAGTCTTATAAGATCAGATTTGAAAGCCCAAAGAAAGGCTTTTCGTTGTTTTTGAACAGTCATTGTTCTAGTAAAATGTCTTGCTATTCCTCCAAATCCTACCTTGTTATACCCTTAAATCATCACAGTTATAACACAAGTACATGAAAAGACATTAAAATTGTGGTATTTTATCTCATCTGGAAATTCACAGGCTTCTTGTCTTATAAACTTGAACATGGAGCTGTAGACTAAATTTAACCTGGTTCATAAGAGCTTCCCTCATGCAGTATCATATGCATTAAACTTCCTTTTTCAACAGTGGAAGGGCTTGTTAGGTTTTAAATAAGCTTTCTCCCTCTGAATATTTTTATTCTTCTTTCCAGTTCTACACATTTATCAGCGGTGCTGATGGAAACAATGCTGGTGATGCCATTCTCATCACAACTGCTGGCTTTAACAGATGACAAAAGCAGCACCTTTTTTGCTCTGTCACTGCAGCAGCAGCGTCAGCAGCTTTTCCTCCATCTGTAAGGAGGGTTTATTATATATTTAAAGCATATATTCACTGCCCTGTGAAGAGCTTTCATAAATTTGACTTTGACAATTCTGTTCCAGCTCCTATCATCTACACCAAAGAGACTTTATTTAGGTGTGCTGGACATCTTTATAATTTCAACACCTGATGTACTGATGATATCTATAAGATCTCTATTATACAGAAGTTTCCAGGAACTGACAAATCACATCCCATATAAAGAAAATAGAGAAATAAAGCCACTGCACTTTGTTAAAGGTGTAAACCGGCTCAACAAAACAATCCTTTCATATAGACAGAATTTTTAGTAGCTGTACATATTTATTCCAGGAAAAGTCTAAGAATATTTTAATTATCTGCTGGGCATTATAGTTATTTAAACGGGAAATATGTAATTTCACATTTAAAGTATATTGGCACTTGTAGCTCTTGATCAGAAGAGTGCATACACTGGGAGTTCTACAAATAGTGACTCCTACAAATAGAGGCTTCTGTAAATAACTACAATTAGTGGCTTTTCCATTCATTTGCAGAACTTTACCTTGGAATATACTTAGACAAATACGCAGAAACTACTGAAATTATACAAAATTTCTGCTTGAAGATTCAGTATCCACTGGTGATTAACAGCCTGTGTTTTAGAAGTCAAAGAGCAAATAAAGCAGAGTCATTCTGTTTTAAAGAAAACTTGGAGATAAATACCAGGACATCAAAATACTTTTTAGACATTAAATAGGAGACTTCTTCCTAGGTGAGTAGTTCAATGGCATATTTATGTCTTCTGGAATTAAATCCCAGAAGCAGGTATCTCAAACAGGATAAAGTCCGGCTGAAAGGGCTATCACTGACCTCTTGCTTGTCAAAGACAAGGAGGGAGTGATGATGTGGAGGCATCAGAGTAACATTGGTGATGGTAAAGGACTGTAACTGTCATACGAAACTGTACTATCCAGCATGGGGGAGATGGGCAAAAAACCTAAAGAGCCATGCTAGACACCAAAGCTGATACAGTGATTGGGGTAAGTGGTCCCTTTTTTTTTCTTTTTTTTCATTACTATGAATAGATTGCTATGGATCCCTAGTAAAACCCAGACAGTTTTCTTTTGGTCAAATGTTAACCCCACCGGAATTTGGCCCTGAGGACCTTCAGAGACAACTGAAACTGATATGAAAATGTTTTTCATATGAAGACATTTGGCACTTTTCTTAAGGAATTGTAGACTATTATGGTGCAGTAATTAGTATACAGCTTGCTTTTATACCTAAAATAAAAAGCACATACATTTCTATTGGGAGAGAAGACATTCACTCAGGAAGTCTATGTCTATATGTTCCTATAGCTTGGATGGAAATCAATGGGAGGTAAAGAGAAGAGTTTGTATTTTCCATACAAGTTTATTAACCTCCAAGTCTATTGCTTGAAGAGAGGAGAAGGGATAAATCAGTCTCTGCATTGTCTTTGTTGAAGTGGTGCCATTGCACAGTGATCAGCTGAAGAATCCTCAGGGCAAGGACAACAGTCCCAAGAAGTACCTGCTGGCTAGGGGACTTACTTGGTTGAGAGATTCCTTATTTCCCGATTCTGCTTCTATCTTGTAGCCTGTGATTTTTGACGAAGATGATGTGTCTCTTGTGCACTGGCAGCACTTGAACGCTTAGGCTTCTCCCTCGGTAAGCAGGAATTCACAACTTGAAAATACCACTGAGTCCAGGTAAAAAATCCCTGCAGAAATGTTTCTAGTATCTACTATATAAAAATGCAAAATAGCACCAGCAGTAGCTTTTAAAAGTGGGTCCTGCTTATTCCTAAAGGATGCAAGCAGAAGAGGCAGCTGCCCAAAATTCAGCCCAAATTCTAGACTGAGGTGGCAGTTCTGCAACAATTTGTTTTCAGTGTTCATTGTTCATTTCTCAGCTGCTTCTTCAGCATACTGAATGTTTTTGATCCTACTCTGAGACATGTAAACCTTCCCTAGTTCTGTCCAGGTAACCTAGGCTCCTGACTCACTGCCAGATACAGTGGCAACCATGAATAAAACTCTTTCAGTTCTGGCAGTCAACGCATTTAGAAGTATTATGGCTGTGCCTACTGCTGGATATACCTTTTGGCTGGGTCCTCTTTATCTAGTGAGGTTACATCAAGCTGTAGTTCTGTACGTAGTATCAAAAAGAGCAGGAGACAGGAAATGAATTACAGGGAAGGAATGTTCTTTCTGACAGTTCATTCAAGCTAAACCTTCAGTGCAGACCTCTGTTTTCTTTTGTCCGTAGGTACTTCTCTGTCAGCCATGAATTTGAAAAATGGCAGAAAATACAAGAGCAAACATTACCATGGACATCCAGTATAAAAATATATACTATTTAAATTTCGAAGAACTAAGTTACTTTTCTGAGTACAGGCTTGGGGCGGACCTTCTGGAGAGCAGCTCTGTGGAGAGGGACCTGGGTGTCCAGGTGGACGACAGGTTAACCATGAGCCAGCAGTGTGCCCTGGCTGCCAAGAAAGCCAATGGGATCCTGGGGTGCATCAAGAAGAGTGTGGCCAGCAGGACGAGGGAGGTTCTCCTTCCCCTCTACACTGCC
>Ga0065711_1037240_pt1 | contig 20026 bp, 10 predicted proteins | sample Hoacrofraction12_FD_59098 | JGI IMG/M metagenome (GOLD analysis project Ga0065711, IMG submission 59098) | Hoatzin crop microbial communities from Cojedes, Venezuela - Epithelial fraction 12 v2 (version 2) | ecosystem: Host-associated > Birds > Digestive system > Esophagus > Crop | place... | reverse complement strand
ACTCTTTTCAGTGGTGCCCAGTGACAGGACAAGGGGCAATGGGCACAAACTGAGGCACAGGAAGTTCCGTCTGAACATGAGGAGGAACTTCTTCTCTCTGAGGGTGACGGAGCACTGGAACAGGCTGCCCGGGGAGGTTGTGGATTCTCCTTCTCTGGAGATATTCAAGACCCGCCTGGACAAGGTCCTGTGCAGCTTGCTGTAGGTGACCCTGCTTCGGCAGGCGGTTGGGCTGGATGACCCACAGAGGTCCCTTCCAACCCCAAACAGTCTGTGTGATTCTGTAGTATTTGTATAATGTCATTGCTGCATAATCTGGCCTTATCAAGACGATGAAAACTTGGGCAAGCACAGATCATTTGAACCCAAGGAGAGTATCGGTTCCACATATTGTAAAACAGTGGTGCTTAGAGAATTTTGTAGCTCAAGAACACAAACCCTTCTGCTTGCCAGTACCTCTTCCTCGTGATGTCATCTTGTCGCTGCAGGCTTTTACGTCAGTTCCTGCTGAGCTGTGTCTGGACAGTGGTTTGCAGATCTGTAAGTTCTCTGGATGACTGGTGAGGGATTCTCAAAATGGAACCAGTTGAGCTGGCGGTCGTTGGGGTGTCTGGGTGGCAGCTGGGAGCACCCATAGGCAGGAATGCAAATCCTTCCTCAGCTGGGGGTTTTTCAGCATGACAGGCTTGTTCCAGCCATTGTGACAGAGAAGTGTTGGTTGTCCTGTGAAGTGCATGAGAACAGTTTCTTGTTTTGTTACCCCTGAGCAGCGGTTCCAGCAAAGGGAGACAATCCCAGTGACGTCGGGTTTTGGAGCCTTTTAAGTGCTCTGCAGGAGGGGCGATTGAACTCGGGACTGAGAAAAGAAAGGCCGCTCTTCAGGCGGGCGAAGGCCAGGCCCACGGCAGCAGAGCTGAAGCGCGTGCAGGAGCAGCCTACACGAATCGCACGCGGGCAGGGACATTACTCGTGACAGCGGGCTTCCACAATGAAGGATTGTTCACATTTATCTCCTGTCCTACACTGGGGGTTGAGCCAAAGTTTAATGAATAATAAACCTACACAAATTTGGTGGTTTTCTGGTTTCCCTGAATGTTTTGAGATCTTTTTGCTTCCCAACAGAATGTAATTCAGCAAAACACAATTTTTTTTTTAACCAAGGAAAAGATTTGTTTTTGTCTTAATGTTTCTGTTGTCACTGTTAGCACAGAGCACCTTGATGCTGCAGCAGTTACCATTGCTCCATTCCTTGTTCTTAGAAAACATACAGATTTATGTGAAGAAAAATATAAAGCAGTTTGTCTGATGCTGTCTTATTGGACAGTCAGAGAAATTCTAACCAGAAGCATTTATAACTTCAGAGAGCGCTATTTGCAGACTTCTCCGTTCTTCGAGAACCATGCCGAGTTCTTCTTTCGTAGCAGAATCAAAGGGCTTTTCTGCCGTAACGTTTCCTCAGTCTGTGTTGGACTCCTGGGGCGGAGATCCCCAGGTGAAAATGTGGCACAAAGAAATCGAGTAGCTTACAACAAAAACCTATGCTTTTAGATTCTTTAGAGGAGAGTATTTATTTCAGTTCACTTCACCATTAGTTTAATGTTCCAGAATCCTTCTGGTAGCAGCTTACGTAGGACTGACACAAAAGGAAGTACAGATTTTTACCTTTTTTTTAAAATACGCAATATCTGTATTACTGAGATGAAGACCGTACCCTCTCAAGGCTTCAATTGTGTTTCTTGTCCATAAAAAACACCGAAGTTTTTAGCTAGTTGTTTGGGCCTGACTGGTGTCTGACCAATCTATCCATGAAATGCCTTCCCAAATATGCCAGCGCATTTTAAATGACAGGGGTCTGTGCTAGAGTTTTGGTTCATTACACAAGAATGAATTTACAGCTTTGCAACTCTTTTCCATTTGTCTTTTAACCTTTACTTTCAGCTGGTGTGAGCTTAAAAATACTGAGTCATGGGGCTTCTGTGCATGTGGGGAAAAACCAGCACCGTGAGGTCACTTGGTGCTTTTGTGTTTGGTGGAGTCAGAAAACCAGCGTGGCTGATGCAAAGGGACTGTGTGTAATGCTCCCTGCATTCCTGTCACTGGGATTCTTGTGAACAGAGCAAGGGGAGGGCGCGGAAGGGTGGGCGTTCAGTGCCTGGGCATGCTCGGAGGGTGGCGACGGGCTGGAGGATTTCGCGTGAGACCGCGGGGCAGCACACCGAGTACCACAGCACAGCTGCTGAGAGCACTGAACTACTCCCGAGCAGGCTTCTACACAGAAAGACCTAACGCTTTCCAGAAAACAGAATGAAAACTTCTGTGAGAAACGTGCGTTTAATTTGATGTGGAAACTGGTGAGCTGTTTCTGAGGCCTTCTCTTAGGTGTCCATCGGGTGCATGTCTCGATGGGATAGAGACAGCAATATTCCCAAACATTTTGTGAGTTAGTTGCCAAAATGTAACAATCTCAGAAGTCCGGCATCTTTCCCTGGCTAATAACAACGAAGTTCCTCTGAATGGTAAACTAAGCAATGAGCCGCAACTGCTAGATTTTTATGTTTCTCCTCAAAACACCACAGGATGCCATATTGCCTGGATATTAAATTGTAAAGTAAAAGGGTTCCTTTTTTTTTTTTAAAAATGAGGTACATGTATTGTCAACATTAACCTTGAGCAACTTTTTTCCACAATGATTTTCTCAAAAACAAGCCCAGTCCTGTTGCCTTGAAATTGTTTTATTCAGTTCTTCTACAGCGAAGCTTTGCGTTCCTGTTGGCAGCGGGAGGTTTTTCTCCAAAGCGCACACAGTTTTCACTCAGTCAGCCTTGCCTGCTCCCCACCCCGTTTTGCAGTTTGCAATGTACGATTCCCACCTGCAGCATTTTCAGTAAACATGGGATCAGCTGAGCATACAGAAATAGCTTCTTCTATAAAATTTCCATTAAAAAAATAACAAGTTTTTATTTACAAAGTGTTTGCTACTACAAAGTAATATTTCCTATTGGTTCAAATATACTATTTGCTAATGCCAGTGTTCCTATTAGGAAAGTAGAACTTTATATACACATTTTTCTTTATATCTTTGTCAGTGTTTAAAGCACATACACTACTACCACACTTTTTTACACTACTCCTGGCCACGCACAGTGTGGTAGTAGAAATTAACACTATTTGATCAGGACAAAAAAAATCTGCATAGCTTAATAGCAGTCTTTCTGCAAAAATAAAAATTTAATTTATAATTTAAAGGTATCTGGAAAGAAATAAAACTATGAAGAATTAAAAAACACGCAGCAAATTGTTTAAAAGGTGAATGGGCAACCTGGACTTTGCCGAAGACACAGGAGTTTAGCACAAGAAAAGGGAGAAAGATTTCTGCCAGTGTTTGCGTGACGCTTTATGCCAGTATGCATCTGGGTGGAGGGGGAGAGTAGGATGAGTAGATTTAAAAAATAATTACAACTTCCAATCCCATATAGTTAGCATCCTCATAAATTGGATTTGTCAGTGCTTCTCTTCCCACCCACTATGTTTACAAACCCTCCTTTGAGTTCAGCATTGAAAGCGGTCATAAAATAGCTTTCTCTGTGACTGGCCTCATTCTTCACCAAAAAAAAAGAAAAAACAAGTCTTATTTCATTTATCAGTTAATGGACTTTCAAGTGGTTTCTGTATTGTAGACACAAAAAGCACGTGTCACTATGACTTGCATCCATGTAAAATACGGTAGATGTTAAAAAGTGCTACTGTAAGGGGGGACGGGGATTCCTCACGCCCTGGAGGTTGCAGTGGCTCCGCAGCACTGGCCGTGGCCGTCGGCATCGGCTCGTTGCTGGGGGGCTGCTCTCCTGCCGGCTCGGCCAAGCGGTGCGGCCAGACGGGTGCTGTCACCGCTGCGCCTGTGCATGCTGGCTGGCGGCTCCCGGCGCCGTGCAGGACACGCCGGTGCCGAGGTTGGTGCCTTGGTCCCAGGGCATTACTGGCAGTCGGGACCTGAGGAACGAGGGTGAACTCGTGCCGTAGTTCTTACAGGTTTGTTCGAAGGATGATGCATTTTTCACAGTAGGTGCTTGTGACATGCAGTGTCGTAATATTTGCATATACTTCTCTGAAGTATTTTTGATATCTACAGCCTGGCTTTAGAGACAAGGGAGTGTGCCAGCCAGCAACTTGTGTGCGGGGTTGTGATTCAGCTGGCATTTTCCTAGGGAAATTCACTTCATCCTTGTATTAGCGCAACAAACTCTACTAATTGGTAAAGTTACAGGAGAGATTTGACAAACCCACCAAGAAACTTGGAGAGTGAATTTGTGGCCTTACCCTCTTCTGGTCAGCTTGTGTGGCCATTCAGAGTAATCGTATGTGACCTACGCATTTTGGCGGGAAGGCCCGGGGGTGCGTGGCCCCTCGGTCTGGTGGGCGTGCCGTGGCGTGCCGTTGCTGCCTCATGGAAGGCACAGGACCAGATGCGCTCGGGCTCAGTTTCTCTGTTTCAATCAGCCTGGATAATGAGAATTGGCTAAACCCCAGTCATTGTTAAAGATTCGTTTTTGTCTTGGAAAAAGTTTCCTATATACTGCATAGATGAGTTTGATTTACATCTACAACTGGATTTAAGTTTTACCTGGCTGTATCTTGCTGTCCCATGGTGTTAAGACAGCTAAAGTGCCTACACCTGGAGAGCATGAAGTACTTAAGAACAGCATTCAGAGAAGTCAGAAAATGAAGTGGTTGCCGCTCAATCCAGCCAATACTGGGAAGAGCTGCAAGTCTGGGCTATTGGGAGGTTCCTGTATCTGCTTAGAATTACCGTGGTCCTCCTACAGCTACTGATCTGATCCAGGTCAGCCTGCTCATCTTACCGGAGAAAGGGAAAATCGAGTTATTTGCTCCATAGCATTCCAAAGCAGGAGGCTTTCTCCTGGGATTTCGATGGTTAGATCTCAGATGTTCTGCCCAGCTCTAAGGAAGGATTTTTGGTGTCCTGCAGCTTAGGTTGATAGCCTAAATGCTGGATTCTTGGATACTGGCAAAAAGGTATAAGCAGAAAGAGAACATTTTGGTTTTGGCTGATCTGTGGGGTAGGCCACACAAGGTAGGAGTAGTGACGATGCAGAATGACTACGCGCTCCTTGAAGAGCGGTGATAAACAGCCCCTTTGGTAGTTACCGTCTGGCTGCTTTTCTGAGCATTCCCTCAGCTAACTGTCGGTGCCAGCTCAGGTAACTGGACGAGCGCAGCAGTGCTTGGATGAGCAGCTCTGCAGTGACTCCAGAGGATGGTAATGCTCAGCAGAGGGTGGGAACAACTGGGAGTGATGCTGGCTGTGGGGGTTTGCTGGGCAATACACCTGCAGTTGCTCATAGCCTCTTCAAAACACTCACCAGACTAAATGCTGACAGCTAAATAAGAAAGAGATAATCTGATTTGGGGCCTCGGTTACATCTAAGGAATGAGAGTTTCAGGAAGTTTCATGGTATTAGGATCCGGTTATGTGAACACCCACCAGCAGAAAATGAAGTATTAGAGCTGTTAACGTGCTTGCAAGGGTAGGTGTGTGATGATCAGAAATTACAAATGATTTATTGACATAGGTCAGAAGTCAAGAAGTGGCGTATTTTAAAAAACAAAAACTCAATGAACAGACCAACAGTCCTTAGACTCTTCCTCGGTCATCGGTCATGCTGCACCAGGCACCATTTCCCAGCGCTGAAGGCCGAGGCACCCTTTGGCCATAAAATACACCAGGCCTTGGAGTAACTCCACTGCAGCATTTCCTTCTTTAAAATTAATTAAGCTTGTGGTAAGCAGAAGGGTGTCACTTCAAAGTATTACTATTACTGGAATTTTTTAAATTAAAAAGCTTATAGAGTCTTTTCCCAGCTTCATTATATCTTGTTATTTAAAATACTTGTGGACCTGAGAGACTCTTGTAATGAAAAGACATAAATTAGGTGGGTCAGTCAGCAGATCACGTGTTTTGGTTTGTTTTCTATATCCTGTACCCTGTGGTTACTAGTTTTGTCTTTAAGTGCATCCAAAACCCCAAATGCCTTTAACTCACTAAAAGGAAAGTCTTCTCGATAAACTGCCTGGGTGATTTTCAGCTGAGAAGAGCCAGTTAATTATAGAAATGAGCATTGCCCACTGTTCAAATGGGATTAAGTTTCAGCCAGGCTCTTGAATTAAAATGGTGGATATGGTCAGAAGAAAGAGCACTTGACATTTAAAACCTTAACTGTGGAATTCTAAATTGAAGCATCATTTTCTGTATGAACTTGGGGGTTTTGTTTTTCTTTAAATGGGGGGGGGGATGGCATCAAAATTTGGTTATTAGGCCTTTTAAAATAATGTTACTTCAGGCTTACTTAGCTGGTCAGCACAAGCCCTCCTGTGGGTATTCTGCGTACTCGGCAGCTTCCAGCAGCTCAAAAGGATTGGGAGTATCTGCAAGCTATGGTTTAAAAAACTGATCAAAACCCTTAACCAAAATGGAAGTATCTACAGTGTGGCTTCTATCAGGTTTAATGAAGTTAGTTAAAATCATACCGTCAGTTAAACTGGTATCGTTTGCTTTAGTCTCTACTTAAATATACAAACTTTCTAAGATGAGGTGGACTGTTGCCATTAATTTCAGTGTTGAAATGAGAAGACCAGCACAGCTTAATACAATTTTAAAAGCCAAAACCCACAAATATTATGTCAGATTTCCACATAATAGAAAAATACTGTCTCCCACTCATAATTTTCCATCTAGTTTGTGGTGCCAATGAGTTTCTCTAAGTGAAATTTAGATTTTTCAAGCACCATAAAGTAAGTCCAGAAATAAAGCTGCTTACTGCAATATAAAAACATTTTCACACAGCACTGTATTGCTTGCATCATTGCCTTCTGCATTAGCAAGGAGTAGTGTTCCAAGACACAGAAATGTGTCACGCCAGAAAATTTACCTGTTCACTTTGTCTTACAAGAGATGCCATCGAGAATCAGTTGCTACTTGTTCCATACCAGTGAATGCCAAGGGTACAGCACGAGATGGGAGAGGCTTAGGGTAACGAACTGAATAGAAACATGGGCAAACCAGTCTTGCTGCTGACCGTTTGGTTCTGAAACGCGTCTGGTGGAGGGAAACCCTGCGTGTTGAAACAGCTGAGCTCAACGGAGCTGGGTGGTTGCGCAATGTTCTCAATCCCCTCCTTACTCCTAATTGCTCAGAGCTCAATTCAGATGCAGCAGCTGCGTTTGGTGAGGTCCTGCATTCACCTGAATTGTTTCGGGGTTTTGTTGTTGTTGTTTGGTTAAATATGTCAGCTAAGACCAGCAGGAATGACTGAGAGGCTTGTCTGAGATCACACACGTGTGACAATGGCTGGGTAAGGCCCAGGATTCTCCTAGCTCCCAGACTTCAGTGTAACCACAAGACTGCAGTGCTGTAGCTGAACTTCATCCTCAACTGGCGCTTGGCACAAAGAGCCCCAAGGAAAGAATTTCCCTTTGAAGGCTCTTCTAAATGTACTAACTTGTTTTGTCCTTTGTAATTAACTAATTCAAGAAAAATAACTTCCAAAGTCTTGGTTCAGCTGTCTAAATAAATGTTATGTGCGCCTAGATTGCTGTTGGTTTTTTTGGTTTCTGTGTTTGTGTTTTGTTTTGTTTCTTAAAAAGTCGACAGCCTGAAGTTTGCCAGAAGGCAAGTAGTTTGTGCAGGCTGCTGCTCTGAAGGACGTGGACATCAGTGGAAGGAAGGTATCACTGACGATCTTCCTGCTGTAAGGCAGCAAGCACACTGCCTGCTAATAAAATCCATTCCATGTCTGGGCAGGAGGCCTTTTTTTGCCAGGTTCTGATAGGTCAAAGTGCTCCTCTTTAGAAATTGTTCACTGTTTTGCTGGCTTTTCTTCTTACACACATCTTGAGAGGGAAATGAGAAGAAAGTGCTATGTTAAATGTGCCCCTAATGTAGTGGGGAGGAGGAATAATAACTTTACAAAATGTTCCCCTCGTTAAGAGTTGCACAGGATCCTGCATCTATCAGGTATGTTTGATCTGCCCTCTCCAATGAAAGCTGACAGGGCACTTTTTGACAAAAACAATGGGTTTTTAAGAATAAAAGCCATTACCCGCTTAAATGTAATGCCATTCATGAAGCTGACAATTCCACAGTAATATGCCTGGAGTATCTGTTACCTTCTCCTACTCTTCTTTCAGAAGTGAGCCACTTCAATCAAGTGCACTGACTCTCTCAGCAAGAATATTATTTTGTATTTGTAAAGCTTTTCTTCATACAGAGGTAGCGTTACAGATTTGGTTGAAGTGAGGCAGTGCAAACCCCTCAGGCTGCTGTTGCCTGTGAGCAGTGAGCACAGGACGGTCTTAACAGTCCTGCTCAGAGGGTGAGCAACATGGCAGGCATGTAAGAATTCTTTTGATTTTTGCATTTGCAACTCGCTTGTGAAGCTTGACAGCTCTGCTTTCTCAGTCAAGAGCTACACCTAAATGATGGTGCTGCCCTAACTGTACCTCAAACGCAGGAGTTCCAACTGTCTGTGAAAAGCTGCTGAATGTTTAATGCAAACACGCAGGTGTGCTTGTGTGCTCCTCACAGTTTTACCCGTCCTGTACGGAGCCAGCTGCGTGCGAACTCCTGTACCACAGCCAGCTGCTTTTCAGCTGGAGCCCCAGTTTACCCACCAGCTCAGGTTTGGTGCTTTTGGGTCTCGCTGGCTCGAGGGCAGGTCTGTCTTGAAGACGTGCCCCCACTGTGCCAGCGCAGCGGCCACAGCAGGCTGCTGCCCCTGCCCAAGCGAGGAACAGGATTAGAAGCTGCCTCACCTCGGAACTCAGTAACAGAGCCAATGTCCCTGGGCCCTGACAGCTCGTACACTGGGAAACAGGTCAGCTCTTTACATACAGTATAAAACCTAAAAAGTAACACTATTTTAAACTGGATTTACCTAATTAAAAATAGTTAACTTCGAAACTAGTTAAAACACTGGATGTTAGAATACCATGGGAAGAGTACATCTACAGTGTATTTTTTTTTAAAAAAGGTCTGTATGAGTGGATGTGATGTTAGCTGTAGAACACGGAGCCTCCTGCTGCAAGTCTAACTTAACAGCTCAAATGCAATTCATGTTGTGTACTTTTAGCCACAAATTATTCTAAGAAGTGGTTCAATACGACTATTTTTCAAAGGCGCATCAAGGTGAGTGCAACTGAAGTAAGTTCATTTTAACAAACCTAGTCTGTCATAATCCAAACTGACTAAAATGCAAAACATGGATTGTTGAAATTTAGTTTTTTTCCTAAGAACCTCAGCCTATGACCTAGAAAGTTATGTGATCTGCCCACCCTGAATTTGAAAATACTGCCTTGAAAACGTGCTGCCCAAGATCCTTCACACAGAAGCCATTTCTCTAAAAAATCCAACACGTGCTATAAAATCAAAGGGGTTATAAAGTTAGAACAGTAAAGGAGAAGCTATACTGGATACACTATAATCTAGAAATACAATTTTTAAACTTTTTTTCCTTGAAAAAAGCTGGTGTAGAGAATACTGCTGTTTTTATCCTGACTGTTTAATAATGGCTAAGAATAATCATTTATAATAAATTAGGTCTGCAGTATAAATGAACATATGAACCTTTCAAAAGAGACATACCGTTGTTTACTTTTAGAGTATCTAAAATGGATTTAAACTATTTCAAGATTCATTTAATCACTTGCAATTTATATTACTTTTAAGAATCTTCTATACAGCAAGTTGAACAGCAAAGCAAACATTCTAACAGCCCCTTTCCCTAGAACAATTTTCGTATACGATAGTTTTAAATAGCTATTCTAGCGCATTTGCGCATGCTCTCTCCCCCTTTCTCTAAAGGTAGCACAGCCAAAAGGCAATGCGAGAGCTGGCATTTGCTGACTGACTCTCTTTTCCTCTGCATCTGGTAAAGGTAAGGGGAAGACAGACACTTGAGACAGAATGTCCCAAAATGGAAAATGTGAGCTTGACATTTACTTTGCCCAGTCTCCGGGGACTTTGTTCTCTCCCTTGGTCATACTTGACAAAACCCATCCTGCTCTGTGTCTGCACGGCACTCGCTGTTCAGTTACAACAAGTGTTCAGTTTCAGCCATGGATGAATCTGTTTTGAAGCCTCCATTTTGCTTCACTGAACACAATGCAAACCAAGGCAAGAAACTTCAGTAAAATCCGAACAGGAGCTCCCATTAACAATATTTATGAGCAGCATTTTGTATATTCTGTTTTCCACTGTCCTTATTCTGGGGAGGAAGAATCCTCATCTTCATCCTCTTCATCTTCATCATTGAATGAGCATGGAGTTTCTCCCCGTGATTCCGAGTAGCGGGATGTTGCACTGCTGGACTGTTGACTGCTAGGGGCAAGAAACTGCCCTGTTGCTAAGGCCACTTCAGCATCCAAACTCAACCCTGGATTCCCACTACCAAAACAACAGAAATGGCGAAGTTTAGAGCACGTCTCATGAAGATTTAAGTTTTCTTTTTGGCCTCAGCTTTTCTTTTAGTTAAGCAAATGCTATTAACAAGGAAAAAAATCAAAAGCTTTACATTTACCACAGCTAATAGTTATGAAAACTGCTCAAATATTGGTAAGTCACATAAAAAGGATCATTGGGTGGCTTTTTTTTTCATAACCAACTAGCAGAATTGCTCAAGCCAAAGAAAGCGTAAAGAAGAATAAATCCATCACAGTTTTGTCAATACCCAGCAATGTTTGCAATATGAAATTAAGCCATTAAATGGCATGAGGAAGAACATCTTCCAGAATAATCCCTCCTTCCATTTTTTAAGGTACCTCCAAGCAAAGTATGGTTGTTGAGGTGTTTTTTGGATTGGGTTTTTGGTGATGGTTGTTTTTTGTTTGGTTGGTTAGTTTTTAATTTAAAATTATGATTAGACTGTGTGGACTAAACTTCTTTCATGAGAGTTTAAGCAGTAGTGCATTGAAACACCAGTCTTTTGTATTCTTCAGAAGTATTACAAGGCTTTTTTCCATATGTGATTACCTAATTGTAGTCTGTGCCCAGGCAGGAATTTAAGGTTAATCAGGAAAACTCTGTCTATATAATAAGGGCTTGGAAGCGATTCTGTTCTTTTGAAACACAGATACAAAATAGCTAGTATGTTCAAAATTCAAAGCACGTTGATTTGACCTTTCGTATCTAATTATCAAGGAAGACAGAATAAGAGACTTTTTCACAACAAAAAATCAACCATAACAGAAAACATCTCATTTGCTGCATGTAAATGGTGTGCAATAGTGAAGTTACTGAAAGTACAACGAGTGTATGTCACTAATCTTGAATAAAACATGATGTTATTTACCTCGATTTAGCATCAGAAGTGCCTCCTGCTACCTCTAAATGTGAAACTGCTTGTGCTGAAAGTAACCCTTGGCTTATCCATGAAAATCCTGCAGACATATCTAGAAGAAAGCATAATTGTATTTATGATAGTGACTTGAATTTTTTTCTTCCTTTTATGATCTTAAACTTTGTATTCTCTTTGCAGTTAGGATTCCTTAGTTTAGAAGAGAAGGTACCAGTAGCTCGAGTTGATTTTATGCTGTAGATGTGTCCTGTTTAATCAAGATGGAATTATCCATTTATCTATCTATCTATCCATCTATCTATCTCCCTGCTGTTTGTGGATGCACTCAAGCCTTACACTCCCTCGCGATCAGAACTGTGGTTATTTCTATGAAGCTTTTCCCTCTCGGTGAAGAGATTTCACACTGCAGATGGCCCCGGCCAATAGCTGTATGCAGGCACCGGTACCTGAAATAGTTCTGGAGTTCTTCATGGAAACATACTGCTACAGCTAGAACCCATCAAACGCCCCAGCAGCCCCTTCTGACAGTGAAGAGAGACAGCAGGCAGCTGTGGACACGAACACACCGCGTCAGAGGTCTTGTGCCAAGAGTACACCGCATGTGTGACATGTAAGTCAGTCTCCTCCCTAGGGATAGGAAATTTTAGGATTAAAATGATCTTGCAATAATGCTGAATTCCTTAATTTGTTAAAAGCCCTCTGAGGGATGGGAATGGGTTACTTGCAACCCTCAGCACTTGTTTTCAAATCCCCTACCAAGTAATGCCTGTCAATTGTTTCCAGTTGCGCTCATTTCTGCCAAGAGAATAAGCAAAACAAGTCGCTGACCCAGTTACGGGGGGGTGGGGGTGGGGAGGCTGTTTCTGATTTGTTTCTTAGATAAGGTGTTTCTGTTGACCCACCCAAATTCTGTCTCAACACAAAGATAAAATCAAGTCATCACGACTGTCTAGTTCTTCTTCATGGTGCTCCCATGTGGCTCCAGCTGGATGCATTAAACCACGAGTTACAGTCCTTACTACTATTCTGCAAACCTCTGGTCTGTACAGCAAGATGGCAGTAAAATAGGATTGTACTATCCATATTTTATCTAGAATTGTTCTGTAGTAGCAGATAAGGGAATAACTAAATGTGTTTGCTACATATGCATTCTCATTTGTCATTCTTGTTAAGCTTAGGCTCCGTGAGATGACAGAGTGCTGCCAAGCACAGGGACTATTGGGAGCAGGTTGTCACAGCCACCTGAACTGCCTTCACTGCCCACTGGGATTCACAGGCCACCTTGTGTTGTGCTGTGGAGACTCATTAGCAGCGAGGTATTGAAACGATTCATTACAAAGCAAGGCTAGCAAGGCTGATGTTCCTGCCAGCAGAGTCTTTGGAACATGACAGAGCATTAGTAAGTGGCAGCTTTAGGGTGATCTATGAGGACAGACTAGATGAGAATAGTTGACTGTGGACATAGCTGGATGGCTTGCATTGAGATTGCCCTGAATGCAGGTTCATTTCTACAGAGAACGTGTTCTGACAGTTTCCTCCTGTCTTTGCAGGAGGAGGCTAAACCATTTGGAATGACCGCATTGTATTTAGATTAATAAAGTGGATTAGAGGTGTATCACAGTGCTGTTTCCTGGTCTTTTGAAGGGGTGTACCTGTGTGTACATGCTTAATAGTCCAGAAGAATAACAAGTCAGCGCTAGTAATCTTGCATTTATTAACGTTTTGGGATAATAACTAGTTAGCTTTTCTTTTCAAAGAGCAAGGTGAAAGAAAGTATGGATTTTATACTTTTTAATACTTTTATACAAAGGCAGCAAGGTTCATAGATGCATATCCCTGCCTTTTACTTTCACTGTCTTGTATTTCCAAATTCTGTTTTCCAGTGGGCTCTGACGAGCCAGGGAAAAGAGGAAGTGTGTGAAAGATGGGGAGCTGAAGACGCCATTTCCTGTCTGGAAAGGACTGTCAAAATAGAAGTCTGCCTGCAATGAGAAGACTTACTATTTCTACCAGAGCAGGTAAATTACTAATAGCTACACTTATGCACCAGGGAAAGCAGCTTGGAAGAAACTTCCCACAGTGGTACAGCCCAATCTAAGAGTGGCATCCTTACTCTGAACGAGGCATATCGTGCAGGAGATACACTTGGTATATCTTAGAGAAGCCTCTAAAGGAATACCATGAACAGCCTTGTGTAGTCAATGCAGAAGGAATAGTGCTGCACAGGATTATTGTTGATAATCTTCTCTCTTCAGTTCCAACTCCAGCCCATTTTGCAGTCAAGGTTTGTTACGCAGGTAGATCACAGAGGACTATTTCATGCAGGGAAGAATAAAGTGGTGTAATCTAGAGGTCCTAAACTGCACTACTTCCTCTGCCCACTGCCTCAGCAGCATACGTACAAGTGGGATGGTGTTACCACAGCTATTGGTGCCTCAGAATTTTTATTTCCTGCTTTTTAAAACCTGTAATCTCCTTTCTAGGAGCGAGGACTCAACTGACAAAGGCAGGAGGAGTTAGTTTTGCATTAACTGCCTGTAGTATATGCATGGCTTAAAACCCACAGGATGTTGCTTTGGAGATGGTTCTACAAGAGTTTATGCTTGTCTCAAGCAGTGGCGTATTTCTGTTCATCCACCAACCTCGCTCGCTCCTTCACACAGAAACTGTTCTGGTTTGTGCCCTTAGCTATACAGTTCTGCATGCTAAATTGTCAGAAACGCCTCTGCCAGCTAAAAAGCCTGCAGCTGAGTGCCCTGAACCAGCTCATGAAGAGGGCAGTGGAGAGCAACTGTGTCCATGAAAAAAAGGCCAGCAACGTGCCACCAGGATTCTGACCCAGGGATGGCGTCTGAAGCTGGTGCCAAGTGTCCTGTCAGAAACAACACTGCTTCTTCTGCAGGAAGACGCTGGCAAGTACTGTGGCTGTAATGCAGTCTGTTGTATGTCCATGACTTTTTCTGGATTACCAACTTAAGTAAAGCAACATTTTAATGTAAACTTTTACCGTAAGTTATGGTTAGGCTGCTGCACCCTCTACTTTTGCTCCCTTTTGGGAAACAAGAAAAAGTAAGGTCAAATCATGTCAGTTTTAGAGGTCTGTATCAATTACGACAATCGAGCAACAGAAAATGTGTTACAAACATCGTTTAAGATACATATAATATTTTTCTTCATGGTGTTAATATGCCTTAGCTTCTGCTGATTTCAGCAGCGGTCAGACACCTGAGGATCATACCAATGTAGTACTTAAAATACATGTTAAAAAACCCCAACACTTTTATGCTAAAGCATCATGAAACCTATAGCAAACCTAGCAGACACTACTTTTATCAAATTAGGCCACTTGAAAAATGGCTAAAACACATGATTCTCCTGCAAAGAAAATACACTAGTAAAGTTTTGATGCACACAACATCTATTCAGCAGTTCCAAGCAAATTATTTGGCACGTTTAATGCAACTAGAAGTTGTTTTTTTTCTAAAGCTGAGACGGTCCAAGTTTTTTTGTCAAGTTTAAATTTCTTTCATTGAACTGGTTTAGACTTGCATTCTCCCAACTGTTTCTCCAGCCCTATTAGCAAGCATTACAACACAAACTACTGTTAGTGTTTGGAAGTCAGTAATTATCTGAAAAAAAGATGACCCAGGCTAAGGTCAAGCTAACATTGTATGGGCAATGACTTACCTACTTGGACGTATTAGAACAGGACTAGTTTCTACAGCAGTTGAGTTCATGAGTCAGCTAGTGTGGGAGAACTTTACTCCTGACTGTAATAAATTTACTCAGTGAATAAACAAAAGACCTTGATTTGCTTTTCTTGTACAGTAGTAATTGAAGCCAATGTACTTTACAGAATCACAGACTGTTCGGGGTTGGAAGGGACCTCTGTGGGTCATATAGTCCAAACCCCCTGCCGAAGCAGGGTCACCTACAGCAGTCCGCAGAGGACCTTGTCCAGGCGGGTCTTGAATATCTCCAGAGAAGGAGAATCCACAACCTCCCCGGGCAGCCTGTTCCAGTGCTCCGTCACCCTCAGAGGGAAGAAGTTCTTCCTCACATTCAGACGGAACTTCCTGTGCTTCAGTTTGTGCCCATTGCCCCTGTCCTGTTGCTGGGCACTGCTGAAAAGAGTCTGGCCCCATCCTCCTGACACCCACCCTTCAGATATTTGTAAGCATTTATAAGGTCCCCTCGCAGCCTTCTCTTCTTCAGGCTGAACAAGTCCAGCTCCCTCAGCCTCTCCTCGTAGGAGAGATCATAGAATTATAGAATCATAGAAAGTTTTGGGTTGGAAGGGACCCCTAGAGGTCATCTAGTCCACCCCCCCCTGCAGCGAGCAGGGACACCACTAACTAGATCGATCAGGGTAAATGATGACGTGGTAAATGATTTTTAGCTGAATGAACCTGCAAGGAACAAATCGAGATGTGTTTCAACTTCTCTTTTTGGCACCAGTGCAGCCTGGTAAAGACTTGGTGTGTAATTTCAAAACTGACTGAAATTAAAATATGAAATCTTAGTTTTAAAACCCACAGGACAAGAGGACCAGAAAAACACAAACAAGTGTTGATAAGCATAAGCACATTTGATGTAGTTTGAAATGTTAAGCCATTTAAAATGTACTAAATTTAGTGAATGTAACTGAATTCTAATTTATATCCAGTTCTAACATCACAAATTTTATGAAACTGTTTCATTCTTAATTCTCTCACATAGTAAAATCAAGAATACGAAGACACATGTTCAGCTTCGTGACTACTTAACTGTGTTTTTCTTAACAAAACAAAACAGCATTTTTAATATAAAACCCACATTTAAAAGATCCTGATGTGAAGATTAGATGTTGCCAACAGAAGGGAATCAACTTCAGGAAAGTTTTAAAAACATTAGGTCAAATGTTTGAAGTTTCCAACCTCTTTGTGTGAAAGACAGTTTTATACTATTGTAATTGAAACACGACCAAAGCCTAGTTAGTAGAGAAGTCCGGGCAATAGCTTTGTTCCCCTCCCTTAACAGATACAGTCCCTCCAGAAACTCGAGTACATGTTGGGCTAAGTTTAAGCTTTGGGTAGACCAAGAGGCGTGCAGTCTGACGATAACGAGAGAAGTGATTATAAATTTCAGCAGCCCTGCTCCAGTGATGCAACACTGAAGGAGATCCAGGTTTGAGTCTACTGAAGTGTGACTTATTCCAACAGTGTGACTAGGGGAGGTACACGCCTCTGCATGGCACGCCTGTCATGGAATTCGCTGGAGCCTCTTGCTTTATTTAGAGAAGCTCCATTCTTGGATGGCACCTGCTGGCCATGCGTTTTACCTAAGTATTGCTGGTTTACACAGTAAGTAAGCGTGGAAATGACTAGACGCAGAAGAGCCTCCCATCCACGTACCGAGAGTACACCCAGCATGTCTACATGGGCAGGGATACAGAGAGTTCTTAGCAGAGCTCGCCTACCCCAGACAAAGTAAAGTGCGAATGCAGCTGGGTCACACGGATTACACTCAACCAGGTCAAGATGCTCTTTTTCTTTCCTTTTCGTCCTCAGCTTGGGAAGTATATGGATGTGTCCTCACATCCATATTTACTCAAAACTAAGACTAACTCATGAAAATATGTTCTTGGTGTCATTTTAGTTATTCAAGAAATAATTTCTTCATAATGCAGCTCACTCGAAAGTTTGGTGCTATAAATCAGTGTGCATTGAATTTACAGCAGAACTACAATAAACCTTCCAAAATTAACTGTAAACCAATTCGTTTACGTACCAATCCTACTAGCTTCCATATAACTTCAAATGTTACGTACCTGTGTAGGTTAGTATCATTAAATTTGTTTCCGTTAACATTACAAATTTGATAAGGAGCAATAGTTTAAAGTCTAATACTAAAAAGTCTCATGCTAACTTACCTGTGACATAGCCTTCTAAAGCTTTTGGCACCAGTGATTTTGCAGTTCTGAGGTCCTCAGCTGAGCATTTGCCTGCCTCAAGCCCAAAGGACATTCCCATTCTCTTCAGCACCTCACTGTCATCATGAATCTCAAAAGTGTTATCGAAATTAAAGAGGTATTCAAATCTGCATGTAAAAAGTCAAAGGGAGATGGTTTTGAAAAGAGCACAGCTATACTTTTTTTTGCCTATTTTCCCTTTTTTTTATTTGGCATGCACTGAGGTAAGTGTCTAGAGTCTTCATTATCTGTAAAGGGTCCTTAAGGAAAAAAAAAAGTGCAGCACGTACTTTTTCTCTTCTGCTCCTGTGACTGGCATGCCTACAGGGTTTAAAATGGCACCTTCTCACCTAAAGTAACTTCACCACTGCAAGAAGAAAGTCTAAAATTTTCCGCCTCATCAAACAGATTCAAAGGGGAAGAAGGAGGCCTTACTGAACATGAACCTTCACTTGTACTAAATCTAATACTTTTAAAGGTCACCTGCAGCCCTGTCACCAAAACAACTGTTTTCTTTCTGCTGCTTCTACATTTCACTTTCTGTTCTTATGTGCAACACTCCTCCTGTGAGCTGACCTATTTACCTTGGTACAACTTTGCTTTTTTGGATGCAGCTAGCAAAGCAGTCTGTTGCGAGTCCTGTATGTTCACAACCTGCCATTTCTGCTGCAGGACTCACAAAATGTTTGTCATTGCATATAAAAGTGGAAATAGCAACATAAACTTAACACAGCTTTAAGAAAAGCAGGGGCATCTAGACTGGCCTTACGCTATGATCACAGGCTGTTAAAAGCCTGGACAGCACTGGTCCAGGGATTACAACATAAGGCTAGTTCCCAATACCTCATTTTCTGCTGACAAATCCTTTATCCCTGGAAAACCAAGCCATCCGTGAGATATGATCTTTGCAAGATGGCTCACCGGTGGGTCTTCCATTAGCTCTCCAGACTTGTGTCACATGTGGATTTTCTTGTTAGTTTTAATACGCATTGTCTTGTACCTGATCCAGGAAGTTTGGAAAAATTCCATCTTTTGTGCCTACACAGGAAATTTTCATCTAGAGATCTCCATGGTTTGTACTAGGTGTAATTGTCAGTTACAGGCATCATTTCTTTCATGACTCATACAGTATTACTTATAAAATCTATTGTTTATGCAGCTATATTTATTTAAGCGTAACGACATTAGAAGGGAAAATAAGATGTGTCGCTATACCTTTAATTGGTAGAATTACATTCCTGCTACTCGGACTGGTGCAGCTAAAGTCAGGTAACTATGTTCTACAAACAGGGGATGGGAGACCAGTGTCATATCAAGTTACCACCAGCAAGCACTGTAGTTAAGTAATTATTGAATTCAGCTTTTACGGTACAGGATTAAAGGCTGTATTTACTGATAGCTCTGCATTTCTCCTCCTAAGTGTTGTGGTCAAACACTGCATGCTAGAAAGGAGCGTAACTCCTTTGGCTATCACTAATCACCTCCTTATTTTCCATGTGCCTTAGCGTAGTTTCCAGGAGCATGTGCTCCATAATCTTGCCGGGCACAGAGGTGTGACTGACCACCTGTAGTTCCCTGGGTCTTCCTTTTTTCCCTTTCTAAAAACAGGCATTATGTTTCCCCTTTTCCAGTCAGCAGGAACTTCACCAGACTGCCACAGCTCCTCAGATGTGACTGATAGTGGCTTAGCAACTTCATCCACCAGTTCCGTCAGGACCCGTGGATGCATCTCATCAGGTCCCATGGACTTGTGCACCTTCAGGTTCCTTAGATGGTTTCGAACTGATCTTCTCTGACAGTGCATGGTTCTTCATTGTCCCAGTCCCTGACTTTGCCTTCTGTGACTTGGGCCGTGTGGCTGGAGCATTTGCCACTGAAGAGTGAGGCAACAAAGTTGCCGAGTACCTCAGCCTTCTCCATATCCCAGGTAACCGGGGCTCCCATTTCCTTCCAGAGAGGGCCCATATTGTCCCTAGCCTTCCTTTTACCACTGACAGACTTCTAGAAGCTTTTCTTGTTGCCTTTGACATCCCTGTCCACATTTCATTCTATCTGTCAGGGCTTTAGCTTTCCTAACCTGTTCCCTGGCTGCTCAGACAATTTCTCTGTATTCCTCCCAGGCTACCCGTCCTTGCTTCCACCCTCTGTAGGCTTCCTTTTTGTGCCTGACTATGTCCAGGAGCTCCTTGTTCATCCATGCAGGCCTCCTGGTGTTTTTGCCTGATTTCCTCTTCGCTGGGATGCATTGCTCCTGAGCTTGGAGGGTGTGATCCCTGAATATTAACCAGCTTTCTTGGGCCCCTCTTCTCTCCCTGACTTTTATCCCGTGGTACTCTGCCGAGCAGATCCCTGAAGAGGCCAAAGTCTGCTCTCCTGAAGTCCAGGGGAGTGAGCTTGATGTGTGCCCCCCTCGCTGCCCTAAGGATCTTGAACTCCACCATTTCATGGCCACTGCAGCCAAGGCTGCCCTTGAGCTTCACATTCCCCACCAGCCCCTCCTTGTTGGTAAGAACAAGGTCCAGCATAGCACCTCTCCTCATTGGCTCCTCTATCACTTGGAGAAGGAAGTTACCACCAGTGCATTCCAGGAACCTCCTGGATTGCTTATGCCCTGCTACGTTGTCCCTCCAACAGATTATCGGAGTGGTTGAAGTCCACCATGAGGCCAGGAATTGTGAACGTGAGGCTGCTCCTGTCTGTCTACCGA
>Ga0065711_1037239_pt1 | contig 20026 bp, 16 predicted proteins | sample Hoacrofraction12_FD_59098 | JGI IMG/M metagenome (GOLD analysis project Ga0065711, IMG submission 59098) | Hoatzin crop microbial communities from Cojedes, Venezuela - Epithelial fraction 12 v2 (version 2) | ecosystem: Host-associated > Birds > Digestive system > Esophagus > Crop | place... | reverse complement strand
CAGAATCACAGAATAGTAGGGGTTGGAAGGGACCTCTGTGGGTCATCTAGTCCAACCCCCCTGCCGAAGCAGGGTCACCTACAGCAGGCTACAAAAACTGAGTGCATTTACAGCCCAATTTAGACAGACCAAAACAAGATGCAACTATTTCTCTGAAGTTGACCCTTGTAAATAAAATTAAAAAGTAAAGTCAGTTCCTCAGCTACTATCCTTTCATTACAGTATCATTGGACTAAGTTCAGGCTGTACTAATTGGTACATGCCTGTTATAAAAGTTGGACTAGCAGCTTCACTCTTGGAGCAGCAGGAAGAAGAGTTGCTATGAAACTAATTACAGCTATCAGCAGTGGTTCTGTTTTAAATGGTCTATGAATTAGGCAGTCTCCTAGAAGCACACAAGTGAATTTGCCATTAACAATGAACAGCTCTGTGGAAAGAACGCAGTATAAATTTACTTAGTCCATCCTGGGATTAGGCAGACAGCACTAGTCTTATTTGGCTTCTGAAGTAAATTTCAGTAGAAAACTTAAGAGGCTTTTCCCCAGCAAAGTGAATTTTGCCAAATACTTTATGCCTTATTACAATACAGACTGTATTCCAATTCCAATTCCAATTACACTAATGCAAGCTGTGAGTAACTTCATTGTGCTCGCTGGAATTACTCTAGGTTTACAACAGTGTTATCTGAGATTTACACCTCTATAAATTAATCTCATATGTGGCCACTTTGTCTGGCTGGTTGTTAGCTTAATAGTAAAAATGTAGTTGTACAAATATTTTATGTCTTTCATACTAATTTGGGACCTCCTCACAGCTCCTGACTTAACCATCTACATAAAGTTACTACAACAGAAACATGTCCAATTAATAAGAGAACACTCACTGTTCATGACTAGCAAAACTTTTTCCTTGACATTACACCTATGCCTACATAATATTTATCTCCCTGCAATGTTTCATACTACTCTTAACACCTTAAGATGGAGGAGGTTTGTTGTGTTATGGGATCTTTTTTCTAAGGCTGCTGAAGTAAACAGCTTTTTTCATCCTAGTGACCAAACAAATCATAGAATCATAGAATCATAGAATCATATAATGCTTTGGGTTGGAAGGGACCTTTAGAGGTCATGTAGCCCAACACCCCTGCAGCGAGCAGGATTATCTTTAACTAGATCAGGTTGCTCAGAGCCCTGTCCAACCCGGACCTGAATGCTTCTAGGGATGGGTCCTCCACTACTTCTCTGGCCAACCCATTCCAATGTTTCACCACTCTCATGATAAAATATTTATTCCTTATAACCAGTCTAAATCTACCCTCATTTAGTTTAAAACCTTTACCCCTTGTCCTGTCGCAACAGGGTCAGTTAAGAAGTTTGTCCCCATCTTTCTTATAAGCCCCCTTCAAGTACTGTATGGCCCCAATAAGGTCTCCGTGGAGCCTTCTCTTCTCGAGCTTTAACAGCCCCAACTCTCTCTGCCTTTCCTCACAGGAGAGGTGCTGCAGCCCTTGAATCATCTTTGCGGCCCTCCTCTGGACCTGGTCCAACAGCTCCATGTCCTTCTTGTGCTGGATGGAGGACTCCATGTGGGGTCTCACCAGGGAGGAGCAGAGGGGCAGAATCACCTCCCTCGACCTGCTGGCCATGCTGCTTTTGATGCAGCCCAGCATACAGTTTACTTTCTGGGCTGCGAGCGCACATTGTTGGCTCATGTCAAGCTTTTAATCCACCAAATCAGAGCTATGGCTTACAACTGACCTAGCAGTGAAACCACAAATTGAATGTATTCAAGGAACATGCATAGTGGAGATAGGACCGTAATATTAATTAAAATTGTCACATGGTATATAGGTCTCTCAGTCATTCTAGATTTCTTTAAAAATATCATTCCTGTTTGGGGTCTGGAATTTTCGCAGCTATAGTTACAATGAAGACAAACCACATTTTCTCTTATATAATATGGATTGCTTCTAAAACTTGAAGAAAATTAAATGTGCCCTCTATCTCCCTTCTTGCACCTTCTATTGATTTTTAAGAGCTTTTTCATAGAAGAATTTCAAGTAACAGAAGTTGCAGAAGAAAAATTATGCAAATTATGATCACACTAAATTAAGCTGTTCTCAGCTCTATTAGTGAGCTAAGACCAGGTTGAGTTTAGTCCCAGAGGCCTCATTGTTCACTCTTCTAGGCAACAAAATAGTTGCTTCAGAGTCATTACTGTATACCAGACAAGTTTCTGCAGCTCTCCTCAATGAGGAACCTGACCCAAGGACTTTACTGCAGCAAATCATCCAGTTTCTACACAGATACTTTAACTCTTGCTCCTCTGAGTCCAACAGAGTAAAACAACAGTGATGCTACTGTAGATAAGGGCTTACCTAACCTATATGTGGGGAAAATGTCCTTTCTTAGAGATGACAGTCGTATCACAATATAGGGATAGCAGCGTGTCAAACAAACCGCTCTGGTTTACAATCAAGTTAACTGTGTACTCCAAAACAAAGAAATAATGTGCATCAAACACCAAACCTGCCTGGGGGGGATGGGGGGAGGGGGCAGAAGGGAAAAAGTCAGTTCCAAAGGAAATGTGTAACAGGAAGCACAGGGGATTTGTCATGACCTTGAACACTGTATGACTACTTGCACAGGTACAAAGTTGAGATCTAAAGTTACTGCTTGGATTTGTAGGAATACAGTACTTTGTGTTCTCATAAGATAAATATACTGAAGAAGAGGAAATATTCAGCAGATATGAATTCCTGAAATTTTGAATTTTGAAATTCCTTATTATTTCTTTCATAAAGTGAATTGAACTGGAGAAATAAGGTGGAGTAAAGAAAGCTCTTTTCCTTTGCTGCTTTGAATGATAGTATGAAAATTGTCTCATTTTCTGTTCCCTAAAGAATGGTAAATATGTTTGAATACCAGAGAATTTACTTCTATTTTGTATTACTGAGAGTGGGGCAATGAAACAAAAAAGTACTTTTCTTTGTCTCACAAGTACGTGTAAAAAAGCACAAATACACTGTAGTTAGGTAAGTTAATCTTTCCTTTTTCCCTTGAGATAAGAAGTCATGAAGATAGAATGGAGGAATATTGGTTTTTTTCATTTTATACTTGATGAAGAAAAAGATGTAGGGAGATTTCAAGGATGCAAAAATGTCTTTGATTTATACAGTATTGTTGCACAGTATTTTGATCTGGATGTTCATTACTGCACTCTCATTACAACTGTTTTAATTATTATTATTGTGGTAGTTGTTGTTATTATCATTATTATTATTTGTATTAAATTGTTAGTTAGTTTCCAAGATCAGCTCTACTTATATATTTGTGTGTGTGTATATATATATGTATGTTGGGGGAGGGGGAGGGATTTCTGTTTTTTGTATTGTTTGCAAAACTGTTAAGATGGCTACATTCAAATTGCTCCAGAAATCAACAGTTAGCAAGCAGCTAACTGATTTAGTGTATCCAAATGTTTAGTGTGCTTGCACACCATAAAGCTTTCACCAGTTTCCAGAACGCAGAGAAAGTAAAACCTTAGTGCTGGCTATCCATTGGAAAAGTGACAACTCCTGGAGGAAAAGTTGCAATTAAAGTCAAACAAATGGGGCAAACAAAAACAACTGCAAAAATTACCAAGGGCCACATAGACACAAGATAGGTCCGGGATGCTGCAATTATGAACAAACCAGTTCTATGCCACCTCATGATAATAAACAAAACATACTTTGGCTCTTGTACCTTAATCAGGTAGCAAAGACTTGGTACTAGACAACTAAAAAAAAAACCATTTGACATTTTAATTATAATGGTACTTTCTCCTAGTTTAGATGTCATTCCTCAGGTAGCAACAGTTTAATTTGCCTGCATAGCTTATTTCAGTTAGCCTAGTGGAAAACACTGTGCCAGAAAAAAAAAAAAAATTACTTCATATAAAAACTGAATTTTATAAAAAGAAAAATCACAGGTGTTATATCAAAAAGTGTTTGTGGTAAAGATGCAGTCATAATGCTTGTAAAGAGATGGAAAATAACAGGTAAAATAAAATTTGAACATAATAATTTTTATATTATGATTTCAATTAGAATGTTCAGCATCCTTTATGACTGTCTTTCTATTAAAGGCATTAATTTACTTGTATGATTGCTTTCTCCCAACTTCCACAACTATGTTAACTGAATATTCCACAGATAATAAAGTGCTGTTATTATACCTAGCTTATGGGCAAGGAGCTGAGACTCAGAGGATACAATGATGGATTTATCATACATTACAGGTATCTAATTGTGAAACACAGTGCAAACTTGAGATGGTCAAAATATGCACTTGATTGCTATTCATTGCATACTTGCTATTCATTGCATACTTCAGGGACTTAAGTCCTCATTAGACTTGCAGAGAGAAACTGGGAGTCCCTGAGATAGTAGGTGCCAACAAGGAAGCTTCTGTGAAACACCCCAAGGGAAACATGGGGTGTTCCTCTATGCAGGTGACACGGCCAACAGCCCAGATGAAGTGCTGCTACACGAACATGCGGACCATGGGAAACAAACAGGAAGAGCTGGAAGCTACCATGCTGCTGGAAATCTATGATTTGATTGCCCTTACTGAAACCTGGTGGGATGAATCCCATAACTGGAGTGTGGCTATCGACGGCTACAGGCTGTTTAAAAGGGACAGGCGAGGAAAGAGCAATGGAGGTGTTGCACTCTACAGCTCTGAAGAGCTGTCCCTGAAGGATAGCCACGAGCAGGTCAAAAGCCTATGGGTAAGAACCAGAGACAGAGTCAACAAAGGGAATGTGGTTGTGGGTGTCTACTACAGGCTGCCTGATCAAGGGGAGCCTACTGACAAAGCCTTCTTCCTCCAGCTCCAGGAGGCTTCATGCTCGCAGTCTCTCATCCAGTTGGGGGACTTCAATCACCCCAACATCTGCTGGAAAAGTAGCACAGCGAGCAGTAGGCAATCCAGGAGATTCCTAGAAAGCATAAAGGAAAACTTTTTAAGCTAGGTAATTGACACCCCTATCCGAGGGGGTGCAATACTGGACCTGATACTCACCAATGCAAGTGAGCTCATCAGTGGTGTCAAGACTGGAGACAGCCTGAGCCGCAGCGATCATGCATTGGTGGAGTTCACACTCCTGAGGGATATGGGAAAGACAAGGAGTATAATCAGGACCCTAAAATTTAGGAAAGACAAATTCCAGCTTTTCAAGGAGTTAGTCAGTAGGACCCCCTCGGAAACAGTCCTCAGGGACAGGGGAGCAGAACAGAGCTGGCAGATCTTTAAGGATGCTTTCCGTAGAGCACAAGAGCTCTCAGTCCCCAGGTGTAAGAAGTCAGACAAGGAAGGGAAGAGACTGGCATGGCTGAGCTGAGACCTTCTGGTCAAACTAAAGGGCAAGAGGGAACTGCACAGGCAGTGGAAGCAGGGACAGGTATCTTGAGAAGAGTACAGGGATGTTGCCTGGTTGTATAGGGATGGGATCAGGGGGACCAAGGCACAAATGGAGCTGAACTTGGCAAGGGATGCAAAGAATAACAAGAAGGGCTTCTACAGCTATGTCAGCCAGAAAAGGGAGGTTAAAGAAAGTGTTCCCTCCCTGATGAACAGGAATGGCAAACTTGTATCAACAGATGAAGAAAAGGCTGACATACTCAGCAACATTTTTGCCTAAGTCTTCACTGGCAGTCTCTCTCCTGGCCCCTCTCCAGTTGATGGACTGCAAGATGGGGACCGGAGGGGTAAAGCCCCTTCCACTGTAAGAGAAGATCAGGCTCGGGACCACCTGAGGAACCTGAACATACATAAGTCCTGAACATACATACCTGAACATACATACAGGTCCCATAGGACCTGACAAGATGCATCCCAGAGTCCTGGCTGATGTCACTGTCAAGCCACTCTCCATGATATCTGAAAGGTCATGGCAATCAGGTGAAGTCCCTGGTGACTGGAGAAAGGGAAACATTGTGCCAATTTTAAAGCGGGTTTAAAGGAGGACTGTGGGAATTACCAGCCTGTCAGCCTCACCTCTGTGCCTGGGAAGATCACGGATCACATCCTCCTAGAAGCTATGCTAAAGCACATGGAGGACAGGGAGGTGATTTGAGACAGCCAACCTGGCTTTACAAAGGGCAAGTCCTGCCTGACCAAACTAGTGGCTTTCTATGATGGTGTCACTAGATCAGTGGACAAAGGAAGAGGTATATGTGTGATCTATGTGGACCTCTGTAAAGCCTTTGACACAGTCCCTCACAGCATCCTTCCCTCTAAATTGGAGAGAGATGGATTTGATGGGTGGGCTGTTCGGTGGATAAGGAATTGGTTGGAAGGTCACAGCCAGAGGGTAGTGGTCAATGGCTTGACAACCAAGCGGACACTGATGACAGGCGGTATTCCTCAGGGGTCCATACTGGGACCGGTGCTGTTTAACATTTTCATCAATGACTTAGCGAGATCGCGTGCACCCCCAGCAAGTTTGCAGATGACACTAAGCTGAGTGGTGTGGTCGACGTGCCTGAGGGACAGGATGCCATCCAGAGGGACCTGGACAAGCTTGAGAAGTGGGCCTGTGTGAACCTCAAGGGAGGTGATTCTGCCCTGCTACTCCACGCTGGTGAGACCCCACCTGGAGTCCTGCATCCAGCTCTGGAGCCCCCAGCACAAGAAGGACATGGACCTGTTGGAGCTGGTCCAGAGGAGGGCCGCAAACATGATCCGAAGGCTGGAGCACCACTCCTATGAGGAAAGGTTGAGAGAGTTGGGGCTATTCAGGCTGGAGAAGAGAAGGTTGCGGGGAGACCTTCTAGCGGCCTTTCAGTACTTGAAGGGGACCTATAGGAAAGATGTTGAAAATATTTTCATCAGGGCTTGTTGTGATAGGACAAGGAATAATTGCTTTAAACCAAGGGAGGGTAGATCTAGACTGGTTATAAGGAATAAATATTTTACTGTGAGGGTGGTGAAACACTGGAATGGGTTGCCCAGAGAGGTGGTAGATGACCCATCCCTGGAAACATTCAAGGCCAGGTTGGACGGGGCTCTGAGCAACATGATCTATTTGAAGATGTCCCTGCTCACTGCAGGGGGCTGGGCTAGATGACCTTTAAAGGTCCCCTCCTGTCCAAAGCATTCTATGATTCTATGATTATTAAAATTTTCCAGCCATCCAAAAAGTGTACTTCTTGACATGCCCAGAAGTCTTGACAGCGCTTAAAAACTTCATAGATAACCTTATGCCATAGGTCTCTAAGGAACTACAAACTAAATATTTGTCTTTAGGTCTCATCCACGGACTTGCTGTAGTAGATGTTCCCAGAACAAGCTTCTAAACCACACCATATGAAAGAAACAGGAGCCAGCTCTGGTGCCATCACTATCTCCTAAGAAGTTGTTAAATGAAAAACTGTCATTCAGATACGAGAAATTATGTTTTATTTTCTCTTCTTACTGGTTAATTTGAATGAGTGTCTCTGAAACACTGGATTATGCAATAGTATGTAGCATAAAATACACGGTAGATTCAGATGGGATATTTTGTCCTTTCAGGTTTAATTCAGTTTGTACAGAATAATTGGAAAGAGTAAAAGCAGAAAGTTAGAACATGAATACAAAATGGGTGCAAGCAGGCTCGAGCACCTATTGACTTGACAGTGTGGGTATATTGCTGTGGTGCTTTGCCCTGATTAACACTGGACGCAAGCTACCCCCAACACAGCTGCCACAAGGCACTCAGACACTCAGAACTTGAGTAAACTGATCCAGCTGACCATCACTACGTATAATTGTCCTTCAACACTGATAGCTAAAGCTCTAATTCCAGTGGGGAAAGAGCTCACTTGAAAACCTAGACATGGGCTTTTAAAATGTCAGAGTATAAAGCTAAAAAAACAGTCAAAGAAGTGAACTTGTGAATACTATTTTTGCTGACAGCTTTGAAGAAGAATAACACTGCTTTTGACCTTGACAATTATCAGTTTCTTATCTGGCTCTTCTTTTTTTTCTGTTTTGCCAGGTTTTACAAATTTTCGACACTAAAGAATTTAAATGACAAGGAATGGTATCAGGTGTCCTTCAGTATTTTCTGCAGTGCCCAGGGGTTCCACTTGTTTTTAGTCTACTCAGAACAGAGATGGGCTATGCTAAGCACTTTATTGAATTTGTAGTCATGGTGCCAGTGCAATAATCGTCTTCTGTGTAATTTGCTTTCTGGGACAAAATTTGTTAGCCAAATATCCTCTCTTCTCCATTCTTTTTTAGTAAAGCTGAGCAGCTTTGAAAGAAACTGAAAACCTGAGCAAAATTATTCCTGAAATTCTACTGTACTGATTTCAATGTACAAATAATTTAAAATAGTTCTCAAAAACAACCAGAAGGAATCTTTGTTTTTCACTATTCCTGTCTGAGGAAAAATCAAAAATATGAAAGCTTTGAACAGAATAAACCGGAAAATGCATCATTTTCAATGCTAGATGACTGAAATGCACACGTTGGCCAACTATTCACTCAAGAAGTTTTGCTGATGTCATAAACTGTGAAAATAAGATTGAAAGCGTAAAACAAACAAATAAATTATAAAGATCTTCTATTGGGGATCTGAGAGATCTTTAATGTTAGGGGTGCAAAACATCCCATGAAGAGGATGTCTCCATATTTCAGGGCATATGTGCTTTCTTAGACAATTTCCAGCACTATCCCAGAAAGCTTTGACTTGCCATTTAATCAAGAGATTCTCTCCTGACATACTTCAGTATGTGCAACATACAAGCAGAGTTCTTTGGTACACCAATCTCACTCTGGCTAGCTGCAGTACAGTCTTCAAATTATTGCAGACATTTTGAATTAAAAAATCACACAAAACCCCTAGTTATGATTATAATATTGAATGCCACACATATGAACCAGAGAAAAGGCAAATCCAAGGGCTATATGGTATGGACTTAGGTAATGCTTCCTACAGGGAGCTAGTGCAGTGGATGTAAACCTGTCTAAATCATTTGCCAGGGATCATTCCCTCAAACAGATGAATTCATCAGTGTAGTATAAATACTTATTTCTTAAATTGCTTTCTCTTATATGTGAGTATTTCATTTGGTGTTTACCTCAGTTTATCTGAGATGAACAACTCAGAATCCTTTCCTGCGAGCCAGCATTGCATCCATACTTTCAAAAAAAGGTAAGGGTTTTTCTGTCAAAAAAAAAAATTGTGCATAAGTTTTATGTAAGTCTATTTGATTCAGAAGAGAATGATCAGGCTTGACCGCTTTCCTGAAACTGTTGGAAATCTCCCACTGAACTGCTTTATCAAACCAAATGTCTGATAGGTCTGAAGGCAGAAGGATTTTCATTTCTCCATGGTGGATTTCAAAATGATACATGTTGTTGGTCAGAAAACCAGTACAAAAGCTAGCTGAATGAACAGAGAACAGGAAGAAAACTTTTTCTTCCAGCTGAAGTGCCCAGATCTGTAGGCAAAAATTTACTGACCTCCTAGGAGGAGCAGTAAACATGATCCTCCTGCCTCTCCCCCCCTGTGCTCTAAAAAAGATGACATCCACACATTTGATGAGGTGGTAAACCCTGTCAGTATGAGTCCTAGACCAGACTGGGCTTTGCAAGAGAGCTGGGTTTACTCTCTGGGTAGGCAGGAGATACTCACTGAGTTTCTCAAGTGAGGGAAGCTCTTACAGGCCTGGAAACAGAGGATAGCTAAGACATTCTGAAGCTAACATAGAGATGATTGCTGCAATTTCAAGTGCCTTAGTTCTGTATTAGTTTCACCAAATCATTTACTGTTTTCTGGAACATGACTGGTTTATGTGCTTGTATGTGGTGTTTATTTGATTGCAAGAAGCTAAAACCACAGTTGGTTTCATCTTCCACAGTATATGATTCACATTCCTTCTTGCACAGACACGAGCTAGGCTCATGTCTCACTGAGCTCATGACTCTGTGAGCTCTGAGTCACATTATGCAGCAAAACTACCGTTCATGTCAGTAGAGCTGGGATTCCTCTTACCTAACTTCTAGAATGTGACTGATCTGGCTTGTTTTGGATGTTTGCTTTAGGATGAGACGAATCCCCCTGCGTCAGTGTCTGTTTTTCTCCAGTAACTGCAGAAAAACTCTAGATAACTGGCTCAGGTGCAGATTTCTACTCTCTGGATGTCTAAAGTTAGGTGAGATAAGCCCCAGTTGAGTGTCTTGTTTCTTTCAGTAAAAACAACAGTCAAACAAAGTACATGCATCAGAGGCTACAATTCCTACCTTTTGCTTACTCATTCCTTGACAAAAGCTCAAGCTTCATCAATAAATCTTCCAGTTACATTTTTGATAGTACTGGAAAGCTCCTTTAAAAAAAAAAAAAAAATCAAATGGCAGTATACAATCCTTTGTGTGCAATAACATGTTTGTTTTTGGTTGTTTGGTTTTTTTTTTTTTTTTCCCAGAAAGCTGTCAATCTTAAGCAACAGTCAACAAGATCTTGTAGTTCCAAAGGTGGATTAAAGAGGCTTGACATAATGCATAAAATGTGTATGTTTCTAATACATCACAAAGATTCAAATTGCAGTGACTACAACACATTTAGTGCTTTACTGTGTTATGTAATAGGCATTAAGTCAGATCATTTGGTTTAGTTTGGAGGTTTTGATTCAGAACATTCCAATTTCAGCATAGCCATGCTGAGCGTTGGTTTTTAATCTAGCTGAATCTCTTTATTCATCACAGTGTAATTCTGTTTTTCCTACTGTATTTTGACCTACAGTGAAACCTTACTGAAAGAATAAAAGTTGAAGGGATTGAAGGATTCTCAATCAATTGACAGACTGCCATCAGCTTCACAGTAATTTTCAATTCTTATGCATGAATCTCATGGCAGAGCTTAAATATATTTATCACAAAAATGTAATATATATTTATTGACAGCAGAACACATACATAATGTTCTTGAAATTTTGAAATCTGTAGAAGCTGTTGCTTGGAGGAGAATATTTTGTATATAGTGCATGTGGATATGCATATTTATGCGTGTGTACACATACACACAAATAGACACATGCATAGATGTGTTTACATGGCTGAATGATGGAGAGAAAACAGAGACATTTCTTATGCATTACAAATGAAAGTTTAATCTTGATAAGGCTTTATTTGTTCAAGGATCAAATCCCTTCTCTGGTTCCTCAAAAAGCCAATTATCAGAAATATTCTCTTTCGCTGCTGTCTTTAACAGATAGACGTTGATGACAGTTTAACTTGGTTTCATCATAGCTCTTGGGCCACAGCTGCTTACCAGGCAATCTAAGTACCACCCGAACGCTCAGTTGCAGATTGACCTTGTGGTAATTGAGGTTATGAAAAGGCTCTTGTTCTCTGAAATATCAAATGAACGCCTTTCCCTCTGGGAGACAGCAGGATATTCGCCAACAGCAGCCCTGCTGAACCTGTAAGATTCTTTTTGCCGCTCTGGTCTGTGCCGAGATCAGGATGAGAAATAAATGTCTATGATGGGATATGAGGAATGTAATAGAGTAGAAATTTAAGATGAAATTATTTGGACTGCACTTATTTTCCCTTAATTGTGCCCTATTCTGCCACCCCTAGAAAGACCTGCTAAGTATTTGAAAACATATTTTTAACACATTTCTCACGTGTGTCAAAAGGAGTTCTTTGTATTCTTATTCTTGACTTTGTTGGCATTTTCTCTTAAAAAAAAAAAAAAGAAAGAGGGAAGCCATGACAGGTTAAGCTCTCATTTCTTTAAAGTACAGAGCCATGTGCTGAAGTTACTAACAACTTCGCTTTTCAGCATGAGCCAAAATTTTAACATCTCTGTCCCTGCCAGTAATTAACATTACAGTCAATGGGAATTAATGTTGAGGCTTTCAGAGGAAATGGGGGTAATTAAACTAATAAAAAGAAGTACACAACAATTATTGTTATTATTTTAAATCTCAAGTCAATTAGCTATGCTAGCCACTCTCTTTGGCAAAAGCTCACTGTTTATGGTAGCTACATGTAAGACTAAAATAAGTGACAGTAGAATGTATTTCAGCTACTCAACTTAGGCCAGGACTTACAGTATTCTTTTCACAGAATCACAGAATGGTAGAAGTTGGAAGTGACCTCCGGGGATCATCTAGTCCAACCCCCCTGAAGAAGCAGGGTCACCTACAGCAGGCTGCACAGGACCGCATCCAGGCAGGTTTTGAACACCTCATTCAAAGGGATTGTGATTCCTAGAACACAAAAAGAAGTTTGAACCAGCGTTGCTTTATTTAGGCCATGTAGGCTGCATAACACCTGACAAGCACAGATGAGTCCCAGCCATTTTCTTTTCTGGAGGCATCACCTACAACAAGGAAATCTTCACTGAGATGATTAAGAGAAGATTGTCCAGAGGCAGAGTCTTTTTTTTAACATCTTTTTAATAGTTATTGGGCCTGAATGCTGGTGCCCTGAAAAGGGGTTAACTCTTCTGTGAGGAGAGGCATCGACGCTCAGCATGAAAATCTGAAAAATTAACACCATGAATTTAATAGGCTCACTTATCTGAAGATTTTTATGTGTGTGACAAGTATATTAATTTATATTAATCATTCTTAGACAGGTGAAGTCAGTCACTATCTTGTATAACTAAGGGTTTATTGGAAGTCAATTATTTTAAACTATTATGTGGTAAAATTTTGTTGTGATTGGTTAATTTCATTAATTTGCCTTACCCTTTATATTACAATTTCAGGCACTTATGCCATAGCTTTGACAAAGATTTGCTTGGAAGTATATATTATTATTCAGTTTAAAGAAAAAAATATATATTAATTAGGAAAACAATACTATAAGGATCAGAGATACTTGATATCATGGTGCCTAGGATACAAAGAAAGTAGTTGCCTTTCAATTCACTACAGCTGCCTGCCATATTAGCAAGATATTTTCTCCATAAAATGCTGTCCCAGTAACTTGGAATCTAGACCACAAGAAGAAATGATACCTTGAGCTCTTGCATCAGAGCTTGGAGGACGCAACTTCCATTGCCTTCTGAGCTCAGCAGAAAGTGGATGCCAGACACACCTTTTTCTTGCATTCTTTTGCCTGACTCCCTTCATATTTTCTGGTTAAAATTTCATGAAAGGTTGCTGTGGGCAGGAGTTCCTCTGAAAGGAGAGTACTTTGTATGCTTGTGTGTGCATGTGCACATGTGAACTACCACTAAAATATTTAAAGATAACAGCCTCCTTTTTCAGTTTTCTTGTAGGAACAAAAGAGGCTTTGATGCTACATCATGCTCTGTAAGCTGATATGGACAATACTGATGTTAAAATCCATTCCAAGTCCACTGAAAGAGGACAGACACCTTTTGTTTTTCTGGAGGTGGGCTGGGATAAGTGGTTTCAAGTCTTTACAGTAGCAGAAGTATAAGCAGGCTGATTGCATCTTAATATCATATATAAAAATAATAAAGCTGGTTTTGTCCGGAAATATTAATTCTTTTTTTGTAAGTGAAAGGGCATCTTACTGACAAGGAATTTTTTTACTTAAAATATTCATTTTGAGAGAATTCTTAAAATATTTCTTTAGTAAAGTTACCCTTTTCTTCTTCTTTTTTTTACCTGACTACTGTTTTCAAAATACTTTATTTCCTGTTTAAAAATTGGTATATTATGACATATTTAATATGTTAGCTTTTCTTTCCTTCTTGCACTGCTGCTTCACTAAATATTAGAGAAGCTCTAACATTGCATTTCTAAGAAATTAAATGTTAATTTTGCCAAGATAGTCTCTGTTTTCTACTTGAGATGTTTGGTAGCTTAGTGTGAAATTTCACATTTTGGTGAAATACATATTTTAGTTCTGTTCTAAATTATAGTCAGAAAGTTGTTTTCTATGTAGTGTGAAAGTTATAGTTTATTGTGCTGATCAGACTCCAGCCTCATTTCTTACATTTACAATCCTCCCTGTCAAAACCCACATGTACTATCCCAGTTCACAGAATAAACACCTTTCAAGATAAGTATTTGTTTGTCTCTTTCTGCTTACTTCAACATTGTTCTACATCAGTCTCTGAGAGGGTCAACCATAGAAATTTCTGAAGTGAAGAAGAAAATCGACCTTCTACATTTTTATAAAAATAGTAAAAGGTTCCCCCAACACACAGTCTTGTTATCAGTTTACACACTGACTCATGTTGCAGGAAATTATGAATGAAAAGATAATAAAATGGCTTTTGACTGTCTCAGTAAAACATGCACGTTGTCAACATTTTTGTCCTCAATAATTCTCTCATAAACATGGGTTTCTTCTTTCATTATGCAGGCTGTCATGCTTTACTGAACCACATAATTTCACCTAATTAAAATAACCAGTGTGTAGTTTCCTCCCCCTTCTGTTTTTTCAGCTGAATCAGTGCCAGTAATGATGTTTAGAGTATCCTAAGTGGACATTCTATTAAATATTCATTCTTATGCTCTTCTTTGCAGTGAAACGTACAGTAACTCCTGCTGATTTCCTTTCTGAATACCAAGATTCACTCTATCTGATGATTTACTATACAGTAAACTGTCTAGGACTTGCAGTTAAGGAGGCTGGAAAAGGTTTATATTTGTTAAAATGGTCAAAAAGATAGGAGACTATGTAAAACAGTTGACTGATATCAAGCCAGCAACATAAACCATGAAGTCTTTCATAAGTTACTACACTACAAATCACTACACAATCACTCATCTGCTACTGCAGCAGGTTTTTTTCTGGGTAAATTGTCTCAGACAAAAATTTTGAATTTTCCTTTGAAAACAAGATGGCTCCATAATTTCATGCACACATAGAATCCAAACCAGAATAATATTCTAGCTGCCACATAGCATTTGGAGAAGAAATAAATCTGATCCAACAGTGGTGGCAGTCATCAGTCTACAATTGGCAATGTAGAAATCAATGACTGCTTGTGACAACACATGCTTTTTATTTTAAGACATTTTTCATCATTTTATTAAATTAAAGTCTGGTTAGGCATAAATATAGGACAGAGATGTTTTCGCGACAAGAAAATCAGAATTGGAGAAATGATTAGTGAAAGGATTACTGAGCTAGTGAACAAAAGCAAAGTGCAGTGTATGTTTTTAAAAGGGCTTATTGTCACCACTAACATTTGCAGCACAAAACTCTGCTTTGTTTTACACATACAGAGATGAAAAAAGATGGCAATAATTTATTCTAATACTTTGTCAAATCCTGCTATGAGTCACCTTTTTGAAGATGGTTTTATAAATAATGGCAAAAATGTGCCACATGACATTCATTAGAGTAAGAAGTTCTCTTTGTGCTTAAGTAAGATACTATTGTTCAGCAATGAAAGGGAGATCAGATTTACCATATTGTCACATTTTTTTCCCCATTTGTTCACATCCATTAACAGCTTTTAGCTTGTAACTGAATTTCATTTTCAGAAAGACTAAAACACAAATGGATAATCAGAAAGAGAAAGCTCAGGAGTATCAGAAGAAACAGTCTTTAGCATGTCAGCTATGACACGAGAATCATGTGTCCCAAATTGTATGAATTTAGGGCATTTTGAATCCAATAGAGCATATAGCTTTCATTCAGGTTGGTAAAAGCTTTATCTGTTTAGATTTTCTGTTTATACCAGGAACTTCTGTTGAGGTTTGTTTCTGTGGGAATTAAACTACTGGAAACAGTCATTTGCCTTGCAGAGCAGTGATGGGTTTACGCAGGTGCTTAGAGTTCAGCATCTGCTTAGAGGCTCCAGAAGACTATGTTTGAAATGGGACAGCAATACTTCCTTTCCATTCAAACTTTTCTCATCATCAAAATTCTGTGAAAGATGCCAGTGCTTTCACTGTCACTTTACTGCACAGATGTAAAGTGAAACTAAATTACTCCAAGTGACATAAGGAATCTCAAAAAGGATACAAAGCTAGTCCTCAGTCTACCATATTCGAGGTTACAGACTTACATGAGTTTTTTTGTGAATTTTGTTTGATTTCTCTAGCTTCTTAATATAAGTGAAATATGAACAGTTATTTATGGTGTATTTTGATAGTACCTATAAATGTTGCTCACAGAATGTGCAAGTAATAATAGCAAAAAAAATTATAATTTTTTAATGACTGGTCGAACATGTATTCAAGTTTTTCCTCTTCCTACATTTAAGAAATGCACAGTCAAAAATCAGGATAATTTTCAAGTGAGCAAATCTGATGGTTTCTCAGTGAAATATAGATGTCATTTTTTGATGTCTGTAAATTATCTTTCTTTATGCAATGACAGCACATTAATTCTTCCAGTACCAAATAAAGAATAAAGTACAAAATAAGTTTGAACAGTCTCCAAATATTAGCTATTGATGGATTTTTCCAGTTTTGAATAAAAGCTCTCTCACTAGTTAATAATTATACAACGGAGATATATATCTCCATATACTTATATATATAGCCATTAAACAGTTAACTAACAGTGAGTTATATATTTATAATTTCATTCATAAGTCACTTTACGTTTTCATAACTCAGCAAAATATTGTATAAGTAATACGTATTTTTCTCAGTTGTTTAATTAACAGTATTTAGTAACTTTACAGTTCTTAGACTTAGATATGTAAAAAATCTAACTGCACAATATTTTAAACACTGTAATTTATGTTACCATTTTTAATCAGTACTAGTTTTATTTAGTGAATAGGAAATTTAAATTTCTTCTCTGCATAGCACAATGTAGAGGGAGTCATTTAAATGTTGAAGTCATTTGAACCCCCCATAGAAGCTTGAAAGTTTTATAAGTGTAGCATTAAGCATAAATCAAAGTCCAATAATGAAAAAAACATCTTTGGATCATGCCTTGCATTAAGGAAGTTCCTTTACCAGATATGAAAGACTAAGAGGTTTTAGGTTTTGACAGATTATTTATTTGTTCATTTATTTGATTCAACTTTCTGGTTGGTTTTTTTCAGTATCATGATGAACTCATTTATATTAGAAAATTATGAAAACAACCTCCTTATGTCTATTTGTGTTTGTACATGTAATTTTCATCATCTCCTGTAAATACATATAAAATATTTACTTAACTTTGTATTTTACTTATGCTAAACTATAAAACTTTTGAAAAAGAAAAGGCCCCATAAAACTCAGCAGGGCTTACTATAATAAAGGAAATATTTGGAAATGAATACAAAATCAGTAATAGTAATAATATAAGCAAAAATTCATTATCAGTCTTAAATTTGACCAAGAAAGATAATATCAAAAAAGCTGTGAGAGAAAATGGACAGAGAAAAATTGAGCCCCTATCCAATTTCTTTTTGCTTTTGAACTCAACAAATTAATCCTGGTCAGGCAATATCTATGATTCAGTTACTGTTTGCTTCATCCACTGCGCTCTACTGGAAGGGTTTTTTTCTTATGTCATTCAGCTTCCTCTTAAGCCTCCTCCATTTTCTATCAGCACTTGATTTAACAACCATTCTTCAATAGCTTTTTTCCAAAGCTCACTCTAGGGGTTTTAACCTTGTCTCCTGGGTGAAATGTTGAAATAAGAGTAATGATGTCTTATTAAAGTTAGTCCTAATAAGAACAGCTCATCCTTGCCCTGTGGTGTCTTTCATAAGCACAATGCTAATGTAGGAGAGAGGCTACTCCTAATGTGTGATGCTAACTTGAATGTTCTCAGACAGCCTCCTGTTTATTTTCCCTTTATAAAATGTTCACTTATCTTTATACTGTTCTTTTCATTCTTCTTCATAAATATTTGCTTCTCTGTTTCTTTTCCCTTTGGGAAAAGGACAGAAATGACTCAGACATCACAGATGCAAAATAAAGAGGGCAGTATGTTGTACAAGGATGTGTTTGGATTATAAAGAGTAGCATTAAATGTGATAAGGAAGGAATATCCTTTCCCTTCTTGTGTGGCAAAGTGACAATGTGGATTACATTGTTTTCTCCCATTGTTTCCTCACACTGTGTTGCACGCAATTTTTCATTATTCAAAACAATAAGAGTGCAAGGTATTTTCAAGCCATTTTTTCTCTGGTGATAAACATATCTGTGAAAAAAATTTGTTTAACTAAAAGATGTGCTGATAACATTAACTAACACACATACATGCAGTTTCATCACAGGAGGCTTTGAGGTTGACCAGGCATCATTTGCCCTTCATAAATACATGATGATCACCCCTAATCACTTTCTTGTCCTTAAAATTGTTTCGGAAATGATTTCCGAGATTATTTACTTCATCACTTATCCACGGATTGAGGTAAGAGTGACCAGTAGGACTGAGGATAAAACCACTTGGTCTTTCATGTGCTTGACCATCACCCTCAGGGCTGTGTTGCCACACTTTATACATACCAGGTCTCCTGTGGCAGTGTTGTTGGTGCCCACACAGAAGAGCAGCAAGGGTAGTAGAATCACAGAATGACTTGGACTGGAAGAAACCTTTCAAGATCATTTAGTCTAAGCCCCTTGCCATGAACAGGGACATCTTTCACTAGAGCAGGGTACTGAAAGTCCCTTCCAACCTGACCTTGAAAACTTCCACTGTGGAGCATCCACCACTACTCTGGGCAACTTGCACCAGTGTCTCGCCACCTTCATTGTGAAAAATGTCCTTCTTATGACCAACCTAAATCTACCCCCTTTCAGTTTAAAACTGTTGCCCCTTATCCTGTCACTAAACACTTGGTAAAAAGTCTCTCTGTCTTTCTTATAAAACCCCTTTATGTATTGAAATGCCATAATGAGGTCTCCCCAGAGTCTTCTCTTGTCCAGGCTGAACAACCATATCTCTCTCAGCCTTTCTCCATAGGAGAGGTGTACCAACCCTCTGACCATTTTTGTGGCCCTCCTCTGGACCTGTTCCAACAGAACATGTCCAAAATGTTTATGTCTTTCCTGTGCTGATGGCTCCAGAGCTGGACGCAGGACTCCAGGTGGGGTCTCACCAGAGAGGAGCAGAGGAGAAAAATCACCTCCCTCGACCCACTGGCCATGTTTCTGAGGTGGGCTTGAAATGATACAATGCATGGGCTTCAGTGACACTCAGTGGTTGCCCACTGGTGGATACTGAGAAACTCTGAAGGAAACATAGTTTGATCCTCACAAAATTATGTTCTGACTCTATTGGTTTTCTCCCCTGTTTATGGAGGAGTAATTGCCATTAAAATTTCTTAAGTTCAAATTTAGTTAGAATATTTATACCCTCTACTTTATTATGTATTGGTTATTACTATAGCAAAACATAACATATGTTACCTCATATTTTGGCAGTGATATATAGTTGATTTTGGGCATTACTTCTACTTCCCAAGCACCAAATATATATTATTATGACCCTGTCACTGATGTTAGGTAGTTGGACACTAAGGTTTGGTGTAGAGAGCCTGCAAAAGCTCATGGCAAAATAACATCATGAAATACTTCTGCATTTTTACTGGAAGACACAAAAAAAAAGAAGAAAAAACAGACAAAAAAATTTAAAATGAAAAAAAAAACTGTTTCAGTTCAACAGCCCTATTTTCTTTCCTTGTTATATTCAGGATGAACATTTATCTAATTAAGTCTACTAACATTACCAAAAGTCTGCGGTAGTTTTGATCTTGTGTTTTTCCCCTTAAAATTAAACAAAATAAATGCACACAAAAGGATGGGGTGAAAAAATTACCAAAGATATGATACCTTTGGTTTCAATGCTGAATCATACTAACAGCTTCCCTGCAGGACAGTTAAGATATTGGTACATCATCTTGACAGACATTTGGACCTGGAGCAGTTCCAGTAACCACATATGTTTCAGACACTCATCTTTGCTGTGTCTTAACCGACAGAGTTTAGCTCATAGGTACACAGACAAGTGTTACAAAATCTGATTTGGTTTGTAAAGCCACTATTACAGAATCACAGAATGGTAGCGGTTGGAAGGGACCTCTGTGGGTCATCTAGTCCAACCCTCCCGCCGAAGCAGGGTCACCTACAGCAGGCTGCACAGGACCTTGTCCAGGC
>Ga0065711_1007472_pt1 | contig 20028 bp, 7 predicted proteins | sample Hoacrofraction12_FD_59098 | JGI IMG/M metagenome (GOLD analysis project Ga0065711, IMG submission 59098) | Hoatzin crop microbial communities from Cojedes, Venezuela - Epithelial fraction 12 v2 (version 2) | ecosystem: Host-associated > Birds > Digestive system > Esophagus > Crop | place... | reverse complement strand
TTGAGCTTTGTAAGCTGTGACGTGGGCAAAAGCAAGTCTAGAGGAGGAGGCCAGTTTGTGGTGGTGTATGCTTGAGAATAATCTAATGGTGGAGCTTTTTTAAAGAATTAAAAAGCTGGTCAGAAAACTTGCTTTTGGAAGTGACTCCACATGCAAAGTTTAATCAATCTATAACTCCAACACCTGACTGATAGCAAGCAAGGTCAGAGGCAGAAACTCTCATCAAAAGGTTTTTGCATCTTGGGGACTAGACATACAGAATTTCAGCACCCCTAAACTGGTATTTTTGTCTGAAACTGTCACTTATTAAAAGAATGACCGTATTCTTACTAACAATCACATGTGCTTTATCTAAAGAGTATTCAGATAAAAAAGATTAGATGAAATACCACAGGATACACTGCAAGACACACTCCTCCTTCTCCAAGTTGTTCTAGCTGTGTAGCTCAGTTTATACAGCAGCAAAAACAACCCCTTTTGAGCCTAAAGAGGAGAGAGGAGTTTCAAAGCAAACGTAGCTGGTGTAAGTACCTCTAACAATTTTTTAGGTTGCCTAGGTGTCAGCTTAATGCTCGCTTGGTAACCTTGGTGTACTAATAGAATAATACCTGTTTAAACATAGTGGCCTAAAGCGTTCACGTGGGAAGCAGGTGGGAGAAACATCCCATAAAGTGAGAAAGCTGCTTTTAGCGTGATGTGACCACAAGGTCCAGGGCCTGGAAACTGAAGCAAACTAAATGCAGGCTACAAAACAGGCTAAATTTTAAGCTACAGTCAAGAAGGCGTAGGACCAGTGTAGCACAGGATGTCCTGGTACCACTGCTGCTCGGGTTTTTTCATTTGAAGATCTTTTCTGACTTTTCAGAAAATATTTTGCATTTCTGCCACGGAGCGAGAGCATCTCTCAGAGCTGGGTGACGTTCATTGGCCTGTTCAGAAAATAGGCTAGATGAGGCTCCCTTCAGGCACACAAAAGTACAACTGAAATGATTAGCTTTACACTGTGAACAAGAATTAAGTACTACAGCAAATCTTAGTCTTCAGTTTAAACAAGTAAACCTCAGCATGGCTGTTGGTGTGGAGTCATTTTTGACCAAAACTATATTTAAATGTGACCTTTGCACGAAGCTTGTGATTTTGCACCTGTAGTTACGTTAAAATGAGTTAAATGGCCGTCCGAAGTGTTTGTCTTGGTTTTGTGCAACAGTTACACATATTTTGGTTCCGCCTACCTTTTTCTCTCCTCAGCTTCATAAAAGTTTTCACTGTCTTCTCTCTTAGAATATAGAAATCTATACATTTGAATGCATGTGCTTGTTTTTTCACTCAGCAATTTTTAACGCTTAATTTTTTACTACATTTTGATTTTAAAAAAACTGGATACTTCAAGTTCTCCCGTTTAAAGCCATTTCTTTGCTAACTCATTGTGACAAAGCGTAGGTGGTAAATGGAAAGCCTCTCTGCCACTTGTAACTCTCTCTTACTGGTGATGTATGCTTAGCAGAAATTGTTTCGCTTTGCTCATAAAGCGTGTAAGTCTCTACTTATGGGTAGAGTTTATCTTTACAAAGGACTTGGACAAATTAGCACCTAGGTATGATAGGTTTTTGTTTTAGATGAAAAGCAGTCCTTGTGCACACAATATAGCTTATTTAATTATAATTTGGTAGCTGAATTCACTAATGAAAAATGTTAATACGCTCTGTATTCGCCCATTCCGTTTCCCAGAATTAGGGAAACAAGTTAAAAGCTCAACTTTAGGTAGAGGTTTTGTGAATAATGACATTTGAATAAATTGTGTTTAAAACTGGCAGCAGGGAGAGGAAAGAAAGCAGATTTGGCACTGTTGCTAAGAGCAACGCTGGTGCACGAACTCAGCAGGTTTGTGTGCCCTTTGGCCTCCGATCCAGTCAGTCAACACATGTATGTTGAACTTGCCATGGCGCTTGGGGGCTTCTGTCCTCTGTTCCCTTGTCACCTGTGCATGGAGGAGGTGGGAACATTGGGGAACACGGGAAAATGTTAGGCCGTTATAGTTCCAGCAAAGCAGGGAAGGGAGGTAGTGGGGCTGCTGGCCCGTGGTGACATGTGAGAGGTGAAAGTCCTAAGTTGTATTTAGTTGCTTTGCTCTTTTTCCTCAACAAAAAAAACCTTACTAATTGCACGCAAAATATTACTAGACTATTAGTTAATTCTTCAGCTCATTGGTAAGGTATTGCACCTTTTTTTTTTTGTTTATGTAAAACAAGCTGTGTACATATTGGAAGTCATAATTTCTGCATGGAAAATAATACTCCTGATGCTAGAGCTGGGTTGGAAGAAGGCATAAATGACTGGCCTTGCTTTCTTCTCACTGTAAGGTAATGGTCACCTTAAATGACTGCGCTAAAATAAGCAATCGATTGCAAGCAAAATGTGTACAGCTCACACATGTAAATGTATGTTAAGTGCAATTCAGTTCATTCTCCTCATTCCTAATTTTTTTGTTAAAGCAGACAAGCTCATTCTCCACCCAGAGCTAAGAATAACAAATACTGTAATCATCTGGGGAGACAGAACAGAATAATAAGGAAACTTTTTTTTTTTCTAGCTAATGACCTGGCTCTAGTTTCATGTGCAGATAACCGGTGTCTTGAAATTTTTTTTCCCAACAAACTCTGTCATGAACTTGCTTGTTTCTCAGGTAGTTTTCAGTAACATGTATCTTAGTGGTACATGATACTTGTACAATTTTGTGCCTCAGTAGGAATATATATGCTATCACACGTCTGTCCTCAGCTCCTCTCTGCAGTAGCACAGCTAGGGTGAAACAGCTGTGGAACTAAGTGGAAGTGGCAAAGAGGTGAAAATGAAGAGTTGCAAGTAGTTGGTTCCACCATCTGAGAATAAGTTTATGTGAGTAAATTATTCATGAACGTCAGAAATAGAATCCCCACACCTTGCTGTCTGGAAATCAAAAATTATAGGGGGAAGAAAAAACACACTTAAGAAAAAATGTTTGATATGAGTATGTAGTAAAATGCATATAGTTTTGTGGATCTCAGAAAAGTTTTCTGAACTTTACAAAAAGTATCTTCAAGGGAACTGCTGTGATTCCTGCATTTGGTACAGTAACAGGGTTTTATAGGTCACTTTAAAAATACTTATTAAAGTTAGTTTGTTCTTCTGAGCCTATGACAACCAAAATTAACTGGTGTGACAGCAGTGTTGCTGCTTATCTGATCTGACATTTGATTTGTGATTTGAGGCTTTTGCTGTAAGCCGTAATGTATGCCAGATGAAACAACACTAATTCTGTTGGCAATCTGAAAAGATGGCATTGAGCTTCTTCATAATCAGATATGATTTATCTTAAATCATAATTCTTGAGTGAGACTCTTGTGAGGGCTGAGAATTACTTCTAGTTTCCTATTCGTGTCTCCCTTCGAAGCATTTTTGATTGTGTGTGGATGACTGGTAGTCAGTTTTTGAGTTTGGAAAGGCACATTATGTATTTCCTCTCAAAATTGTTCTTCCTTCAATGCAGTGTTCTCGCTGCTAGCTCGTCTCAATACAGCTAAACTAGCAATGCTCTGATCTAATACTATTTGCACTATTTAAATTTCTTTTTTAATAAGGAGTTCTGAAAAGCAGGATTTTAAGAAAAGCAAAGATGAAACGTATGCAATGTGTCCTTTATGGGAAAGCTCTTTTATATCTGTGTTATCTACTGTTCTGTCTCTATCAAAAAGAAATTCTTTACAGATTTGTCTTTTGGCTTAACCATACAGCGGATGGTATCTTTGGATCTTAGGTTTGAAATTCTGGGGCATGAGTCTAGATCACTGCACAGTAATTAGTTCTATTAGTTATAAACATCAGGTTTGTCAGGTTTGATATTTTTTGGGATTGTATTCAGAAAAGATGAGTTCTACAGACCGTAGTTAAAATAGCTCTAATTATAGGTATAGCCATAAAGAATCTGGGCAGGATTCTTGGTCTTAAACAATTAAGAATTAGTAGTTGTCAGCCAGCCGAACTCCCGTGTAACCTGTCCTTTTAATTACGTCACCGCTCAGGCTTCTGGCCAGCTCAGCTGAACAGGACATGGGTGGCCACACACAGTGGTGGCTCTTGCTGTTTCTTGCTCCCTGGTGAATACTGTTTTATTTCCATAGTGACTAATGTGCGATGAATCGGCAACATTGGTACTCACTAGGCTAATTGACTTGCTACCAGATAGATTTTGTATGTAATGCAAAACAATGCTGTGCTTCTCAAAAGCTGTGTTACAGAGATTTCAAACTTTCCTAAACTACTTTCTCTAGGTCCTTCACCAGTGCTAGAATTAAAAGCTTTTGACTCTCCGCTAAGGTGACATTCAGCCAGAAGGAAACTGTACATTCAGAGACTATTTAAGAAAAATAAAGAAGGCTGAACCCAGGGGTCTAGGTTTTTAGTATAAAGGCTTCGTATCTACAAGGTATTAAAATAACGTGCTGTTAAAGGGCTTATCTGTTAGTCTCTCAATTTATTTTTATCTGTTGGTTTTTTTCTTATCAGCATAGTCACAAGGTTTTTTTCCTGTGCTGTTTTTTGTTTTGGTGCTAAAAACTTCAGAAGGATTTTAACCCTTTTGACAAATGCATAGCTTGGTTGTACACGAATCGTACAGATGCATGTCTTTATTTGGAATAACTTAAAATCCTTTTCACTGGCTACATAAAAAAGGTTGCTCTCAGTCGTGGTTAGTATTGCGATCCTCAAGCGATGTTTGTACTTGTAGCTGCAACACTAATGTCACAAACTTCCTAGAAATCTACCTAAGAGAAACACTCTCCTTGCAATATTTTGGGGATCAGGAGCACTCCTATGTATAGCGCATTCCTGTGTTTCCTGATGAGCTGTCGCTACCATACAGATTGGTTATTTCTTCCAACATGGTTTCTGATAGATGCGTACCAGGCACCTTAGCAGGTTGTTAGCCTTCAGGTGTCTATTCCTCCTGTGGTGTTCAGTGGTACTCTGTAGTGATTACCATATTTCATAGTGACCTTTTCGACCACACCTTCCTAGTGCTACAAAATCCTGTATTATCATTTGTTTGCAAAGCAAAATTTGTGTTAACATATATATTAGTAATTAAGAACTTTCTCCAAAAAAATTGGATTCAAGACATTGAAAGCATATTCTTACTGCTTGTCTACCTTCGCAGCCATCTGGACTGTGCTCTGATATGGTTTTAATCCCTATGGTGCTGTAGATAATGTGTGCTTATGCAAAGTATTGTTCGTAGAGGAATAACTGTGGCTGTATGAGTGGTTAGAAGTCAGATTACTTTAGTGAGATTGCCTAGCAAATAAATACTCACTTTGTGGGTGCCCATTGGACTTAATTCATTTAGACTGGGCAATTTTGGAACAAATGCCTATTAAAAGCAAGCTGACCACAACTTTTTTAGCAGTTACATTTCATGGAGATGTAAGTCTGTCAATAAGTTAGGAGCTGTGAGAGTGAAAGCTTTGACATGAGCTGAATTAGTTAATTCTGTGAACTTCAGTTTGGAGGTAGGAAAGGCAGAACCCCTGTAACTGTATTCCAAACCAGATGAGGATTCTTACTTTGCTTTCAGCAACCCTACAGTAAGTTAAAAGAACAAAAATGAAGATCTCCAAGCTACTCCTGCAACTTTATATGAAATATTTTACGTATAAATAAAAAAGATAGTTTTGATCAACATTATACCTGTATAGCAAGAACTGAAACAGGACTGCTATAATTCAAATTATGAAAATTTATCATTACATTAGATGACATATATTAATATACCTTTTCAAGCTAAAAATCCGTACTGTATTAATGGAATGGAGTGGAGCAGGTGGCGTGTAACTGTATTGCAAGGAAGTTTAGAGCAGACGGTTCAGTCCAAAATGCTGTGGGGGACATCTTCTGACGCAAGTGCTGCGGTGTGGTTTTAGGTAGCCTGCTGGCCTGGTGTAACTACTCGGTTGCATGTTTTGTCAGAAATGACGCTCATTAACCTGGGTTAAGCACTATGCTCAGTTTTGCTCAGTGTGCATTTGTGTTCACATTATCATTGTGGCAAAAAAAAAAAATTGTTAGAAAGCTTTGTTGGCCAGGCTGCTGTTTATGTTTTTTAAACATAATGTTTAAAAAACATATGTTTTTTAATGTAATGTTAAAAAACATATGTTTTTTAAATGATCCGTCTTCCTTCCTTATACACTGAGACTAAGAATAAGGGATTTGGAGAACTGTTAAACAATCAAAAACCGCTGGTTATTATCATTTGAGACATATGGTGAAAATACAAAGTGCCGTCTTTGAAAATGCAGAGCAGAGTCTGGATATTGCATGGGAAATGGAGCAAGATTTTGAGCAGTCATTTATAAGAGTGCAGGCTGCTGTTGCCTTGAATATGGTGAGATAGTTCAGAAAACAGTAGCTGGGCAATTACCTAGGTTGCTGTGATGTAGTCACAGAAAGCATAAATTGCCTCTTTGTACACTTTGGTTTCTGCCAGCTTTATAATGAAGCATTTGAGATACCTTAATCTTGCAAACTAGCACAGCTCGTTTATTGTGTTATTTTTGAAATCCATGTTCCTTGAATTGATAGGTTGACGTCCTTATTTTTAATGGAAGTTAAATTACATTCTAGCTTGTGATGTTCCTAACATAAGTGTAGGGATTATCACTCAGCAAGGCATCTTTCGAAATTTAGAACACTCTTTAAATGTATTCATTAATAGTGATTTAGCTTAAGTTTCCTGTAATGCTAATTTATAAGGGCCATACTGATATTGTCACTGAGGGACATCATTTTAACTTAAAATTCTTCTTTCATTTCAGAGGAAAATTTGCAGTGGTGAAGAAATGTATCCAGAAAGACACTGAAAGGGAATTTGCAGCAAAATTCATGAGAAAAAGAAGAAAGGGCCAAGACTGTCGGATGGAAATAATCCACGAAATTGCAGTTCTTGAGCTGGCACAGTGCAACCTTTGGGTTGTTAACTTGCATGAAGTTTATGAAACTGCAACAGAGATGATTTTAGTCCTGGAATAGTAAGTACTAGTAATAATTCCTGAATTACCTTCTGCGGTATTTGCTTAAAACTAGCAATGTAAAAATACTGTGTGTCAATATGAATAATGTGAAAAGATTTTATTGCTTGCTTAAGTTCAAAAAGAATTGCTAAGATAACCAGTATTACAGGAAGTTATGTGCAGTCTTGTAACTACTGCAGATTATAATAAATTTTTCCAATTACATGGTATCTTTCAAAGCTGAACTATAATTTAGGTAGTTAAAAAAATCTTTAGAGAACTGTGTACACTCCCTACTTGTAAAAGTGGAAGAGGAAAGAAGCAATAAATGTATGTTCAAAAACTGAAGTTTATTTCAATGACAGTGACAAAGATGGGGTGAAATCTGGTGGAGTTTTTTTTGCCAGTTATGAAAAGGGTATTGAAAGCAACGTCAGTGTTAAAAAGAAACTATCAAAAAAAAACCCCTTATGATCTACAATGAAACAATCTCTCTAAATCATTATCTTTTGGGGGAAGAAAAAGAGTTGGAGGACTCGGACATAAAATAGTTTCTTTCAAATGACATTTAACTTGTGACTCTACATTTGTCTGTTGTCTGTGTTTTTCCCCCCTTGGGTTTGTCCAGATGGGAGTCTCTGCAGCTGTTGTGACTGTATCTAATACTCCAGTGGCTTAGATACTTGATGTCTCGGTTCCAAGAGGTGGCCAAATGTTTGTTGCTACTGAACTCTGTTAAGATCCTGTTCAAGCTCTATGGACTTTAAATAATTAGGAGATGACTTTAAATAATTAGGAGAGGAACATTCTGAACTTGATAGTTCAGAAGTGCCTTAACCTGTCTGCTAAGATAAATCTAGTTTGTACAGTTCTTTTCTTCCTTAGTAACAAAAATGAACGGTGAGAAGTCTTGCGTCTCAATCTGATCTTGTTTAGCAGTCAAAAGGAACTGTATCTTTAAAGTTCAGTGAAATGTAATGAGACCATGTCTGCTAAGGCAAACTTCCTTCTAAAATATATTTTTTCAAGGTTACTGTGCACTTATGGAATTCATGTTTTATGAATTATTAAGTATCTATTACAGTGCAAAGGTGTGGCAGAGCTGCTAGAGTTCTAACTGCTGTTGTTGAAGACTCATAAATACATGCTTTAAACACTAGCAGCACAGATCCAACTAGAATACAGTTTAAATTTCCAGATCCTGCAGGGATATAACAAGAGCAATAGAATCCAAAGCTTGATATGAACAGTTGGTTTTGTGATGATTTTAATGCAAAATTGCTAGTTTGATTTTAGAACTCAATTCGCTTACACTCGCAAAACATTTTTAATCCAAAGTATTAACTAGGTTGTTCAGTAGTCACCAGGTTGTTCAGTAATTAGCAACATTATTGTTTTTATATGCATCAAACAGTCATACCTGGTTTCAGATAAATAGCTGTGTGTTAGAGTTGTAAATTACAAAAACAGTCTTTCCCTGACTTCAGCAAATATGTCTGGATGCCTCTTTAATGTCAGCATGTTCCCGAGACCTGTTGCAACAAAGCGGGTATGAATGTTAGTAAATTTCTGACATTCTGTGTGCAGAGGATTGAAGAATGTACGTAGACTGCAAGTTTCTCTAGGGCATTTCAGTTTCTGTTAAGCTTCATGGTCGCTGTGGCAGATTTGTCTTGGGACAGAGAAAAACAAAATACTTAATTGTTGGCCACTAACTGTATCTGCTAAGGTTTTAAAGTTTCTTGTCTTGATGTTGAGTCTCATAAGGAGAGAGGGACAACTAGTGCTTTGCCTTCATGAAGAGAAATGCTAATGTTATATGGAGGGTTGTCTTTCAAGCAGTATCAATTTTGGGCAGAAATCAAACTTAAAATTGGCCACTAACTGTTAATATTAAGTGCTGAGCAATGGGAAGCAATGAGGCATTACTGTGTTGGCTTCAGCTGGAGGATAGCAAATTGCTGGCTGTGTGCTTCCACCCTGACAACAGTCTCTGACTTCTGTTTTGTTGTCACAAGACCTCCAACAGAGCATTTAAGTAGGAGCTGAAGTGGTAAGTCAGTCTGAAAGGGTAGCACGTAAAGTCTGGAGTTAATCTGTGGGTCAGTTGTGTTTCTATGTATCAGTGAAAATGGAATGAATGAAAACGAAAACTGGACTCTTACTGAAAAAGGTAGAGATACAGTCTGCAAAACCTGACACATCAGACATCAAACTTGCTTTTTTCCTTTTATAATTTTTGGGCTCAATATCTGTATGTAACCTTCCTGGCTTTTTCCAATTTCTTTTGAAAGAGTGAGCAACAGAGCATCTGATGCTTAAGAACTGGCATTTTTATAAGTGTTCACCACCATATGTTTACATCTCTACAGAAGGGATAGATGATATTAGTGGGTAATTAGTGGGTCAGTTGTTAAGGAAACCTGTATGTGTAACTTCTAAATCTAAGCCGCTAAGTGTTTTTCTGTGAAGAGCTTCTGAACGGAGTAATTACCTGCCAGGGTCTTGTGTAGATACAGTAGACTTTAGTTATGCTTACTTTAAAAAAAGAAAAAAGTTGTCTTTGTCATCGTGAAGGCATGGTCAGGGTTTATTTGATATGCTGGCCAAAGTGCCTTTTTCACCTGTAGTTATCTGAACCTGGATAATGTTACTACTTGTATTGTCTTGGACATTATTGTCCTACGTGCTGGAAGTGTGACTAGTTAAAGCAGGAGTCTGCTGGCAGGAGGCGATTCATTTGGCATGAGATTCAACTTCAAGCAAAACCACCGTAATCAGAAATAACTGTGTTGCTCCAATGTTTGCATCTTGTCTATCAGAGCAATTAACAAAGTTGTTCTAAATGTCAGTCTCAAATCCAGACTGAAGTTCTTAAAAAAAAATTTAGGGGAAAACTTCTCAAATAGTGTTAGTTACCTTCTGTTTGCATTTTTTTCAGTTCTTGGGCTACCTGATCGGAAAGGGGGTGGGGGGTGGGAGTACGACAAAACCCCAACACATTTGTCTGAGAACCAAGAATTTTAAAAGAACAGCATCTACAACTTAATGTATTTGGATGCTTCTCTTCCCATCTCTCATCAGATACGGATTTACAGTTTTCTCGGGCTTTGGGGACATTGGTGTGGTAGTCTTACACTGGAAAAACTCTTGAGTAAATTCACTTGCTTACTACCTAATGGCATGCCTAGCCAAGGAAAGAGGCGTGTGGCTGTCAGCAGTAGTGAATGTGAACCTTTGCTCATAATGTTTTGATCACCTTGGTGTGATCTTCTTGTAATATAAGCTCTGTGTACAGAAAGCAGATGAGTTTCCATCTGTCTTCCAAAGATAACCCTTTCAAGAAAGGCTTTTGAGAGACCATAAGATCGAGGAAGTAAATTTTTGGCCCTTGCAGACTGCATATGGTCTCACTCAGCATTTGAAAATAAGTGTATTCTGGGAACTTGTTATCTACGTATCTGTACTCTGAGGATTTGTACTTCTGGGTCTTTCAGAAGATTGAAAGCCGGGGGAATGTTTTCTTTTTTCAGATACACTGAAATAGATTTGTTCGGTCTTTCTAATGATATGCTAAATGACTGTGGTAGTGTATTGTAAGTGCACTTGAAAGAAGTAGGATGCTGAATTCCATCCAGTGCATTGTTAAGATATGTTTGAAGGAAGATAAGCAGTCTCCATTAAATTCAAAGTCAACATAATCGTAACCAAGATTAATGCTTCAGACTTCCGATGGACTTTTAGGTCATTTATGCTGATAAGCGGAAATAAAAGGTTAGCATGCTTTTCATTGATGAACAGCAGTTGGATTTCACTTGAAACTATAGAGAAGTTAATAGCACACCAGTACTTTCATAAACAAATTAGAATAGCTGAAGAATTCTTGTTGCTGTAGCTTTTCAGTTTGGAAAGGATTCTTAGGTTTCGCATTTTTTTGTACATCTAGCTAACAGTGTATACTCAAGAAACATGCATTCTAAGTAACACTATTTCAAAATATTGTGCTCTTAAATATTTTCCTTATCCATTTTTTCAGATTAAGATGGCTTGTTTTCCTAAAGACTTTCTTGTCTTAATGACAATTCTTTGCTTTTATCCCCTAGGGACGTTTTCTGTGGGGGTGGGTGGAGGTGCCCAGTGGTTTGCAGAATTGTTGTTTCATAATGACCATTAGGAAAGCTACAGCTTAATGGAAAACGTGTTCTTAGAGGAAAGATGGGTAAATGTTATAAAGACCAGAGAACTGGTCTGCATGTATACAGAAATCATGGCAATGACATGCCCGTAATTCTTTCCTAGCAGGTATTTTTAATCTCTTCTGTGTTTTGATTGTTTTTTGGTTTGTTTGTTTGTTTTAGCTAGGGAATACAAAATAACTGAGTTGAAAGTATTGTTAGGGAGCTTGGCAAGATTTGGCATAGATGTGCGGCAGAATCTTTCTGGAGTTCATTTTGATCTCGTACTTCCAACCACTTGTGACTGGGTTGGCTCGCAGCTAGCTGAATGTTGTGCTTAAGGGAACCAATTAAGCTCCACTCCACAGCAACAATACACGCAACAGTCTTGCAGTAACAAATTTCCCCATGTTCTTGTAAAGGGTCGCTAGTTACTTGTTTGAACGTGGTCATTTTTGGATTAAATGAATTGTCTTTAAAAAGTTGTTCTATCTGCATCCTAAAGAGCAAAGTTGATTGAAAAATGAAACATTGCATGTGAGTCCACCTTTCCATGGGAAACTCTAAGTGTAGTATTGAAATTCTAGGTAGCTTACATTTTAGCTTGGTGCCTACTTCAATGTTAATTTGTTTATTAGTGTGACTTAATCGTAACAGATCTACCAAACAGACCTAGAGCAAACAGGGCTTTGTAAGGTCCCCCCAGTTGTTCATCTGGGTCTGTTAAAACGAAGTGTGATTCCTGGTTGATAACAGCAGTTTTGGGGTATAAATCCTGTTTCACATAGAGTTAAAGAGCAGAAGAACCGTGTTGCTTATTTTAAGTAGCAGAGCTATACCAGCAAAATCCCAGGGTTGTCTCTGTAAAACACATCACGTTAGTAATTTTGGTAGTAGATCATACCACTGTGTCTGCATTATAATTTACTGCTACAAGGAATTAAATCATTCTTCCAAGTAACATATTATGACATTCTTAAAGTAGAAAGTTTGATTTATTGATACAGTAGACGTTTTTCTATCCCTATCTTGAAGATCCAATTGATGTTGCTTTTTAAGAGAACTTGTTTTAAAATATTAGAATACACTATCCAATGTCAATTTTTAAAATGTCATTAATACCTGAATCCTATTCAAAGCTGAAATATTACTAACTTTCTCCATGAATTCAATAAAACTGTGCTGAAGAAAGATGTGATGAAGTGTCAGGCATATGCAGTTTTTCAAGAGGAATTGAAGCATTAATATTCCTTTGATGAAAACTCATTTCATTCTTGAGTTCTATAATCTTTGATACAGGATGAATTAAAAAAATAATTATTTCATAGACTTCATTTTTAAAAGAAAATCCTAATTTAATAAATCAAATTGTACTTTTGTACTAGTATGCTAACATATAGAACAGAAATATAAAACTCTTCAGAAAAAGTTAAGACATGACCCTCTTTTAAATTCTTTCTGCTTGTTCACAGGGAAATTTTAAATAACAGTAATGAGAATATCTGGGAAGGCAAAAAGTTTTTATAAACCGTGAGGCATTTTCAGGTACTAGGACTGTAGCAGCAAAGTTAGTATTGACAAAACGAAAAATTGAGTATATTTGTGTTCTGTTCCGGGGGGTACATAATCTAAATGCACCATTTTTGTAGAACTCTCAATTGCTGTTACATCTTTGTTGACTATGCCTCTCTGTCTTCTGGATTGTCTAACTAACATCACTTATTAGAAAAGAACCACCAAAGGCAGAATAGATGGCTACACATCAGTAATGATTGATGCTTGTGCAAAGTCAGGTTTGGCGTGTCACTTTGGGGTAACTGGAGAAGATACTTTCTTGCAGGATTTCACCATCTTTCACTAAGGGATGATTGTAGAATTTAATGCAGAACAAAGTGTGTATGCATTGATTTCATTTATGTGTTGCCAAGTAGTAATTCAACAATCCATATGCAAAATGTTTCCATTCTAATGTTCTTATGCCCATTCTTCTTTTAAGATGGAGCCTCTGCTCTGTTTATTTTACTTTTGATGCTACATGGTTATGTTGTAAAACAATTTTAGTTCTCTAGAGCTGCTGCTGTACAGAGACAGTACTGCGTGTGACTTCAGAGTACTTCAAAAACATTCAACTGTAGTTAGTTTTATATTTTTTGTTACTTGTTATTTATTTAAACATTTACAAACAAAAGATAAGGAAGTAAGCTGACAGCTAAAACTTTGAAAAGTATTTTTAGTTGAAAGCCATTTAGGAACTTAATGCATCCCTGTATACCAGAGACTTCACAAACAATTCAGTTATAAACTTTGCATTTAGTCTTTTGAGTGCATGCAAAGTGTTTTGAGGAGGACTGGGGGTGGGGCTGTTTTGCTTTGTGTTGACAAAGGCTTACCTTGGCCAAATTTCCATGTAGTTTCATAGGAATGGCAAAAGGCATGTCTTTTATGTAAACACTGCCCTGGGAACACGTGGCATTCATCTTAAAGCATAGTCAGTAGTGTTTCCAAAACAGTCCCAAAAGTTTCTGTAATATTCATATTCTCTAACCTAAATGAGTAAGATCTTTGCTTCTCTAAAGCTGCCATACTGCAGAGAAGTCTTCCTAGGCTGTAAAAGCTTGCCAAACGTTTAATAACTGAAAATATCACTATTAGGTGCTACTGCCTGCTGATCTTGCTTATACTAAATAAAGTAGTGCAAGCAGAACAAAATGTGTGCTATAACTTAGTCTTTGAAATAATAAAATTCATATTGTTCCATAGTGCTGCTGGAGGTGAAATCTTTGACCAGTGCGTGGCTGAAAGAGAGGAAGCTTTTAAAGAAAAAGATGTTAAACGACTTATGAAGCAGATCTTAGAAGGAGTTTCATTCTTGCACAGAAACAATGTCGTTCATCTTGACTTAAAGGTAAGATTGTTGCTGTATTTTTCTCATTTGTTAATCTGCCGACTTTCTTATTGGTCATATGTCATACTAATGCTAATTTGTAATTAACACAATTTTTAGCTGTGTATTCCTCGAACAATAAAATTCAGCCTTTGTGATGCAGTAGGCACCAGGGTTCCAAGCCCTTTGGGGAGTTTCTGTGATTATGTCAAATATAAACTTCATTTGATTAAGAACTCAAAAGTGGATTTGCGTTGCGCCGTAAATTGCAAATGAGTACTTTGGGTGAGACCTGGCTCATTTTTGAAGTGCAGTAAAAATGTCTGGGTATTACACAGCCATTGAAAAATAGGTTAGTTTTTTGTACTGACTTAAATTATAATGAAGCAGAAGGATGGCAGAGACACTGGTAGTGTAAAGTTTCAGAATGAAGTGTTCCTACAGGACTGGTAAACAGTATATTAATGTGGTAGATATAACACTTCAGGGTTTTTTAAATTACTGTAAAACTTAATTAAAATGTTTGTCATTTACTGCCAAACAGTTGGCCACCACCCTGTCGGTGTATCACTTATCATGATTTACTGGAGTAAATATTTTTTTCATACTGAAAAATAGTTTTGACGCAAATCAAGAGAACAGTACAGTTGTCATCATATGAAATCCAGACTAGTGCTTATGGTTAAGAAGGGAGTTGTAACAGGGACCCAGAAAACTATCATCTCCCATTGGCAACAAGCTGCAATTATTTTTCTTTAGTTTCCATCCATATGCTCATATGCATATGGATGGAAACTAAAGAAAATGCAGATGCAATTTTATCTCATTTTGAGGTTGAACTACTTTGTTATTACTAAGTAAGGCAGTATAAAAAGTATCTTGCATTAAAATTTGAAAGTTCTTTTTTACGTGTCCAATTCCCATATTTGCTAAGTATGTAGTAAGCCGCTACGTGTTTCTTCTGATCTGTTGCTGAGATCCTTACTTACACTTAATCGCATTTTGGCAGTAGTACAAAGCTACCAGCATCAAGCTGTACATACTTAATATATTAACCTAGCACATCATGCACCATTCATCAGCTAAAGCAGACGAATAATATTTGCACACAAATATCTCACCTGCCTGGTTTTCCAAGCATTTATTCAAATTATTTCTGGAACCCTTTAAAACTTTCTGTAGCCCATTGATTTCATCATACACAAAGAATATTAGTAATTGTACTAAAATAATTAATGGAAAATTTTTAGCAAGTGGTGTGAAGATAAGTGTTCAGAAGGACTAAAAATGAGCAGTTAGAATTCCTTAAAGTTGCGGTATGCTTTACACGAGATACTCAGTGTCTCTACTATGGTTAGCCAAAAATATTTCCATTTAATTTCCTTGAAACAAAGTGTGTAAAATTAAAGCATATCTTTTTTGGATGGTATATATTCATACATGTTTGTAGTTAAAGCTGTGGTGTTCCTGAGCACTATCAGCTGGGTGTCTGTAATCAGAAATGCATTGTGCTTTATTTGACTACGGTACTTTTCTTAATGGCAAAAGCAGACTGGAGTGTTGCTTACAGTTTGCGACAGGTAGCTTTTTCAAAGTTCCGAAAAAGCTTACTTAAAATCTCTTTCTAACTGATCAGGAAACTTACTGAGCATCTCCAGTTCTCAGTGAAAGATCCAGCATTGCTTTGCTGGCTTATAAAACTTAATTAGCAGAGCAGATTGTCTAGTGTTTGAGTTTAATATGTTTATACATTACTCCAGTGTGCAATGTGGTTTTGGAAAAGTGGGTCTTCATAGGAATCCTAACTGCAGTGTGATTACTTTCGTGGTATATAAGGCTGTTGGTCTTTTGTAAAATAAGGTTTAGGGAAGCCTTCAGAATACTGGCAAATAAGGATGACGGAAACTGTAGGATTACAAACCATGACTTGCGAAGATTGGTTGACCCACATACCTTGCAAGACTTTAAAAAAAGGCCTGTTTTTCAAGGAACTCAAAAACTGAAATAGGGTGCTGGTTTTGGCTGCGTGTTTATTAACCCACTGGCCTCAAACCATCTTCTGTTGTATGGTACAGCTCATGCTGCAGCACTATGGAATTTACTAAATGCTTAGTTTTGCGGGGTGACACTTGGAAGACTTTTGCAAACACCTTGCTTACCAGCAGTACACTTTGCACATATCAAAAAGTTTACAAATACTTGATAAAATATTTTCCTTGTGCTGTTAGTTTCACATTTGGGTCTCTGCAGGTTTCCCTTTCATCTGTCTGGCACAAATACTTTTGGAAAGGTCCATTCCATTTTCCATATGTTGCACCTTCAAAAAAGTCAGGCTCTATGCCCAGAAGAATTTAAGTGAAAATGGTTGTCAGGATGTGATTGTCAGCTTGTTGTTGTGGTTTGTGTTATAAATTTAATCATCCAGATCTATGACACCGAAAGCTAGCTTACTTTAGCTTCTGTCCGCCCTCTTAACAGATGCAAAATTTTTCCTATGAGATGAAACACTACAGAAAAAAATGGAGTATTTTGATGTGGCTTAGCAGGGTTGCCACCTGATCATTTCTTTCTAAAAGCACGGTTCTCCTGAAAGATGGTTGGAAAATGGCTTGTTTATAATAGCAAAGCCCAATCACATAATCCAGTTTTAACTTTGAAAAAGAGCAAATATAATGCTACTGAGTGCAAATTAAGTAGCACTCGACAGCATTGTGTTGATGCTGTTTAATTTGCAGGGTGTGCATAGATTGTAGTCAGGAGTCTTTCATCTCCTTTTAATGGTGCATAAAAGCTGCAGAGTAAGGGAAGACTCCTTTCTCTGTGCTTTCGCTGTTTGGCTTGATCTTGAATTGGTGTTCAGTAAAAGCTTAAAGTAGTTGGGAATGGAAGAGAATTTAAAAAGGCGTGGAGGCTGAGGAAGGCCTTAGCTGCCTCTCGTATGCAGCGGAGATAGGTAAAGAGCCTTACATAGCCCAGGGGTCTGGGAAAATGACTGCTCCAAGCAGCACTCTCCGACAGTATATATTATTACTCTGGTTAGCCAACAAGCAACTTTTAGCTTCCTTCTGTATTGTTTTCAAGACGTTGTGTACAGTGAGGACAACTAGTGAAATCATTGTTTGAAATTGGTTTGGGTGTCATTTCATGCCAATATTCAGAAAGCAAACTAATGCTGTTACAGAAGCGGCCTACTACACGAACACTGCAGATTAAGTTTCTTAACTGAGTTTTCCAGGTGGATTAAGGTGCAATGTTTATTAGACAGAAGTGTAGTATTAATAGAAGTGTAGTATTCCTTGTGTAAAGGAACACCCAGGAAACTAAGAAAAGAGTTAAAAATTAAAAGATCAATTTTTCAAGGCACAAGAACAGTTTAATCTGGAGCTCTAACCTTTCGAGCAATTGGAGCAAAGCTGTTTATTAATAGGCAGGTACAGAGTATCCAGGTTCTACAGAACCTATTTTGATGATAGCCCTATTTCTGAATTTGAGACTTCCATTGCTTATTTTGGGGAATAACATGTAATGGCAGTCTAATGTGTACTCTTTTAGTGACTGCTGCATTTTTTCCACTTGTACGTATGGACCGAACCAACCCAAACCCCAAGCAAATTCTGCTTACATTTCCATTGCTTAAAGATATGCGAGTCCTGTAACTTTTTATAGGGCAGACTGATCAGCCTGCTTTAGTGTCTGTACACATAATGCAGCTGGGGTATCCCAGCTAGTCTATTTTTCCTGTTTCTACCCGTTAATTCCTTGGATAATTCCTGTCTTGTCTTCTAGGGATCTGATTTTTGTTCTTTTACAGTATCATAAAATTAGATACCTCAATTAATGTTGCAGGTTAAGGTGAGGCATTGATTAGTCTGAAAACATGACCTTTATTATGCGTCCTTAGTCATACTCTTCTTGAAACCAACTGGAATAATGGCAAATTTGCAATGTACAGACTTTGCCATTATATAGTCAGTCTACATGATTCCAAAATCTGCTGGCAATGTAAGGTTGAAGTGTGTCTCGTTTCACTAAGTACTTTTGCTACAAACTATTTGTGTGATTTGCAGAGTAAGTTTCTAGATGAGAACAGGTCTTTGTATATACTGGCTTACTTTGGCCTTTGCACTGAAGTTCATAGTGTCAGCAAAGCTATGCTCATTTTATGTGACAGCAGTTTAGTCCAATTTAAGTGAAAAAGTAAGACTTCTTAATATTTGCATTGGCAAATGATGCTTTTTACTGCTATTACTCTTAACATGATGATACAGGTATAACCAACATCTCCAGTTCCTAAAGCCCAAGTTTCTGACTACTGACAGTATGCCTGGAAAAAGAAAACTTTTTGTTTTTATAGTCTTTCCAAAGGTACCTGTTTCTGGCTAACGTGACCTTGGGCTAGACTCTTGTGGCCACATCGTGTAGTTTCTGTGCGTACACCAATCTTGTAGTAAAGTACATCCATTCAGATTGTCTGTTTAGGCAGGAATTATTTTCTTTTTATGTTTTTCTTCAATGCACAACATGAGACAATCTAGCCTTACTGTGGTAGAGGGGGAAGCTTTTAAATGTTTTCGAATGGCTACTAGGAGAGCCTCTGGCCTGTGTCTCTTGCCTTTGTGGGCTAATCAGCATTAGGCAAACCTAGATGTATTACAGCAGTCGAAGAACAAAAGAGAAACAGTTTTACAGATGTGAGAAAATTATCTTTCTTTTCTTAAGGCTTTAGAGTAATTGTGTCAAGCTGAGAACTATGGTAAGTTCAAAGCTACGGCTTCTTTAAGGTTTCATGCTCATGTTTAGACTGTCACTTCACTTGAACGCCATAATGATTCCTTAAAAGAAGAAAACAACTGGTATTTCATGATGAACTGATTTAGAATTATGAGTCAATTCATACTATAGATAGGGTTTTTTCCTGCATAGGTGTGTTTTGAGTAATAAGATTGTTCTCTTAAAAAAGACAAAAACCTCTGTCAACTAAGTTATCTACTAAAATATTATAATACAAGGCTTAAGGGTTTCGTGAAATGTTTCCATTAAAAACTTTTCCTCATTTAAATATAGAGAACAAATGCTTTTCTCATGCTTTCTATTTGCTTCTTCAGAAAGTAACAAAATTTCCCACTGGGAAGAACATCTGAGAAGCTAATTAGGGAGGCATGGTCAGCATTTCTGGATGTTTGCTTTTCTAATACAAATACAGAATAACAAATGTGAACTATGAAGCAGATGGTAATGCACAGCTCCAAAAGCCTTTGTATAGCCACCATATTCCAGTTTGTAAGCAAAACAAAAAAAAAGCAGTACTTAATACACAGATTTACAAACAGAAAATAGATTGACAACATCACGGAGTCAGTTTGAAATACCATAGTTTAACTTTGCAGGAATGAAAAGAACTTGACTATATTTACGTCTTGCAGCAAGGAGAACTAGCCCAAGTTTTTTAAAATGTTCTTGCACAATTCTAGTTGTGTTCAAAAGCAAGACTGCTCGTGTGAAAGCATGCCTTCATGACTGGCTTAGGGGAGAAGGAGAGAATGACTCAATGAGTAGGGGAAAAAGTATAAATGTTGGTGTTGACCAGCTGGGCTACCAGTCAGTGGTTGTTTCGATGTTCTTACTCTTTTGCCCTCCTCCCTTTTCAACCACTTCTGATGCAAGATGACCCAGGTTCTCAATAAATAAAGGCTTCTTCACTTTCATGGAACTTGGGCTCACTAGAGGCATGAATGTAGTGTCAACTGTCAGCGTTGCCATTTGGAGAAGTTGATGTTACAACCCCATGTGATCACTGGCTGGGGGGCAGGGAGGGCCGCACCTTTTTTTTCTTTTTTTTCTCTCCAGTTGCAAAAAAATCTCTTAAGACCTGTTGTCCAAAGTTAGTTCTCAGATTTTTTTTTTTTTTTTTTTTTTTTTTTAA
>Ga0065711_1037238_pt1 | contig 20031 bp, 6 predicted proteins | sample Hoacrofraction12_FD_59098 | JGI IMG/M metagenome (GOLD analysis project Ga0065711, IMG submission 59098) | Hoatzin crop microbial communities from Cojedes, Venezuela - Epithelial fraction 12 v2 (version 2) | ecosystem: Host-associated > Birds > Digestive system > Esophagus > Crop | place... | reverse complement strand
AAAAAAAAAAAAAAAAAAAAAAAAAAAAAATTGCTTTACACCAGATTTTAGTATGCACAACATTTTTCAACGTAAATAAAACACAAGACAATTTGGCCAAGCATAAAAAAAGAGAACTTAAAACTTTGTCAAGACAGTTGATATATATTCCCCATGCAGCTTTGAAGAACAGTGTATTAGCTATCAATCAATACTAAACAGATTAAGTCAGATTTTTACAGTCTTCAGATTTTTGAAGGAATGTTTAAGCCCCAATCTTCCTGACATACTGAAAGGTTTCAGCTCATTGTTACCAATCTAATAGAAATGGATCAACTGTATGAAAAATAAACCTAGAAGGGGAGGAGGAAATCAGACTAAAACGATGGCAGCAGAAGTCCTGAGCTTACAAGGAAGACTGACAACATTTATTGAATTTTGGCTTTATCTTAGTAATTTTATCTAGATTCCAGTCTCACAAGGCTTTGAACATATGCGAATTAAGTCTCCCAAAGGGAAACTGATAGATACATACATATATAAAAATGTACATAACTTAGAAAACAAACAAAATAGTAGCAAGAATCAGAACTGCCAAATTTCTTCCTAGAATCATTCTGTAAATGTCTACAAGAAATGCAAAGGAGGGAGGACAGAAGGAGCCCCACCAGTGAAGGCGAGGGAGATATCGGGGGGGGTGCATTTCTTGAATTATGAAAATCCAAATGCATGTAATTATGGATCTGAACAACTTTTGCCAGCCTTTGAAAACATAGCAAGGTAACTCAAGAAATGGAAATGAATAAAAGTAATGGAATTGTCTACAGAACACAAATGCCACAGCTACAATTTCCAGACAGAGGGGACAGTAAGGGACCACTGTGTTCTTGAAAATAATGGTGGTGAATTATAGCTCAGCATAGACATTAGCATTTTTATATAATATGGATTAGTGATTAGCTCTGGATATCATCCTGCCCCACAGAGTTCTAAAGTACATCCATAGCCCTTTTGGAAGAGTCCCACGTGTATTTCAATATCATACAACTGACCTCAGTGAGAGTGAAACCATGTCAGGACAAGAGCCCTACTCAGCAATTCTAGTGAAGAGCGGAGGTTTGGGGCTTTTGTTCGTTTTGAACAGATAAGAATGATTTATTCCATATATATTTAAAGCATATGAAACACATGCCTTGGGCTGGAAATGGCAGCTTACATGACTGTGGAAGAATAGAGATGGTCATGATTGCATGGGTAAATCCCCAAATTAAACCCTCTTGGATTCAATCTTCTGAAAATGCAAACAAGTAAAGAATAAAGTTAAGGAATCATACTGCATTACATACAGATTTTCAAACTTCACATGTAAAGAAAGTAAAAGCCAGAGAATGCATTTTGATTCCATGAAACCTTCAAGTTAAAGTTTTTTGCCTCCTTTTAAAGACTTTAAAAGTCAAACTAGGTTCCATAGTGCAAGAATTTCAGTGGAAGGGTAAAATAGCTTCATGTCTCGCAATGGATAAGAAACCATTTGGCAGATGGTCAAAAGCTGAGGAAAAGCTGCACAAAGCATGACAAGATGAATAGAAAAGACACCTCGAAGCACTGAAATGCAACAACAGGAGCTGGGAAAGGTCATTCACAGCACTAAAACTACTGAACATTTTAATCACAGCCTGGTTCTCTGTTGCTCTGAGCCTTATTTCTCTTCATCATTTTTACCAGCGCAAAATGGGTGCAAATCATTACTCAAATACTACTTCATACCCACTTACACTGCTCTTACCTATCGCTGCAAGGTGTGAGGCAGTAGCTTATCTCATTCGAGTTTTTCATCAGTCACAAACCTTCGGGTCAGTGGGAATGCAACTTTGCAAAATATTTTCAATTAAACTGTACTTTACACAGAAATTGACATTTGCAAAGAAATAGAAAAAAATCTTTTGTGCATCATAAATGTTACTTCTGAAACTGTACAAATATTTTTGCTCTAAAAGCCCCCAAAATGCCACCAATTAACATCCTAAAATAACAAAGCAGAGACAAAACACAACACTCTAATCAAATCTCTATTTGAAACAACGATTTAGGGATGATTTCAAAAGTCAGGAAGAAGTGGTTAATTGATTTTTCTAAACATTCAAAAAGATTACAATTCTTAGAAGGGTCATTAAAAACTTTTATTGTGGTGATCTGGACACCACCACAGTGGATTTCAGTGACAAAAATGTTCAGAGAAATCAGTGGGGAGATTTTGTATAGATAGATACTGCATCCACTGCAGAAAATCTTTTTACGTCTTAGAGAGGCATTTAACTGAACAGGTTGGGATTTCATCTGAAATAAATATCTTCATGGTATTCAAAGTTCAGTTTAAATAACAGAGCAATAATTGAAGTTGTGCTTTCTGTTGTATTGAATTTAAAAATAAATACTACTACCCAGAAAAGGCAGCAACAAAATGTTCCTGTATTCTTTCAGAATGCAGAATAAGAGCCAAAAAGTATTCTATTAATTTTAAGGCCACTTGAACGCTGTCTGCTTTCAGTTCTATTTATGACTACAACAAAGCCTAAGTGGCAGAGTTTAGTTTAAGTCTAGCTCACAACTTCCCACGAACCCCCACCCCAGACAAATAGACATAGAGATAGTAAGGCTGCATTGTACTCTAATATGTCACTCAACCATCCTTTAACTTTCTCAGATAAGAACTTCAGAATAAAAGCAGGGTAACCTCACAGAAGGGACACTCACTTTGTTCATGAAAGGGACAGATGGATACTTGCTTTCTTTCCTGGATCATTATAGATACCATGAGGATTATTCACAGCACAAACACATTTTGATGTACTTGCATTACCTTCTCTTTCTATCAACAAAAATGGAATACTTTTAATGTCAGATATGACGTTAACTGTAAGGAGTACATATCCCCTAAGAGCTGGGAAATATACTGCATTATTTCCTCCTTTTGCATCCACTAAATAAGTGACAGTCCCAAAAGCTGACTCAACACTTCATTTGGCCTTCAAAATTTCTTTCTTCTGTTACTTGACAGTGCGCCTTTGCTGCACACTGAAAAGCTACTTCCATCTCTGTGGTATGGATTTTACAAGGCTTGGTTTCTTTGGCATTTCCAGCAAGTCTAATGATACCAATAAATCAAGTCTAATAAATAACTCCCATTTGAAAGAGAACTTCCTGAAGTCCTCTGGGACCCCCTGCATGGGACAGACTTGCATGAGAAAGAAAAAGTGCAATGCAGTGCAGCAACATCCTTTAAGCTTTTTTGTTGAAAATCTCATCTTAATGTGCACAGAAAACACTCTTCTAACACAAACTGAAATGAATGCTTATAGGGAGAGCACAACCCTAACTCTGCATATGTGATATGGAGCACTGCCTGAGATCACCATTAGTGCTCAGAGACAATATCTTGGCATTATACCAGACAGACCAGCAGAAGTTTCATGTTACTGGTCAATAGCAGTTTGAAAGAAAATACACTACCTATAATTCGGAAAGGAATAGGGAACGACACAGAAAACAGCATTGTGACATTGTGTAATTCCATTTTAGTCCCACAGCTTAAATTCTGTGTGAGTCAAAAAAAAAAACAACAAACAGAAGAGAGACAGAGAAGGACAACATGGATAACAAAGTTTTTGCAGAAGTGTGGTGGCAGATGAAGTCTATACAAGCCTGTGGCATTAAAAAATGAACAGAGAACAACTGTTTCTTGTCTCTTCCCATCCCGCAACCAGACAGCGCCAAAAGAAGTTAGCAGAGGATACATTCAAAACAAGCAAAAAGTATTTCTTCAAGCTATTCATAGTTCACCTGTGGAAGTCTTTCTCACAGGATCCTCTAGAGGCTAAAAGTCTGCCTAGGCCCAAGGAGTAGCTGGAAAGAAAAACCCACTGAGAGCCGATGCATACAGTAAGAGAGACAGACCACCTCTTTTTCAGGATGTCCTTCATCCCAAACCACTGGAAGCTGCGGAAGGACTCTGGCAGAGTACCATTATGGGCTTCTCCAGTTCCTACAAGCTTTCCTTGGCACCTTAACATCAGAGATATTGGGCTACAGTGTCCAGCACTGCCCAGCCGCTCTTATGCCATCCAATGCCAAGCAGCACTGAACTGGCTTGCATTATCCAAATAAAATATTAGAGACTTGAATTGCAATGACTGTTACTGGGCAACAGGTAAGAGACAGATATGGTATAAATCACATCAGTTATGTTTTCAGCACAGGCCACCCCTCTTCTAGCCACTGGGAATACACATTAACCGTTGGTATACTTAGTTTTGGGGTTTTTTCCCCTACAGAACCAAATATACAGCTTCCATCTAAGAGTGACACTCAAACTGCTACATCTTAGTTTGAACCTAAGAACTGAGAAGCAGCCCACCACTTTTCTTTTTACAAATCCTTGATGCTGGTTATGTTACCTGACAACATACTTCATTATCATCTCCAGATTCTTGAAATTGTGAGTTCTGAAATTGCTGTTCAATTGCATACATAGAACATTACATGTAAGCAAAAAATGGAATTTATCACAGAGTAATTTCAATAGCTGCAATGAAGAAGCCATTTAGAAAAAGGATTTTATGTATATAGAATTTTCCTTCGTATATTTTCTTGTATACTGGACAAATCATGACAATATAGTTACCTTAGTATGATTTTGATGATACTTGATAATTTCAGTGACATGTCACAAAGCACCAAATTTTAGCTGTATCCTGTTTGATTTTCCTTCCTGTGTAGTTAGGCCTTCCTTTAAACCTAGTACTCTCAGCAGTATTTTTTTTAAAAAATTGAAATTATACCCAAAGCCCCATTTTCTAGGTTTAGTTTCTCTCAGCCTCCAGCAGAATTATGAACACCAGCACTATGGGACTTCACTGCCATCGTTTAATTGTATGAAGCAACATCCTCAGCTCCAAACAAAGCAGCACTGTTCACCTGCACCCTATGAGTAAGGGCAGATGAAAATGTATAGACAGCCTGGGAATACTCAATGCCTTGAGTGCTTTCTCAAAAACTTCAGCCTTTCCTTTCCTGTCCAATCTGGTTTTCTGCTTTTCAGTACAGGGCAGGTACCAGACTGACTCACACTGACACATTTAGAGGAAATTTCCATAGCAGATGAGTAACTGAAGCTCAGACACTTTTGGATATTAGTGCGTGCTTAATGGTGCTTGTCTGCTCTTTTGCTGGGTTATACAAGGCCGTGAGCAAGACGTTTTGAAAAGTGGCAGAATTTTGCTGTTAACTGCAATAGTATCTTTAGAACTTTCTCCATGTTTGTAAATACTCCTCTGAATTCCTCCAAGCGTTTGTATACCATCCAGATAGCAGACGATACTGTCTATCTCTTGCTGTGCCTTATCTGTTTTTCTTTGAAATACAGCAGGTGCACTGGTCACCCCATAAGAAAATCTTTCATACCTGAAAAGCCCCTCACCTAAGTTCCCTGTCAGAGGATTTTTTTTTTTTTTCTGCTGTGGCTCCAGGGCCCCAGTCAGTAGGGAAGGAACAGCTCAGGTAGAGAAACCCAGCTCCCCCTACCAGCCTCCAAAGCTCATAAGCCAATTCTACAAATTCCTCTGGTAAAATTGCACCTAGGTTTTACTCTAGTTAGTTTCAAGTAATATCCTTTTACCAAGCCCCCATCTGTGCCAAATACAGCATAACAAGTTTTCAGTTTTGCTCCAAATCACTAACACACCGTGGTGTCAGTCAGTTAAAATTCAGATAGCGCCTTTCTGTCCAACAATGTGGAGGGACACAAACACATGAATTCTAATGGAAAACAGATACACATAAAGATATGATAGTGCATGCACACATAGCCTTTGATGTATTTGTAAAAAATATGTTTTTTCCAAAATATTTTTAATTCTTTTTCTTGTACACCCTATCAGAAGTCACAGATATCGTTACTTCCCTAGCCATTCCTATTTTCAATGCCATGTCACTTAAGCAAACGCAAACAAGCAGATACCCTATACTTTTTCCTTTTCTACAACATGTGATTTTTGTCAAGTGGCACAATATCCTAGCCATGGTTCCAAAAAGAGCCTGGTTTCTATGCCTGTAGCTCCTTCACTGTCATGGAACAAATTTTGTAGATACCAACTGCTGTGTTTTTTCTTAATGAAGACTTAACTATATTAGCAGCAAAAAGCCCTTTTCAGCTAACATATATTAGCATGCAAACAGGCTGAAGCAGCATGTCTGCTCTAACTACTGTGTGATGCTCCTGAGCAGTAGAAAATTGGCTCCACAAATTTTCTTTGGTCCCGTAACTCATTTCCCCCATTCTTGTAAAAGCCTGTCTTTCCTGTTTTGAAATATTCACTACATTTTTTTTCTTCCTGGGTTCAACAAGCGCTGCCTCTATGGTGTATTCTAGTGGGAGTTCCTGCATGCAGGCATTTTTCCTCCTATTTCTAGGTGGTTTGCTACTAAAAACAAACCAATTTTAAAAGTTCTCCCAAAATACCAAAACAGCATGTATGATCTGATTATTTTAGGATTGACAAAGATACAGAGTTGATATTTAGGATAAAGTTTATATTCATCTTTTAAATTATTCGTGGCAGGCATAAAATAAAAACACTTATGCTTTAATATTTCATTTCATCAAATTCTTATATATAAAGACAAAATATTAAGCAGTAAAAAGTACTTTTTCTGACTAATGTAAGAAAAACAGCCCTTTGTTTGGTCATACCTTCTATATCATTTCCATAAAACAATACTAAAGTTTCTCAGTATATATTACAATATCTATCTTTCAATAAACTGGAACTTTTTCATGGTTCTATGCACAAATATTTTATTATTCCTTCTCTTTTAAAATATTATTGTAGATGTCAGCATTCGCAGTCATGCTATAGGTCGAGGTTTTAAAATAAATGCAAATCCTACTTCTCCAAACAAACTGAAAACCATTATTCACTTGCTAAAATGGAAAAAAAGAAACCCAAACTGGCAACATTTTGTTACATTGAATCTAAAACAAACACCCAAAACCCTACTAAAAACAAGCCCACCTCATCAGCTCCTTGCACAAAGGTTATATTGTAACCAATGCTGAAACTGAATTAGAACACCATCGCTTCCCTCTAGCAAAAGGAAGACATTAGACAGTTTTTGTTGTTAGAATGACACGACAGTTTTTTCTAGTCATGACAGTCTGCAAGCTCATTATGTTTGTGGGCTTTGCTCAGTAATCAGGTCACAAGCATCTGTGAACATGCATTAAGTTTGTGCAAACAACTGTGTTTGGAAGACAAGCTAATTCACATGAATAATGAGCTATTTGGCATTGTCCATCCATGAATTCCCTGCTCATACATGGAAATAATATTCACAAAATATAGGCATGCGCCTGCATGTTACCCGATGTCTGATGGTTTTGTTTCTCGCCACCCGTCTACGAGACAACCTTTTCCGGTCATTAGATTGCCTCTTGAGTAATATCACTCCAGATTTATATTGAGAATGGAATTTGTTTCTTGTCACAGAAAGTGGATGTAAGCCTTGAGAATGAAGCTTAGTTGCACTTCTTTTAGAAAAATAGTCACTTCCAGCTAGCTCTCAGGATGAAAAGATAAGAGTTAAATAACTTAAAATGTCTTAACCTAAAGCCAGATCTTTAAATGAAATAGAAAGGTTAGTCCAAGTGCTCCTCAGTTCATAGCTATTTTTGGCAACTCTATACAAATAATCATTTAGGTCACCAAATTATACCAAGTGCCTGCATTAAGTAATAGTTAGACCTGATGCACACAACCGTGGAAATTCAACAACTCTTAAGCCATCACTTTGAGAAGACAATTGGATTATATTGAATATATTGAACTTAATTTTTCCCTTGAAACTAGACAAGGTACTTTATAAGAAACAGACCCTACATTTAATCTTGGTGAAATACAATACTTAGGTTTGCAATTGTCATGGAAATATTGAAGGAAGCTATGTAAATGAATTAGCAAAACAAGTAGTTAGTGCAAAAAGGCCAATGCCCTCAATAAACGGCATTCTCCTACACACTAGTGAGTTGCAATAGTTTCTGTAATCAATAACGTAATACGTGCAGATCCATCAAACGTACTGTAGACTGCAAGATACAAGTGACAAAAGATGGATAAGACAGCAGAACTACCTACAATGATTGCCTGAACAGCCTGCTGGCGCATTATCACAGCAAAGCCACCAGCTACAGGTTGTTTCCTTTCCACCAGACAACAGTAAATATATGCAATCCTCATTAAAGAAAGCTTTATGTAAAAAATTGCTATCCAAGACTGAACCTATGTATTCATGTAAACGATTGCATTAATCCTGGCATACCTCTGGGTACTTCTTTTTTGATCAGAAAATGTTTATACGTATTTTCATATCTGAAACGCGTATGGGACCTTGTTGCAGGCAAGAAAATGAGCGCCATTCCATTTACACAATTACATTCTTCCTTTGCTGCAGCATAAAAGGCTTCTTTTATTTACACTTTGTGTTGCATTTTTTCAAATTTTGAATACTATGCCATTTGTCCCCAGTGCAATAAAGACTAGTATTAAATTCATTTTCAGCCAGCACTGTCGTATGAAAGGAAAATAGCTAATGGCTGACGTACAAAGAACAGAAAAGAGTAGGTAATAGGAAGTTCTCAAGAAAAATTATTTTGGTTCTGATTTTGTTTTTCAGGGATGCGCAGTTTCACATTTTTGCAGTTATTTGTCACTACTTGCATAATGACTCCAGCTACAGCTTTTAGTCTAGTCAGTCCTGTATGTCAGGATTGACTTCAACAGCAAACAAATAAAAAAGGTCTCTTGATAGATAAAGATCATACCTGAACCTGGCGAGTCTCAAAAGATGAGCGAAATCCCCAAATTTCTAATGTGACTCTGGATTAGACTCATGTGAATATATTTTCAATTCCTCCTCTGACTTGTTGTTCAGAGAAGAAAGTCTGCTGAACCCAGCATGACGAAAATGCACGCAAGTGACTCTGCAGCAAGTCTGGTGCTGTTCAGCTCAAAGCTCCTACATACAGAGCCTGAAATTTGCTTACATTTCAAACCTAAATTTGAAACCAAAACCACTGTCGTGGTCTAATCCTCTTACTTCAGTAACTCACCAAGAATTAGTAGTGGTGCAAGAGAAACTATGCACTGACCTTGTCATGACCACAGTTTTCTTTGGTAATTCTGTGTAGGAGAGCACCTTTAGCGTTCATTTGGACAAAAAAATACATCTTTTGTATTGTGCACTACAGTTGAACAGTTTCTATCTAGATAAGACAATAAGATAATTATTTATGACAGGATAACAATATGCCAAAGGAAAAAGAATGCCAAAACCAAACCGGGAGTGTATTTTAAAGCAATAGACTATTACTTGATTAAAGCATATAATTCAGTTTACATAACTATCGACCAACTTGTTTCCTTTACAAACGAAGGAGGAAAAGGAAAGAAAAATTAGTATCCACAAGTGCTTGGACTAACATAAAGATATGAAGGCTCACAGCTGATCCCCTTCAATGGATAACAAATTTAAACTGTTCTTTAAAGCTGAGTACATCATTATGTTTTTAAGCCCTGTCTATTGAAATAAAACTCATACTGAATGAGAGGTAAACTGAAAAATAAGGTAGTTAATTATCAATAGGCAGTGACAGAATAAAGTGACAGTTGTTCATTTAAGCCATATTAAAACACTGTATTTCGACCTGTTTGGGATATTGACATCCTATACCTTTGCAAGTAATTTCACCTGAAATTCATGGTATGCATAAAGCATATAATCTTGTTGGTTTTTTATCTGCTAACCATCACAGTTGTATACAAAACAAGAATAGAGTACCAAAACCTGGAGTTTAATAAGTCGGTATAAAACCTCTGAGACACACACCAAGTGCAGAATTTTGAACTTCATTACTCTTATATCCCTGCCACTCACTTCGGTTGCTTGAAACCAGAGCAGAACATAGTCCTTAATCTACGGAATAGTCTGATATTTTCCAGGATTCCTTCATTCCCACCTAAACGTTATAATCTAAGAACTTCAGAATTTCCTATTGAAACTACTAGCAAATAGGTCTACCTAGTAGTAGAATATGTGTCTAATACAATTATAAAGTAGTTACAAGGCAGAAGGGAAAAAAATACATTAGCACATTGTACCAGCTTTGAGAATGTGCTAGATACAATAGCTAACTAATAATATTCTATGGAGAGTACTAGCAAAATTTGAAGAAAAATATTAAATCCAGTATAAGCTGAACACCTATTTAATTAGCTCTGCAGAAACCCATTATTGTTCTGCTTCATCTACTGTTAAAGAAAGAAACAGTCAGAAGTGTGGGGCATGGTCTCTTTCACACTGTTATGGTCACTGAAACAAGCATTGGCTTTCCTGTGTATCTAGCTGCAGGGAGAATTCATGCTTTGAGAATATGAAGGAACTGCTCGGCTGACCATTTTTAGAGGCTGCTTGGAGATTAAGCTTCAAATCTACAGGGAGAAGATACAGTGACAGTGAATGTGTATTGCAAATTAACATTTTGCAACGGCTCTGTGATTTAGCACATGGTGCCACAACTTATCATAAGGTTGTCAGTACCAAGTACGTACCTCAAAAGTGCACAACACAGACATATCTTACAAGTTTTATATCAGTTATGAGTAGGAAATCAGTCTGCTTCTAAATAAGTGTATGTTCAAAATGCTATGAAACCAGCCCCTGTAATTTAACACATTAGACTGATGATACTATGGAACTGGGACAACATTAAAACAAACTCCTTAAAATCTGCAGTGATGAAAATATAAAATGCAAGGATAAAAATAGTTTTTTCTATTGTTCAAGTAATCTTTTTTCATTAGAAGAGCTACCATGCTTGTGATATTTAACAGTTGTATGTCACTTTATATTTTCAAAAACTGTGTGAACATTAATTATAAATGAACATTAATAATACACCTCTGTCTAAAGTATTTAAGTATTTATTAACTCTACTTCACAGGCATTGAAACTAAGACAAAAAGAATCTCAAGTTTCAAACTTTAAATGCTTAAATTTAGGCACCAAAAACTGTATTGCCTTTACATTATTTTCAAAAGTTCCGAGAGCCAAAAATATAACTTGAAACATAGAGATTCTGGAGGTCTCCCCACACCTGAAGATCAGGCTATTTACTGAGGAATCCCAGATGGCAGTCCAGGTTCAGGACAGCAGCCCGGGACCACACGAGGTAGGACAAGTACTGATTTATTATACTTGTTGCTTAATTTCAGCCCTGTAGACACTTCAGGTGTCCAGTTTAATTATCCAGGATATACCTGTAGTCCACAGGAACTGAAAGATGTCTTCTGCATTTAGATCATTCTATCCTAAGAGCTGCATCTAATCTCAGCAGGATGGAGAAAAAACAGATGACCAGTTTACAGTGGTCATCTGTAAGTCATGTGAGGCAAATACAACCCCAACGTGAAAGCCGTCCACAACAGTTCCTTGCACACAGCATCAATTCAAAACCAGCAAGGGCTAGTTTGTTCCGAAAGACCTGCAAGATCAGGCTGCCATCACAACAAAATTCAAAGACTGTACAAGCATTATGTCTCTCTCTCCAAACTGCTTGTTTATTCTAGCTGCAAAGAGGTAAAACAGTTCCTCTGTGAGACACTACTTATTTTAATAGCTTACATTACAATAAAAAGAATTTTTACACAAAGGATGCCTCATAATTAAACTTTTAAAAGCTGCACAACACAATGCTGTGCAGAAGAGTCCCTTAAATATGCAGTCCAGTGTCCATGTAGAAATAGATTAAATGCTCGGACGTGGATTTATCCACACAAAAAGTTCTTCCAATTGGGCATATAAATTTTATAATCTAAAAGTATATTATTAAAACTACTACAAAAGAGGTTGATTTTTTATGCATTATCAGTTCCTATTAAATTTAAATTACTTTCAGTAAAGCATTGATGCAGATAAAATACTCTAAATGTACAGAATATTAAGCAAATGTTTATATTAAAAAACTGCTTCCAGGTGAAAACGTGTTCAGCGAAGCACAACCCCCACAGTGCCTTGCAGAATACTAAGGCTCAGTAGATCACAAGATGACAACAATTATTCCTGTGTAAAAGCTTGAGGTGGGTAAAAGGTAGCATTCGGATGACAATCCTCAACAAAAGAAATGTGCAAACACATGGGGTGCGATACTATTGAGATGTAAATGAGGTTAGAAATATATGGAATCAAACCTGCTTAGAGTCAGGAGTGTCTTGTAGAACAGGGACAACAGCATGTTTAACATGAGCAGCTTCAGCTGACTAGTATGCCCACTAGAATTTACATAAAGACTACCTAGCTGTGAGAAGCAATACGTGAATAGAAATAATATTTTAGGGGAATTATAACTCCTACTAGAGAAGGATGCAAACTAGACTACATGAACCAACCTCTTTTGAAAGCTATGGGATCTGGGATCAGAATCAAAACGTCAGGTTCAGGCTAAGATCTGATCAATGTGGAGAAAACCAAAAACACAAAAAGAAGAGGTTGAAGACTACAGATTTCATCAAGTGATCCTGTAAGGGACACTAGCACTTGGATGTGTTTCTTACAGAAAGGAAGGACAAAGGAGCAATTCTTACTTTGCAATTGAAGCCCTCCTTAGGAGCGTGGGCACCAAACCCACTGAACAGTCATGCTCCTAAATGCAAGTTTTTTCTCATCCTTACTTGGCTGGACAGAGGAAATAAAGCTATCAAGGACAGCTCGAGCTCCTGTTTGACCAGCCCAGCAGAAGCAAACAGTTACTCTTTGTGTGATCCTACCATGATCAGCATAGTGCAGGAGGAAGAGAGCTAGAGGAACTGCAGCTCTTCCACCAAACTCGATTGCCTAGGCAGCTGGGTGGCAATAACAATCTGTTGTTCCTAAAAAGATGACCTCAGTTAGTTCACTCTAGGGGCTGATAATCTGGGTAACTAATCTCAGTTAGTTGTCCAGACTCTCTTAATAACCTGTACAGACAGAGATCAAACAAAAAAGTGAAAGTTGCACTATCCTAACCAAGCATAATCTGTTATTGCAGTTCTCTTCCATTTCTTCCTCACGGTGGCATATGTTTGCTTTAGCAACGCGCCCCACACTCTTCATTGATTATGGAAGGACCCTAGACTAGACACCTCAATTTAGACAGCTGAATATGTTTCTTTCCTACACCCCTTCCCAGACAAAAGAGAAGCCAAATTAAGAGTCAACAATTTTCTGAAGCAAGTAGCGCCCTTGGGTCATATAAGCATTCTTCAGGGTGCAGTTCTACTGGATCAGAACAGGCCTAAATCACAGATTTTTAGTCTTAACTGTGCTGCCCATGGGATTAAAGACTAACAATCTCTGTTCAGCAAGAGTCAAAGGAACAGAAAATTTTATTACACTGGTAAAACTACATATTTATTACTATAGACTGCTTTTGACAGATTTAACAATAGAGTTCTGTCTACCTGGTAAATACATCCCAATAGTAACTGTAAGTGTTCATATCTGACTCGGGTTTTACTCAACTATTTATAAAACTCCTATCTACCTTGATGAAAATGAGCTTAGGATGCGCCCCTCCAGTTCCACTGTTTAACAGAGAGCCTGCACTATTTCTTTCAGACCACAAATTGGAACTGCTGTATTATGTAAATGTTATTGCTCCAAACGGAAGATTGGTGTCCTAGTAATTAACTGTCTGGTTAATTAGACCTCTTTCCCTTTGCTCAGCAACCTGCATTCACGCACATGCACAGACTGTTACAAAAATAAACTAATAAGGTTTACATTGTCTACGCAGAATTGCTAGGAGACTGGCAACAGCAAAAAATTTAAGTCTTATTCTGGAAGCTGAAAATCTATTAAAAATGGAAATGTAGCTTTTCTCCAAGAAGCAGAAATTCAATTAAAATGTGAATTTTGTCATGTGGAGTGATGGATTTGTAGCACTCAAGAAGGACAAATGAATCCTGCTGAGCTGTTAATATCCCTGCCAGTTCTACGGCGTTCCACGAGCATGTGAAACTGTCTTTGTTTGCTTTCCTAACAACCATCTCTTAAAAGATTCTCTGGTAACATAGGAAGCTTCTGTAGTGGGATAATTGTTTCAACAGCTTGGACACTGATTTTTTTTTATTTTTTTTTTTAATGAGTAATAGAGGACTCAGATCATTACTACGGACTGTAAAACCTGACGTCAATGGGAGCACTGACTGTAATACACAAAGATGATTTAAAAAATAATACTCCTGTAAGAGCACAAAGTGGTCCTTAATGGTTAATTTATGTCAGTTTTGATGCTGTTGTGAATTTCTTGCTTATTATTTTTTAATAATAGTAATAATACTCGTATTTATTAGACACGGGTAGTAAAGACTATGAATTATTAAACCCTAAGAGAGATACAATCACTTCAAAGATGCATTACAGTATTTGGATTATGTGCCCACTAATGCCTTAAGAATAAAGACCCCTACACATTTAGGACTTCTTTTACAAAGGTCTACCGTGCACCTTTGAATCTACCTGTATTTTACAGCAGGATACTGTACAAACATCTATAAAATGTTTATAAACTATAACATTGTCTAGCTTAATAAAATCAATCTTGGAAGAACTGAAAGCTTAAGAAAATAGATTCACGCATACAATTTGAGGCATACATTTTTCAATTGACACAAGCAGATATACAGTTCTACAAGGTAAATAAAAATTATTTCTTCTAATCTGTCTCATGGGGAACTGCCTCCTCTGCAATAAAACAAACCAACATCCCACCACATGATTAAGCCACTAAATAATTCAGGATAAGGACACAAAATACGAAGAGTAAAAAGACATTGTTCAGTACCTTGAACAAGAGTTCCAAAGATCTTTTCTGTTTATCTATCTCTACACATCTAAAAAAACCCCACCTTATTCCAGGTACTGAACAAAGCCTTCTGCAAGACATTGCAAAGCATGTGTGTGTGTATGTACATATGCAAAGTCGAAACTGTGATGGAATACCGTTAGGAATTCCTAATGGAATCCTCACATGCACTTTTTTTGATGAAAAAAGTAAACTATTGAAAGAGTAAACATATTTCACAGTTGTAATATGTTAATCACAGAGAATCAAATAACCTGAATAGAAAACAGGAAAATTCATCATTATTTAAAAACTACGTTACTCTTTAATACAACAGGGGATTTTGCTTGTTCTGATGGGGTTTGGGGGTTTTTTAGAAACTCCAGTGCAGCACATTGAAGTACCACTATATAGATAAGACCATATCAGAAAAAAGTAGAACAGTTTCAATCTGAGGAGGTAAAAAAAAGTATCAAATATATGGCCAAGAATATGACTTTTGGAGTTAATTATTTAGAAACAGCTCAAGCTGCTGCATAGCTCCTATTAACAGTCTGCAGAAATAATACCACTCTAAAGAATGTAGCAGATGGTGGTAAGACACTGAAAGGAAAAGCATTTTTTTTTTCTCCATGTGCTTCTAACATTATCTGATCATCCCAGTCCTTAGGCATTCTGGTTTACTGAAGGTATTGGTTAAAAAATTAAAAAGGATCTGATATCATGTTGGGACATGAATCTTAACGCCAAAATGGCACATATTTATTTCCTGTTAATGGCAGATGTATTGTATGTGCTCCAGCTAAGGAACAGCATACTCAGGAAATTACATGATGGTCTATCATAACGTTGTGTACTGATAACAGAAAGAATATATTTCAGAAATGTGCAGATGCCTTATTTTATAAGCCTAACATTTTTTATTATTAATGTGTGTAAAGCACCATAGATAGTCAATAATGGATATGAAATGATAAATTTGTTTTCTCATACTCTTTGCTAAGCATTCTGCCCTAGCAAATTTACTATTGTAATAGGAGCTTCTGTCAGGATCTCTAAGGTGCTTTCTGCAGATACTTTAAACTCCTAGGGAGTGGGCTGGACTGTGCGATAGTGCTCTTGTGATAGAAGAAAACATCCTTGGTCTACAGAGACAATTCCCTCCCTATCGTGTCTCAGCTAGGAAGGGTGCAGAGGGCTGTTCTGCCTTCACATGAGGTCAGGATAATGCCCATCTTGCTTTTCACATGTAATAGTTTATGACTCTGTTTGGGAAGTCATGCTCCCACTCCCCTGGACCACCACCTCCCTTTATACTTGATAGCTTACCAAACATCCATTGATTTTAACGGTGCAAGTACCACGGTTTGCAGAAGATACGCAAATTAGCGTGCTTTAGAAGAAACAAGCGTGCCTAAACTGGATGCCTTACCACCAGTATTGGCAGAATCCTAGCCATAGCAGCACGGCCTCAGCTCAGGCACATCCGTCCTGGTGAGAGTACGGTGTTATGCAGTACAAGTTGTATGTAGGCTTACTCCACCTAGGTCCCTGTCAGCAATGTGCTGACATCAAGCCATCAGTCTGAAACTGGAAAGCTGAATCTGTGTGACACATTACAGAATATATTCCTCTTCAACCATGATGAGAGGCTGAAATCAAAGGATACCTAATACTCTTACCTCTTTTCACTACTTTCCCATCACTGTTTTCCATTACCAAGGACTGGATACTTCCTAATTGATGCTTTCAATTCATAGTAATTAATTGTAGCTAGACTTCTTTTCATCTCTTGAAATACATAATATCACAATGGGCTCAAACAGAGGAGTGTAAAAGCAATGTATATTAGTGCTAAATAATCATACTCACTGGTTTTTATCTTAGCTTTACATGCCTTTCATCTGCTTTACAAACATTAAAACTCATTTAATATGCTTTTAAAAAATGAATAAGGTACTATAAAAAGAGCATATTAATTGCTGTACATACATATAACTTTTTATAATTTTAGTCAGGTTTATTATTTGGCGTAATGTAAATCAAATTAAGTACAAATATTAGTACTGACAATGTGTATATAATTAGTTTTTAATATCTACTGCCTGTACATGTATTCATTGTAAAGGAGTAGGCACAGACTTCTAAACCCTATCTAGGCAAGTAAATGGCACATTTAGATGTACACTACTGTAATTTATACATATATTGCTCACACATAACCCTGTGATGACTTCATTGTGATTTTTAGTAGCTAAACATAGAAAAATGCTTGAAACAATTTCAGAACTACTTTAAAAAAATTAGTAACTGGAAGCTTAGGAGACAACATTTTCCTATTTCTTGCAACTTCCTCATCTGAAAATATATGAGTAAGTTTACCCATTACAAGTAATACAGGGTTGTGGATTTTATATCCCCCCCCTTTCCTACACCTTAAGAAAGTTCCACCAAGACAGAAATTTCACTGTATGCTTTAATAATAATTTATACACTAGCAAAGAACAGAGGTCACCCAGACAACCATTCTAGCATGAGGATAAAATGGTTATATACTTTTTAAAGCCATTACATTTTTATTAAATGTATGTGACAGTTAAAGAGCTTTCAACTACTCTGGGAAATATATTCTTTATATGACAGAAAATACCACTTCAGTTCTAAAATGTGTTGTCTTAGCATTTGTTGAGTATACTGAAACATAGCCAAATAACCAGATTAATTACCAAAAAAGAAAAAAAAAAAAATCTATTTTTATTTTACTATTCCCTTTCTCTTAAAAACTCTACCAAAGCATGTGATGACATAAACGATAATGATTTACTTCAAGGGTGGTGAGGCACTGGCACAGGTTGCCCAGAGAAGCTGTGGCTGCCTCCTCCCTGGCAGTGCTCAAGGTCAGGTTGGATGGGGCTCTGAGCAACCTGGTCTGGTGGAAGATGTCCCTGCTCATGGCAGGGGGGTTGGAATGAGATGGTCTATAAGGGCCCTTCCAACCCAGACCATTCTATGATTCATTATTGTACTACATGAACACCTTAAGCTTCTCAATAAAATAAAATGTATCCTTTTAGCCTGTAGGTTAAAAAAACCCCAAACAAACCCTAGATAAATACTTAGCAGACAAGCTAGTTTAGTTGAATAGGATTTATGGCATTTAATATCAGTAATCTACCTATAGAAAGGTGGAAGGATTCAACATACACCAGAACTATACACCATCCCAAAGAAAGATAGGTATAATATACACTAGAAAGGGCCAAGCCTGTTTACAAATCCCAGTAAGTTAAGAAGATTGAACAATTCTAACACTATTGTTTAACAATATTCTAAAGCATCCAGACATCTTCCTACACTTCATTTTGTCGTCCTATAATGTCTGAGTTTAGCTGCTTTCCCATTGTGGGTCACGAGAATTTTTTTTTTCCAAATTGGAACAATCTGCTCGCAATATAGCATTCTTTTCCTTCCTTTTATTGAAAGACTACAAAGCCTAGAGAGAGTTAAAATGATTGAAAATAGTACCTCAATATTAAGATGTAATACAGATATGTCCATTAGTCAACCGAGTCCACACCCACTGTAGGCTGAAAGGGCTCTCTTCTAGAGAGTACTGACAGATGCCCAGAGGTGCTTAAGCTTAAAAGGATTTTTGGGAAATCTCTGCATTTTGACATGGCACCTTGTGCTTTTTAGGTTGTATGGAGACTTGGAAGTCTGTAGAATCCAGATAATATAAAATCTACCACAAAAAACTAGTTGTTCGGAGGAGACTGTGGTAGCCCAAACACTGCATACTGGTTAAACATCTAAGTTGGGGAGACAAGGTATTGGTGTCTTCCCACTGTTAAATTAATGAGGATTCACTCTAAGTGTTTCCTCACCTTTGAAGTTTTCCCTTGTTCTTTTTATTTTTAATCTACTTGTCCCAATTAATCACATGCAAAAGTCTCTTTTTACATAGATTAACACTCAAAGTCCCCAAGTGCCTTAATTCAACTTACATTCATACATAAACACTTAGAGCTTGAGTCCAGCCCTTAATTTCAGGCACTCTAGGAATATAAACCTTGAAATTAAGGCCATAGTTCACTTATTACTCCTAGTGCTGTGAATGGCAAATACCCAGGATGCAATCCAAAAAAGCAGCAGGATTTTAGCAGTGCTCATGTGGAAGTTCAGGAAATACCTTTTGCTTGGAGGCTGTGGGCTAAAGATGTTATAAATAACCTCTTCATCTCACCCCATCCCTTCATGGGAGAATTCCTGATTAGTTTCCCAATGACATGAATGAAAATGCTTACAGTTAACATTTCATACAAATCAAATATGTTCTGCAATAATGCTGTTTAATATATTTTTTAATGATTTGTTGTTTTTAAGTATTTTGACTTGTCAGCAATTTTACTGTAAGAACAGAACGGAGAGATAAAGTAGATTTCTAATAGCATAACACCTCCTGCATTGACTTAAACACAAAGACGCAGAGTTTGGCCTAAACCTGTAAATCTAGAACTTTGGAAGTCTGAAGTCACATCAACCTGCTTTTGTCATATAATGGCACAAGAATTCAGTTTCCAGATCCAGGGAAAGATAAAAAGATGAACTTATGGAAACCAGAATGAAAGTACACTGTGTATTACAAACAAACAAAAAAAATCTTGATGAGATCATAATGCAATAAAAGGAATCAATATTAAGAGCGTAGGAAAAAGACCAAAAAAAAAAATAAAATTAAGAGTTCATCTTGGAAGTGATAGAGGGGATTGTAAGAAATGTGAAACTATAACAAAAAGCCTTAATATTTTCTAGTTTTTTGTAGTCTTTAGTACTGTAACTTGTATTTCTGCATGCATAGTGATCTAACAATATAAATGTTACACTAATCGCTGTTTTCTCATTAAGGAATGTAGTGGAAGGACATGGGCACAAGCTATCACTTAGTCGTTAGACAAAATAATTAAGTAAAACAAAAGTGGTCTTGATTCTGAGCAAATAATTGGGATAATTGTGGGATAAAAGAGACTCCTAAATAACTCTACTCCAGACAGCTCAGCCTTGGGAGGGCAAATGCGCTAAGCTACAGAGATAAGGAGGCACCAAGAGAGCAACAAGACTGG
>Ga0065711_1037237_pt1 | contig 20032 bp, 30 predicted proteins | sample Hoacrofraction12_FD_59098 | JGI IMG/M metagenome (GOLD analysis project Ga0065711, IMG submission 59098) | Hoatzin crop microbial communities from Cojedes, Venezuela - Epithelial fraction 12 v2 (version 2) | ecosystem: Host-associated > Birds > Digestive system > Esophagus > Crop | place... | reverse complement strand
GGGGGGTGGGGGGGTGTTTCCCTGCACAGCCCAGGCTCCTGCCCAGCATGGTGGCTCATCCAGCCTGCCTGCGCTCCCAGGCATCGCTCCCTCCTCCTGGGGTGCCTGCACCCCTCACACCCCATCAGTACGGGCTGTACTAGCACCCGCCAGCCCTCTTCCCCAGGGCTGGCCCAGCCCTTACTCATCCTGCTGCCGAAGAGGATCTGGAAGACGTCCTCCCAGCTGTCGCGGTTCAGGAAGGCGTAGTGGTTGAACACGGCTGAGGGGGAGGACTTCTCGCAGTCGGCCTGCGTGGGCTGGTGGGCGAAGTCGTAGGACCAGTAGTGCTTGTCTAGAAGATGGTGCACAGGGCATTAGTGGGGGGCACGCACTCGGGGAGGGGGGGCAGCAGCTAGAGGGGTGGCCTGCCCACGGCCGCTGGTGCCGTGCTCTGCCTGGGAATGGGGGGCTGCACCCCTTACCCTTGAAGAAATAGACTCTCTCATTGCCATGGTAGCTGTGCGCAGGGAGGGCGAAGGCCGCGTCGACGCTGTTCGGGATGCCTTCGAAGCCCTCGGAGATGTCGCGTGGGTACCCGGGGTCCAGGGTTCCGTCGTCAAAGCGCCAGTACTGGCTGCCCTGGGGGGTGCGGGACAGAGGGGGGTCAGGGGACTGGGTGCTGCATGCCCCAGGCATGGGTCTGCTGGGGGGAGTGAGCGGATGCTGGAAAACCCCGTGGTGAGGCTGTGGCAGTCCGGGACCCCAGACCACAGGGGTTTGGGGATATCTGGCAGCCCCTATGTGCACACATGCGTGGAGGGGGACAGGGTGGGTTGGGGAGCCACGCCGGCCACCCAGGGAGCACCCCCAGCAAAACAGCCAGGCTCCTGCCCACCTTGAACAGGTAAGTCTTGCCCTGGCAGTTGATGCGGGTGAAGGCTGCGTCGATGGGGCCCTCGATGCCCCAGACGTCACTGATGAGCTTGGGGTAGCCAGGCTGCACGCTTGTCTCGTCCAGCTCGTAGAAGTACTTCCCTGAGGGGAGAGGGGAGGTGGGAGCGGCAGGAGGGACCACAGCCACCGGCGCAGGGTGACAGCGCAGCAGCGTGTCCCAGGCACCCGGAAAAGGTCCCCAAGGTACCTCGGAAAGCGTAAATGGAGCCGTTCTTCAGGTTGGTGAAGGCATCAAAAGGTTTCCCACTGCACAGCTCCTCAGGCTCCTCCACGGGTTCCTGCTCCTCAAACACATCTGGTGTGGTACTGGGCACCTGCTCCACCGGCACGTCCGTCAGCATCTCCTCGGGACCTGGCGTGGTCTCCAGCGTGGGCTGCGCCGGCAACAGCAATGTGGGCAGTTCTGTGGGGGCTGCCTCGGTGCTCTCTATCGTGCCCAGCTCGACGGTGAGGTTGTAGTCAAGGTAGTCGTCCTCCGGCAAGGCAAACACATCTCCCCGGGTCACTGTGGGAGGGAGCAGGTTGGTCCCTGGGAGCCCTGGGCTTCTCCCACGAGGTCTGGGTGCAGGAGCCGCTTGCTCCCAGGCAATACGGATTTGCACGGACCCCCAGGGCCCCACGCTGCAGGCAGCAGTGAGCCGGCTGCTGAAACCCCCTGGTGCTGCCGCACCCTGAGCACCAAATCCTGGTGCTGACTTCACCCCGCGGACACGGGTGGGTGCAGCTGACCCAGCACGGACCCCTCCAAGCCCCCGTGGCATGGGGCACCCGTGGCCACCCCCGCAGCCCCTGTCCCGGCCGGGAGGGCAGCTGTGGCACTGGTACCTTTGGCTTTGCAGACAGTGGAGTAGTCGCTGCAGCAGCTCTGGTAGTACACGCAGAGGGCGTCACACTGGCACTTGTGCTGCGCGTCGAAGCCACTGTCACAGCGGCCCTCGCAGGAGTCTGCAAGAGTCGAGAGTCAGTGCAGGACGAGGAACTCGGGGTGGGCAGTGGGGCCGGCACCTCCACCCCAGCCTAGCCCCGGGGGGTGAAAGCAAATGTGGCCATATCGCAGCTGGAGGAACCCCACCTCTCCATGGGTATCCCCCAACCCTGGGGGCTACAGCAGCACCTCTCCCCGCTCCCACCCAGGTCCTGCTGGGACAGGAGCCACGGACCAGGCTGTGCCGGAGTCCCAGCTCCACGCCAGCAGTCCGGCTGCAGGATGGCCAGGGATTCGCCCAGGCACCACCGATACCCGTGTGCTGCCTGCTTGCCTTCCTCCCATGCTGCGAGGTGTAGCCAGCATGGCCACAGCCACCACCCGGTCCCCTCCTCACCCTGCCTGCGCTCCCCAGCCCCTCCATCAGCCCAGGAGCTGTGCTTGCTCCATCCCCACCCCAGCTGCGAGCAGGATCGGCTGGCAGCGGGCTCTGGCTCACCTTCAGCAGCACGGGTGGTGGCGAGGAGGGCCAGCACGAGGGCCGGGAAGAGGAGTCTCATCCTGGGCAGCCGGGAGCGCAGCCCTCCTGGACTGTGCGGGCTGGAGGGCAGCTGTGGCCGGGGCCCCAGCACCCACTGTTTGCTCAGCCTGCCCCGGCAGGAGAGAACAAACAGGCCAAGGTCAGAGCAGAGGGGAGAGGGGCAGGGACGCTCTCCCACCCAGCATCCCCCGCAGCCCACACCAAGCTGGGTGCATTTGGGGTGGGACAGAGGTCCCCATGCATGCTGGCAGCTCTGAGAGCTGCTGGCCGTGCCTTCACTGCCAGCGCCTTCCCGGCCGGGCTGTGGGCTGGGCACCAGTTCCGAGAACAGAGGGGACAGTGGGCCAGAGCCAGGAACCAGTTTGGAGGTTCTGCCACACTTATTTCATAGCAGACCTCACGCTATTAAAGCTCCCTGCCTCTGTCTCAAGGGGAGGTCATTTCCCAGCCCAGTCTTGGCAAGAGAAAAACCCTAACGAGAGGGGACAAGGGAGCAGTGCTCGGAGGGCAAAGCGAAAAGCCCAGGGCTTATGCTTGCCTGAAATGTCACTGTTTTGGAGGACTTGCTCACGGGATTTCAGCTCTCTCAATGTCAGCCAGGCCAGGCGCAGACCTGGGGAGCCCCAGGGCATGGCGTCTCGGGATGGGGCAGGAGCCACCTCTGTGCGCGGGGACCAGGGGCCAGAGGTGAGCGGCCGGGAGGGAGGGAGAGAGAGCGGGACCCCTCTGCACTTTCACTGCAGTAGGCAAACACAAGCCTGTGTGTTTTGCTCCCATCATTCCCTTTCCAGCCAATCTTTTTGGTTACTAATTAATGTTGACTCAGCTCTTTTCGGCAGCTCCTGATAACTCCGGGATATTTGTTTAATCAGGGGCAAGGAGCAAACGTGCACGAGGCTACAGAGATACCGCCTCCGGCTCCACTGCCGTGGCACTGCTGGGGCAGGGGCTCCGTGGGGTCCGTCCCCGCCCCGGGGCAGGAGCAGCACCGCTCTGGGCTTTAATTGGTGACTGAGGATTTGGGGAGCAAAGAAGCGGAGCAGGGTGCCCGCTTCCCCCCGGGCCTCACCTCTGCCAGCTCGGTCACAGGCAGTTCCCGGCATCGGCTGCTCCCACCCTTGCTGGAAAGAGCTTTGATCTGGTGTTGAGAAAGGCATTTCCACTTGGAAAGCCCTGGTGAGCCACGAGCAGCCACCAGATGCGGGCTGTTGGGACAGGGCTGTTGGGGCAGGTCTTCTCCTGCAGCCCTGTCACCCCCTCCTTGCACCCAGCCTCAGCTGTGGCAGGGCTGGCGTCGTCCCCGAGTGCAAGCACCAGCCCAGCATTGCACTAAAGCTTCGTCCCGTCCCTGTTGAATCCAGGCTGAGGCACAAGTGCCCTGAGACGGTGCAGGCTTGCGGGGAGGCTGGGGGGGAGAAGGGCTGGGCAGTGTCTGAGCTGCTTTTGCTGATCGGCTGAGACAAAGCTCCCTCCTGCTGCTCCAGGCTCCTGACCACCAGCAACCGCAGACCCACCAGGGCTCGGTGAGCCCTTCCCCGGCTGCTGTGCTCAAGGCATGGCAGGAGCAGAGCCCAGGAGAGGGGCTGGTTTGGGTAACGGGGCCCTGGGGAGCGCTTGCAGCCGAGGGCTGAGCAGAGCCAGCCAGGAGAGCTCAGGCGACCGGGCTGATCCCCCAGGGCAAAGCTGGGAGTCCCTCCCGTTCCCAGAGCCCAGGCTGCCGCTGCTGGAAATCCCTCTCAAAAAGCAAAGCAAAGCAAAACTAAAAGCAAAGCAAAGCTCAGCTCTCGGGGTTTGTCAGGACAAGTCTAAGGGAATGGTCTGAATTCTGCACACACACCCCCCCGCCCTGGAAGCAGCCTTCTCCAAGGTAGCAAACCCCTCTGCTCTGTATATCACAACAGCCCCTATCGTCACCCCCAGCTGAGAATAATTTATCAGGAAAAGCCTTACAGGTTCTGTGCCGAGCTTCTCCCACAGTACTGTGCTGCTCAGGTCGCCTTGTCCACCGTCCTTCGCTGTGAGCTAATGTCCCTTTCCTCCGTCTGCCCCTGCATAGTGGATGCAGAGGATTAAAAGCGACTCTGTCGCATCAAAACATCAACTTGAATTTAAGTCTCCGTCTGAGCTGGCAACAACCTGGTTTTGGAGCCAAGGATTTAAGCTCAAGCGTCCAAAGCATTTCTGCCCTGAGCACGTCTGGCCTGGAAAAAAGAAAATAAAAGGGACTCAGGCTGCCTCTGCTCTTTCTTTTGTCATGCAAATGCAGAGCCCACCCAGAAGAGAAACCCGGAATCTCTGCCACGAAAATGGAGCTCTTTACCCGCCCTGCACTGGTACCACCCGAGTTCAAAACACAGTGCCAGGATGGCCACAACCTCACCGTGAACACGGCCACGGCCACCACGGTGCCCGGCCCTTTCCTTCCACCCTGTGCCCCCTTCTCCGGTCGCAGAGGGTCCCGGCGAGACCTGCTGCAAAAGCGGCGTGGGGGTCCCTGCCTGGCGATGGGGGGGGACAACAGGTCCGCGGCAGCTCGGGCAAGGTGGGGGGGAGGGGGACACGGGCCATGGGGACGAGCTCAGGCTGGGCAGGGCTGCGGAAGGAGGGGTCTGGGGGATGCCGGAGCATCTGCAGCGAGGAGGGGGCTGCCGCTGCCCGGAGACGAGCCCCTCCTCGGAGAGGCGGTGCCTGCGCCCGGTGACATCAGCCCCCGAGGAGCCGGGATGCTGAGCCCGGCTCCGGGAAGGCGGCTCCCGCCACGGCTACCAGCTCCGCATCCCGGCTGGGCAGGGCGGGGAGGGGGAACCAGGTCCCCCCCGAGGGGCCGGGTCCCCGAGGATGCCGCGCTAGGAGATGCCGATGGTGCTCACCGTGCTCCTCTCGCTCTATGACCTGGGCCGGTTCCTGGCCATGGCGGGTGCGGAGAGGCTGACTGTGCCCGAGTGCGTGAGCCGGGCGGGCAGCTGGGCCGGCGGCGGCTCCGGGGAGCACCGGGAGGTTTCCCCCGGGGTCAACACCGACGTGCGGGCAGCCCTGGACCGGATCCTGCCCGCCCTGCACCGGGCCATCGCCTGCACCAAGCAGGCGGGCAGCCCCACCGAGGTGAGGAAGGCCATCGCTGAGGTCTTCCAGCTGGTGGAGGAAGCCTGGGGGATGCCCACGCTGGGGAGGGACGTGGCCAAAGTGCTGTGCGATGTGATCCGCCTGGAAGGGGGCCTGGACCTGCTGCTCAACCTGCTCTACACGGCGGAGCTGGAGACCAAGTGCCAGGCAGGAAAACTCCTGGAGCAGATCCTGGTGGCAGAAAACAGGTGAGTCTGCAAAAAGCCCCCTCGCCAGGCACAGCCCTCCCCACTGCAGCTCGCCTGCTACCCCAGCACAGCAGGGATTTCCTCCATCCACCCCACCCACACCCCCCAAATTTCCCTGCTCTGGGTGCTCCCGGTGCATCGAACATCCTCGGCTCCACACCGCATCCCCCCACACCCGGCACTCGCACACGGGGGTCCCTGACTTGCCAGTCACACCCACGCAATGGCCTGAAATGTCCCCGCCACGGCTGGAGGGAGGAGGACCAGCCCCAGCTCAGGGATGCTGGTAAGGATCGGGGCGTCCTCATGAGCCACCCTCAGCCTGGGGCCACCTAGAGAAGAACACTTCGTGGCTGAGCTGGGTCAGTTTGGCTGGCCCGAGCATCTGGCCCCAAGGATGAGACAGGACTCCCCCTTAGCCATAGCCAGAGCAGGACGAGGAGGGCAAAGCTGGTTCCCAGAAACTTGCTGCTGCTGGCCAGGGCTGGAGTGAGGCCGTAAGGAGGAGGCTGGCCTGTCGGTGGTCTTCGGAGCCCCCCAGCCCGTGGGGTTCAGAGGCTGGAGATGTGTGCGCCGTACCCAGGATGGGTGGGAGGTATTTGCCTGGCTCTGCGACACCGTTGGCACAGGGGGGGTGGGAGCCTCTGTGTGTGTGTGTATACGAGCACGTGTATGAGGGTGCACGTGCGCACACGGCACCCAACACACCTAAATGCACAGCAGCGCTGATGCAGCACCCGCACGCAGCTCACCCTTCCCACACCATGGACGCGCTCCCGCAAGCACCCCGACAGATGAACTCCCCGCTCTGCCCCGGGTCTGGTTCAGCACATCCCAGCAGCACTGCCTGCGGCGTGCTGGTCCCAGACAGGAGCCACGTACCTGCCGCGAGCTGGGTGAGGACCAGACCTTTCTCTGCTGGGACCCCGCAGGCAAGCACATGGCTCTCCCAGCTCTGCTCTCCCTCGGTGCACCCAAGCCCAGCAGCCCCAGCCAGGGCTTTCGGCGCGTGTGGAGGAGGCCTGGCCAAAGTCTACGGTCTTGCTCCAGCTTTACGGGCGATGTGTCTTGCTGTAAGGTTGCGGACTCGCAGCCTGGGCCTTGCTGCATGCACTGGCAGGCAAAAAGAAGCAACAGCTAAATCAGGAAAGTGCATTAGAGTGGAATTAATCCCAGGAAACATCGCTGGCATGGTCTGAATTCAGCACTTATCTTCCCGGTCAGAGAAAGCAGCTGCTGGAGTTGCCATCTCTGCTCCAGGAGCAGTTCATGGGCCAGGGCTCCAGAGCAGCTGTGGGCCCCCAGCCCCTTCTCCCCATAGCCTGACCCACCATCAACCTCCGAGCGATGGCAGGGAGGTGTAGGGTCCTTCCCTGGGTCCAAGACTCTGGCTTAGAGACCTCTCCCAGCATCCCTGCACAGCAGCATCGGTGTTTAGCTGGGAGCTGGACCAGTCCTGGCTCCATTCCATGGCTGCGGGGAGTCGGGGACCTGGCAGGGCTGTGATTGTCATCCAGCTCTGTGGCCAAGTGCAGGCTTGGAGCCAGCTCTAGGCTGAGGGCTTTTTTTTTCCAGAGCTCTCCACAGTGTTTGCTGCCAAACCCACCCCAAGGTCAGCGTGAGCCATGCAGGCCACAGGCTTCCCAGAAATGCTCCTCCCGCCTGCCAGCACAGAGGCCAGCGTGCCTTTCCCCACCATTGCTGGGGGCCAAACCCACCTCCACCCTCATGAGCAGCACGGGACGGGGCATCCATGCCAGGGCTTGCGCCTTATGAGCAGAGCAGCTCTGTCATGGCACCAAGCGGGTCATTTCTAAGGCCAGAGATGGAGCCACCCCAGTACCCCAGGCAAACTCGTGGGAGGGCAGCCAAGAGCCCGTCATTTCCCCCTTCCTCACTCTGTGCTTTTAGCACACAGCCCCATTTGGGTGTTGTTTTAAGACCGTCCTCACAGCACGGGGCTCTCAAGGCCAGCCACAGCAGAGCAGCAGCTGGTGGCCCTCGGCCGCCTGCCCCCAGGCTCTTGTTGTCCTCTTCTAGGAAAGCGCAGGACTGCAGCAATAAACAGCTTTCCTCCAAGCTGCCTCCATGCTGCCAGCTCAGGACGGGCAGATCCCCGTCTCCCACATGCCCCTGTGGCCAGTTCTGCATGGCTGCTCAGCCAGGTGTAGAACCCCTGTCCTGGCCTTGGCACCGACCAGGAGACCCACCAGAGGACAGCACTGGTTAGGGACAAACGAGTTTTCACCCCCAAACACAAAGCAGCTCACACACACCCAGCAAAGCTGACTAAGCAGATCTATTTTTAACCTGGCATTAGCCTACCCTGCGCTCTGAATTGCTATGTACATCTTACCTCGGGCATGAGAGCCTCTGGTGCGGTGGTCCTGGGCTGCACACCCCATGGCCTGTCCCATCACAAGCTCTTCCAGACGGGTTCTTCCAACACCAGCCTGTTGCATCTCACTGCATCGCAGCCTGGCAGGCTTGCCCCATAGGAAAGAATCAGGCTGTCAGGGGGCAAACGCCACCGAAGCGCAGGGGAGTTCTCACACCAGTTGCTGTTCTCACTCCCTGCACGGCTGTCTGCCCCTCACCTGCCTGTGCCTCTCCTTCCTGCAGGGATCGGATCGCTCGGATCGGTCTGGGAGTGATTCTAAACTTAGCCAAGGAGCGAGATGTTCCCCAGCTGGCGCAGAGCGTCGCTGGTATCCTGGAACACATGTTCAAACACACCGAGGAGACCTGTTTCCAGCTCATCTCTGATGGAGGCCTGGATGCTATCCTCTACTGGTGCCGCTGGACGGACCCCATCGTGCTGCGGCACTGTGCCATGGCCTTGGCCAACTGTGCCATGTACGGAGGGCAGGCCAACCAGCGCCTGATGATCGAGAAGAGGACAGCGGAGTGGCTTTTCCCACTGGTGTTCTCAAGAGATGATGAACTAATCCGCCTGCATGCATGCCTGGCCATCACGGTGCTGGCCACCAACAAAGAAATCGAGAAGGAGGTGGAGCGCTCAGGGACGCTGGCTCTGGTGGAGCCGTTCATCGCCTCACTGGATCCGGAGCAGTTCGCCTGCGAGATGTTGGGCAGCAGCGACAATAGCCAGGGGAGGACGGCGGACGACCTGCAGCGGCTGGTGCCCTTGCTGGATAGCTCACGGCTGGAAGCACAGTGCATCGCTGCCTTCTACCTCTGCACGGAGGCTGCCATCAAAACCAGGCAGAAGAAAACAAAGGTAAAGGGCAGGTTGGCCTGAAGGAAGGAGGTGCAAAAGGGAAGGGTTGCCACAACTGCATCTTGGTGTCCTTTGCTCTCCTATGAGCTTACCGAGCACCCCGGTCCTCAGATGGCTTGGCACAGGTTGTGGGGAGGAGGAAGGAAAGCAAAGTGATGTCTCCTCTCTTTGTGTCCCCAGATTTTCAGCGAGATTGGGGCTACGCAGAGCCTGAAGAGGATAGTGTGCTACTCCACCAGCAGCACAACCTCCTCCCTGGCCAAGAAGGTGCTGCGCACAATAGGGGAGGAGGTTCCTCGGCGCATCCTGCCCACCATTCCCAACTGGAAGCCCTGCGAGGTGCAGACATGGCTGCAGCAGATCGGATTCAACAAATACTGCCAGAGCTTCCTGGTAGGGCTGTGTGCTGGGAGAGGGACATCTGGATGGGCCCTCGTGCCCCATCTTGCAGCAGAGGTGTACGCATCTCACCCAACAGCTTTTTCTGGGACCTTTTCAGCCTGGATTTCTCTTGGCAGGACCACCAGGTGGATGGGGACATTCTCCTGAGGCTGACAGAGGAGGAGCTGCAGGAGGATTTGGGCATGGACTCCAGCATCACTCGGAAAAGGTAGGACCACCACCAGGGCACGGTGGCCTCTCTTGTGGTCATCACCACAGGAGAGGAGCCAGGGAAAAGTTCTGTGCCTTTCCCTTCTTGCAAAGACAAGAACATAGATCCTCAAAATGCAAAACCTGGGCTTCCAGGGCTTTTCCAGTGCCATGTGCAGTCCCAGAGGGATTCCTGCAGTGGGGCCAATGCACGGCAGAGGTGTGGGATGGCAAGAGACCACCTGTGGCAGAGGGGAGGTGGGATCCTGCAAGCTACCCAGAAAGATGGGAACTTACCTGAGCTTCTCCTCCCTCCGCTGAGCTCTTCATACCTCTGTCTCCTGAGAACCAACGCTCCCACAGTCACGCAGTTGTTCATCTCTATTTCTTCAGCTCATTCTTCACCACAGCATGCAGCTGCACTCTCTCCTGTGCAGATAAAAGATGTGATACCAAATGTCTCTAGGTCCTGCCTGGTCCAGAAGCCTCCCCTCCCCACTCCAGGCTTTCATTTGTTTCTCTGTCAGGTTTTTACGGGAGCTGACAGAGCTGAAGACCTTTGCGAACTATTCCACCTGCGACCACAGCAACCTGGCCGACTGGCTGGGCGGCATCGACCCCAAGTTTCGTCAGTACACGTACAACCTGCTGACGTGTGGCATCAACCGCAACTTCTTGCATCGGGTGACGGAGCAGCAGCTGCAGGAGGACTGCCACATCAACACGGGCTTCCACCGCGTCCGCATCCTCACCGCTGCGAGGGGTGCGGGTCCCGCTGCTGCTCACTGCGCCCAAGCAGGCGGGCGGGGGCAAGTACCGAGGGTTGTTTGGGATGAGTTGTTGGGTACTTTTAACTTTTGGTTGCTGTTTGCTCTGCCTAGAAATGCTTCACTCCCCTATAATGCTGCAAACTGCATCCGATGGGACTGATGTGTTTATCAGCTACCGGAGGAGCACCGGGTCGCAGCTGGCCAGGTGAGTCCTGCTGGCAATGAGGCGGTGTGGGGATGAAGCCCAGAGCGAAGGCTGGTGATCAGTCGTGGGCAGAGTGTGGAGCCGGGGATTGCTGCAGGCTGCCAAAAGCCGCAGTGCAAATGTGTACAGCATGTGCCATAAGCTGCGCGGTGGACAGGCAGTTCCCAGTCCTGTCACTGCCACCCTGTCCCTCTGATGCTGCCTTACCCTTTTTCACACTGTGCTCGTGTGGCTGTAGGGGATCTCAGCAGGGAGTTAATGTCCATCTCCCTGTGATTTCTGCGTGGGCCCAGACACCTGTACACAGGCTGGCTGGCAGCTGGCGTCTTGAGGACCATGCTGTTCTCTGTGGGAGCCTGTTCACTGCTCCTCTGTCTCACCATGTCTTAGCCAATGTGGTGGGAGAGCACGGGAAGCCCAGGCACTGGCAGTAGCTCTGCTCACAGTGCTGTCTCCTCTCACCACCAGCCTGCTGAAGGTCCACCTGCAGCTGCACGGCTTCAGTGTGTTCATCGATGTGGAGAAGCTGGAGGCAGGGAAGTTTGAAGACAAGCTGGTCCAGAGCGTCTTGAGTGCTCGCAATTTTGTGCTGGTCCTCTCCCCAAACGCACTGGATAAATGCATGGGAGACCCCGAGTGCAAGGACTGGGTGCACAAGGTAGGAAATGCCATCAGGCGGGAGCTTGGTGGATGCTGGAGCAGGAAGGGGCTGGCGACGAGCTGCCACGGGCCATAGCCTGAGCACCTACATGTTCCTGCAGGAGATTGTGACAGCCCTGAACTCTGGAAAGAACATTGTACCTGTTACAGATCATTTTGAGTGGCCGGACCCAGAAACACTTCCCAAGGACATGAGGGCTGTTCTGAAATTTAATGGTATCAAGTAAGTAAAAGGAACCTGTGCTATGGGTTTCCTTGCTAGCTGGAGAGAACAGCTTGCATGAGCAGCAGCAAAGAGCACAAGGACACTGGGACAAACACACGAGGGAGGCAGAACAGGCCAAAGGGGAGGTGACTCACTTCAGGGACTCCAGAGCATGAAGGGAGCAAAGGTCCCCACCATAATCCCTTGGCTGTTGTTGCGCTTGGGGCTCCTCTGGATACCAGCGCTCCCCACCCCGTTGCTGCTGGGAGGATGCCCATCCCCATGGCCCCAGTCCTCCAGGCAGGAGTGATGCTGCTGACAGAGTTCGCCTGGATTCCTCTCACCTCCTGCTGCCCCTTCGTGCAGCAGCACCCTGGGCTGGCATCCCAACCTGCTTGTGGCCCTCCAGCCTGGCAGGGCACAGAGGAGGAGGCTTTCCTGCAGCAGACAGCGTTTCTCTGTTTTCCAGGGGGAAAAGGGGAGCTCCCAAAGAGCCGGGGTGGAGGAAGGAGCTATCTTATGGCATCTCGCACAACAGAAAGATTAACTGAAATTTTCCCCTCGAACCAGGTGGTCCCACGAGTACCAGGAGGCCACAATCGACAAAATAATTCGCTTTCTCCAGGGCCGTTCCTCCCGGGACTCCTCGGCTGGGTCGGAGAATGGGCTGGACTGCTTGCCCTCCCTGGGGCAGACCTAGAACCAGAACAGCTGCCTCACCCCCTCCAGAGACTTCCCAGCTGCCCCCTTGTTACGTGGGGCCAAATTTCTCCCTCTAGATTTTTCCTCTTCTTAGTATCCTGGCTTGAGACAAGGCCTGTGGCTCATTAGCCCCCCTTCACCCTCCAAACGCAAGCCCCCGGCGTTGAAAGGCCAGTTCTCATTTATAAGCTGCCTGGTGGAATCTGAGACAGACGAGTTGTCTTCCATGTCATCCCTTGGGGCAGCAGGACACGCAGGCTGTGCCTCCAGCAACGCTGGGGCTGCAAGGGAGACCAACACTGTCCCAATCCCCGCACGTGGCTGCAGCTCCCCCCAGAAGCATGTCCGAAGAGTAGGGATCTTCTGAGGACCGAAAGCTGGGTTGCTGCTGAGGGGTATGTCGCAAGAGGACACGGGAAAGAGAAGAGCAGCTGAGAGGGAACAGTCTGTAAGCATCATATGGCCTCTGCTGGGTGCCACGGGAGTATCCTTGCGGTCAGAAGCTGAGAGCAGGAAAGGGCAAATAAAAGCTAAGCCCTAACAAAATCCCTGTGTTTGGGAAAGATAACAACAGAGGCATCTAAACTACTCAGCAGCAGCTTTCTCTTTCCCAGTAATGTCTCTTTATCACACGAGCTCACTCCCTCCTTGAGGGCCTTTCACCTCCTAATGCTGCAAAACCAGTTTGTGCTCTTCACTTTGGCGACGGAAATTTGGGGTTAGCTCACATGAAGTTTTGGCAAGGTCTTTGCAAAAAGTGCTTTTAAAACAACTCCCTTTCCTCCATCTGATGTTTCAGCTTTACGACTTTATCAGGTCTATGCTTATAGGACATAGGAGACCGGATTGTGACTCTGGAAAACACATCCATGCAGATACGTAAGATGCTAATTGCTGTACTGTACTTGTGGAGCTGTTGTACACTGGCTGTATTTTACTCTGTTCTTGCTGCTCCACAGCAGATGTCCCGTGGTCTGTTCCTTCAGCCAGGAGCTGGCCTATCTCTCTGCTGACCAATGCTTCACCTGACAGCCCTGGCTAAGCTCCTCAGGCTCAGGGTCGTCCCTGCTCTCTGCTGGATGCAATACCAAGCAGCATTTGTTTCTTTCTACCAACCCCTTCTCAGCACCCTCCAGGTCTTTTTGCAGCTACTCACTTGGAAATACCAGGAAAGGGCAAAGTCGATGCAAAGGGCAGGCAGAGGCTGCAAGGTGTGAGCACCATCTGGGAGCAGGACTGGCAGCGCCTGCTGCTGACATGGGAAGTGGAGAACCACAGGCACCCTGACGCACCTCCCCTGAATCCTGTGGTCCCAGCCTTGTCCTGCTTCTCACATCTGCGTGGAGGGGCAGCAGGTTTCTCAACTGCAGGCCATTTTGCAATTAGCACCAGAAATTGCAGCTCCTACCTGAGCTTGTCTTTTCTGATGCAGAGCAAAGTTAGTAATGCAAACAGACATCCTTGTTCAGAGCACACATGGGAGGAAGAACAAGCCATGCCCAGGGAACACCAGCCTGTCCTGATGCTCTGGGGACCAGGCTGATGCACCACCCTGCAGAAGCAAGCTCCTTTGCCCATCCCTGCTCCAGATAACTCAGCTCTTTCAGGAGGTAATGAGGAGTCTCAGCCACCTTGTCCTTCTCCTGGCTCTCCCCTTGCTGCTGCCTTAACAGGCAGAAACACAAACACATTTCGTTTTGGCTTAGATCCATGAACATTTGAGGGGGGGGAAAGAAAAGTTAAATTTTGGTGCTTAATCACAGCTTTATGGATAGTTCTTATCAGCTCACAGTTAATGGCATCTTTGCTCTACAGTGAAAGGTTAATAGCTATATCTACCCATCATTCACCAGGAATAGAATCTATCTAATCTCCAGATTAAATACGAGCAAGCCAGCAGATGAGCCCAAAGGTGAATCCGCCAAAGGATAAAAGCCACTTGTGAGCTGCTTCAGGGAAAAGTCGTGAGTAACTGATTGAATGTCAAGGCCTCTGTGGCCACTGAAGGAGTCCCACACAAACAGTCCTAAGGATTTTTCTCCCTGCAACAATACACAGTAAGACTATTGCATCTTGTTTCCCAGGAGCTCTCTAGCAATTAACCTCCTCACCCATCATTCGATGTCGAGATTTACTCATTCTCTACAGCTTAGGCGTCTCACTGCAGCGAGATCCCATCTCATGCTCCAGCTGCCCAGACTGACTCTTCCTGTTTCCCCACCATTCAGCTATCTTCACCTTAATGAACTCGCTCTGCTCTTGTCAAAACATCCCATACCCAGCCCCTTCCAGTCTCAAGGAAACGATTCCTTCTGTTCTCACTGTTCCTTATTCCTTTCCTGTGTCATGTCAGAAAGTGTTTGAAGTTGTTCTATTAGACATTATTAATAAATCGGTTTATACTCTAAATTCCCACCTTGCTTCTGTTTGTGTCACATGCTTCTCTCCCTGCAGCCTTCTCACCCTTGCTCACTCTTGCCGTCATGCTTTCTCATCCTCTGAAGGGGCAGCAGAATTGACATTCTCCAGGCACCATTCTCCGTGGGCACCCACACTTCAGGCTCATCTTTGCATGGACTGATGTAGCTCACTGCATCCCCAGGGACTCTGTACCTGCTGCCCACAGTCACGATGCATGGATCATGTATTTGCTTCACGGTTGTAGTTCTTGGAGGACAGCCTAGAAAAACCATGTTTTAATTTTTTTAATTGAGTATAATAGTTCCTATTGAATTTCTCCTTTGCAAGCACACTGACACAAACAGGAAAGCAGAGCCAGAACACAATTACACTTCACTGCACAATATTGAGCAGCTGCTAGCATTGGCGTCCATGGAGTCTGTTGGTAGAGAAGCCTTACTTCACAATAGGGTCAGTTAAAACAGCTAATGCAACACTCACAGCATGCCCTGTTCCTCAGCGAGGCTAATTCTGGGCTCAGCCAGACGCGTGACTATGTCCACAGGCATAACTACACAGATCAAGTGGCGTAACACCAAGTTCTTTTAGCCTCCCTGCTTCTCCATCTCCTGCTTCTCTACTCCCCACTTCTGCTTTTATCACAAACTCCTAATGAACAGGGAATCATGCTGTATAAGCATCTCGCATTTACTGCGTATTCAACAACAGGTTACAGTACTCCTGGCGAGCTTTACTCTGGTGTTCAGGAAAAGCAAGCTTTGGCTGCTTGCAAGTCCCGCATCTGCATTTTTCCCAACTCAGGACCCTCACACGCTCATTCTCCACAAGGCAGATAACTTCCTGGTGCTGCTTCTTTACTGCAGAGCCTTCCATGAAAGAAGCAGCATGAAAATAATAGAGAGAAGCACAGAATGGGGCAAGGACAAATGACATTAACAGCTGTATGAGAAAAGCTATCTTTTTATGAACCATAAAAGAGAATGGAGGTTTTATTCATTCTGAAAGTAACGTGTCTGCTAAGCAATTTCACAGCTAAGGACATTACTTCATGCATCTGAACAGTGTGTGCAATGTAGAACTGCTGGTTTATGGCAGTTTGAAGAAAATAAGATTGAGGCAATACAGTCAATCGTTTGAAAGGAATAATTATGAATACCATGAACAGGGAGGTTTGCTTGCTGGCATCAACACATTCCGAGAAGGGCAGCAGAAGTGAGGTCACTGGCATAAAATTATGCCCCATGCAACAAAAAAATTTTATCTGCAAAGACACTGGTCCTGTCACCACACCAGCCCATCCCAACAGCACTGCGTACTGATGAAGGACTGCTTCTGGCCTTGCCACACGCAGAGCAGCGACTTCACACGACGCTAGAGCACACTGATCAAAGCTGGGGCCTTGGATTGGTAATGTAAGGGTCTTCAGTTAGGGGGGCCTAATTTTGTCAATTTTAGCCTTAACTTCATCAGTTTTGGCAACTGCCAATTAAGGCACCTACTTGCACCACGATATTCTCAGACGAGCTATTACTTCTCAAAAGGACCTCTGAAATCCTGGGCTGAGCTGCAGACAGACAGGCAGGACGTGCCACCGGCACTCCTCACTACAAGCTCTTGATGTGTTAGATTCTTGCCCTTGGACACCTCTAACTTGCGAAACCAAAGCTAGATTAGTCAATAAAGCAAGAGCACTCCTGTACTAAACTACTGCTCATCACAAGGATTTCTGCAGGAGCCCAGTCTGGCACGTAACATTCATGTGACTTTTATTGACAACACATCGATTCGGAGCACAGATCTTCCTCCTCAGCAGCAGCACGCTGCTGGGTACCTCTGCTTCAGTCTTGCTCTGCAGGCTTTAGTCTGGGCCTCATCCACACCAACAGCTCATCTGCTGCACGCTGCAGTGCTCACAGGGGAACATGTTTGGCAATTAAAGGAGAATTCAGCCCTCTCTCACCACTAAAAGCATGCCATAGAACCTTCCCTCCCACCAAACCCCAAACCACTAATCAGCCTTGCAAATGGCCAACAACAGCTTTTACTCTTGATTGACTTTTGGGTCTCTTGGGTTTTCTCTGACAGATGAGCCAACACAATGGCAAGGAGGCATTCATATCTGCAAATTAAGTTCCTACCGGTAGTCAGAGCCATGATTTCCAACTACTTGGCATTAAAACATTAGTAAGGACAAGCAGGGTATCCCTCCAACACTTAATCTGTCCTTCAAGGGAAGAATAAAGAGCAGTCTTCAGATGGACGCTGCTGAGCTGGCCAATTCCTTGTTGCTAAGCTCCTGCTCAGCCATTTGCGGGGGTTATTGAAGCATCTGAGAAGTGACTGTAGTCATGGTTTGAGTCCCAGATCTCTATCCACCTAAGAAAGAAAGAACAGTTAGAGCCTACGAAGGCACACTGGGACATCGCTGAATGAAGTGAGTTTTAAAGTTTCAAAGGAACAGAACAAAATGACCCTGCTAGGAGCGGTATCACTTCTACTGCAAATCCCAACACATTCTCACTCACAGGACTAACCAGGGGATTTGTTTCCTATCATGACACAACTTTTCCTTTAATTAGTAGAGAAACAACAGGAAGAGAGACTGCTAAGAGAACTCCATCTCTTTCATGAAGGAAGACTTTCAAATTCAACTCCAGATTTTGGATTCCATTCTGAGGGTTGAGTGAGACTTTGAAGCACTTTGAATGGCGGCAGCTACCTTACTTGGGCTGCAGGTTATCGCTAGGATTCAGACACAGAAGAAATGGACCTGCACCTCTGCTTACTGGGGCACGAAACACCCTCTCATAAGCATAATTGCAAATACGCCTTTAAAACTGTGAGTCTCTATCCTAAGTAGAGTAAATAGTGTTTTTCATTTACACTTCACAGATCCTATGGCAAAGTTAAGAAATTTGAAGTAAATTACCCAATAATAGCTGCCGGAATAAGAAGAATTATAGCCCCGAAGAGGAACGGGAATCCCCTCATGAAGTGCAAGCTGGCAGGATAGAGAGAGTTGAACACTCCTGCAGCCACAAGCGAACACAGCCCTTCCACACAGGCAACAGAAGCAAAGAGAGCACCTGGAAAAGAGATACGAGATGTTAATGGTCAGACAGCCCTGTCTGCAAACATTTTTAACACATCACCTGCAATGGGATTCTGTGAATCTTGCTAAGGGTTTGCAATTCCCACCAGAAAAAATGGTGTCTGCATTGTCACATCTGGTAAACAAGAGCTGGGAGCAGAGATCAGGCACACTGTGCTGGCCTGGCAGGCCAAACCCGTCAAGCTCAACTTCTCTGTAGCCAGGACCACCTCAGGGACCTCCGGAATCTGTATCCCTAGAGCTGATCAGGGATATTATGTATCAGCTGGATTGTAAATGCTGTACATGGGGCTATCTAGATCTGTTTACTGCCAAGCACATCTTATCGCTTGTTAAACATTAAGTACAGCAGAAGGCTGCACTTTTTATAGATTTAGCATCATAAACCTGGTGTTGTGTGTCACCTTCATCCTAATATAAGAAACATGAATTGTGCAAAATCACCTTTTGATCTTTCCCACCTCGATTCCCTCCTCCCCTCTGTCTGCCTGCAGAGGTATTCCTACACAGTGTTTAACAGCAAGTGTAAGCTCTCCAAACAAACTACTGGAAGAAAGGCAAATATACTCCTCCTACGGGTTATCCATGATCTTTCATTATGGTCAATGATATAACTCTCTAACAACACTAGGTTTCTTCCTACTGTTACTGATCTACAGAAAAGAGTCATGGTCAGGGAAATCACGATTTTCTGCTCATTGTATAATCCATTTTAACTCTTGCTCCTTGTAGAAGTTTTGGAAACCAACAGATGAATGAAGGAAATGCTTGAATGCAATACTTATCATCTTGCTTTTCTTCTCCTGTCCTCATCTTGAAAATGTAGCAAGTCTAAATGGATGAATGACAATTATTCCGAAAAAATAAAGCGTTACCCTAAGCCTGAGGGTAACTGCAGGGGCACAGGAGACCAAAGCAGCCAGGGAAGTCCTAACCTCCCAAAGCAGTTTGGTTTCAATGTTCCAAGAAAACAGTGTTTCAGGACCTGGCTTAAGCGTACTGGCCAACTCCTTACCCTGTTCGGTCTCGCTGACCAGCTTGGAGAGCTTGGCTCTGATGACTGGAGTGGCTGCCATGGAAAGGAACAGAATCCCATAACCTGCAAGAAAGATATTGCACATTAGGGAAAGCTTAGCTGAAAAACAAAGTCTCCAAAGTCAGTCCCAGAAATCTATAGAGCCAGGTGGTTTCTCCCTGCTATATTTAGACCCAGTTCACCTTCCTGCATCTCACAATGCACTTTAGTCTGCGCCTGCAGTGTAATATGGCTTCTGGGAAACCTAATATTCTAGGCACTATATGGTTGCACTTTTGGCTTCAGCGTTCGGCCAGCTGTGCTGTTGGCAAGCCACAGTTCTGTTGGTACATGGGCTGCAACGGAGGCAGAACTTCCTCCGCGTGCCTGAACTCCCGGAAGCACACTGCCCTCCTGCATCCACTGTCATCTCTAAGCTAAGGGCCTGAGATACGGGGATTTAAGAGCTCAGCATCACCTGTAAACATCAGTGGTGTTGTAGCAGCAAGAGAAATCACAACCAGTCCAGCAATATTGGAGATCAGTCCTATCTCGGCCACCCAGGTGTCTTCAAGGCAGAGCTGCAGCAGCCGCAGCCCTCCCAGGCTGCTCAGGTAAGCCAGGTAGCTGGCGGCTGAGCCGTACCCAATGAGGTCTGCAGCCCAGCAGAGAGGGGAGCCAAGCTCGTACAAAACAAAGAGGTCCTTGGTTCCAAAATGTACTGTGACAAGAAGAAAGAAAGCCAGGGAGTAAAGAGCGAGCTTCCGCCTGCAGCTAGAGTGTTCCGGGGCTGTGTACAGCCTGTAGACAGCCTTGTAATGATGGAGTGTGAACAGCTTGGCTGGTTTCCGCTGCTTCACCGATTCCTGAAGACAGAAAGCAGCGTAGAGAGCGGCAGCCAGACTGGTGGCAAGCACGAGCCAAAAGGGGTTGATGTACCCCTGAGCCTTGCGCCACTGGCCGCCGCCAATGCTGGCCAGCATGCCTGCGACGCCGAGGCACGCCTCGAGGATGGCGACGCGAAATGTACGTGCGCGTTTGTCGCTGGTGTCGGCCGCGTAGGCGAAGCAGCTGGCCAGGATCAGGTTGTAGTCTCCCATCAGGCCACTCAAGACGCGTCCAAGGAGAAAGTAGGCGACATGCAGCTGCAGGTACATGACGAGAAGATAGACGGCTGCTTGCACGGCCATACCCACCGCCGGCAGGACGAGAGCCGGGCGGCGGCCCACGCTGTCGCTCCATGGTCCGAAGAGGGTCACGGAGAAGAGCCCGACGAAGAAGCCTCCCAGATTGATACAGAGGTTCCAGTGGGAGACGAGCGCTTCCACCTCCTGCAAGAGAAACAGGCGCTGAGGCTCCCGGCACGCCCCGGCCCCCCCGCTCGGCGGCAGCTTCCC
>Ga0065711_1037236_pt1 | contig 20033 bp, 13 predicted proteins | sample Hoacrofraction12_FD_59098 | JGI IMG/M metagenome (GOLD analysis project Ga0065711, IMG submission 59098) | Hoatzin crop microbial communities from Cojedes, Venezuela - Epithelial fraction 12 v2 (version 2) | ecosystem: Host-associated > Birds > Digestive system > Esophagus > Crop | place... | reverse complement strand
CAACCCCCCTGCTGAAGCAGGGTCACCTACAGCAGGCTGCACAGGACCTTGTCCAGGCGGGTCTTGAATATCTCCAGAGGAGGAGACTCCACAACCTCCCTGGACAACCTGTTCCACTGCTCCATCACCCTCAGAGTGAAGAAGTTCTTCCTTGTGTTCAGACAGTACTTCCTATGCTTCCATTTGTGCCCATTGCCCGGCACAATATCCAAAACGTTCCATATCCAAAACATGTGTGGGGTTGAGAGGAGGGGAAAGGGCATGCTCCTGACACTCTGGTCATGAGTGGTGTTCCCCCCAGGGCTCGGTTTTGGGTCCGGTCTGGTTTAACATCTTTATCAATGATCTGGATGAGGGGATTGAGTGCTCCCTCAGTAAGTTTATAGATGTCACCAAGTTGGGTGGGAGTGTCAATGTGCTCGAGGGTAGGAAGGCTCTGCAGAGGGATCTGGACAGACTGGATTGATGGGCTGAGGTCAGTCATATGAGGTTCAAGAAGGCCAAATGCTCGCTCCTGCATTTCGGTCACAACAACCCCATGCAACGCTACAGGCTTGGGGGAAAGAGTGGCTGGAAAAATGCACAGCAGAAAAGGATCTTGGGGTGTTGGTTGACAGGCAGCTGAACATGAGCCAGCAGTGTGCCCAGGTGGCCAAGAAGGCCAGTGGCATCCTGGCTTGTATCAGGAACAGTGTGGCCAGCAGGAGTACGGAGGTGATTGTGCCCCTGTACTCGGCTCTGGTGAGTACACCTTGAGTACCATGTTCAGGCTTGGGCCACTCACTACAAGAAGGACACTGAGTTGCTGGAGCATGCCCAGCGAAGGGCAACGAGGCTGGTGAGGGATCTCGAGAACGAGTCTTATGAGGAGCGGCTGAGGGAACTGGGGCTGTTTAGTCTGGAGAAGAGGAGGCTGAAGGTGGACCTTCTCACTCTCTACAGCTAACTGAAAGGAGGTTGTAGCGAGGTGAGTGTTGGTCTCTTTTCCCAAGTAACTAGAGACAGAATGAGAGGCAATGGTCTCAAGTTGCATCAGGGGAGATTTAGATTGGATATTAGGAAGAATTTCTTCACTGAAAGAGTGGTCAGACATTGGAACAGGCTGCCCAGGAAAGTGGTGGAGTCACCATCCCTAGAGGTGTTCAAAAAATGTGTAGATGTGGTACTTCGGGATATGGTTTTGTAGGAATGGTGGTGTTGGGTGGATGGTTGGACTTGATGATTTCAGAGGTCTTTTCCAACCCATGATTCTATGATTCTGTGATTCATCTCTCAGATAGAATGAAAAGGGGAGGCATCTGACTTAACGCACCTAAAAAAACCCAATACATTGCCTGAATGACAATTGTTACACAACTGTTGACAAAGAATCATACAGGCCAAGTGTCAAAACGATAGCGTGACTTTTCTTGAATCATTGACAAGAGTAGATATGCTGTCTCTTCTGCTCATCCCTCGAAGTATGAAGCCCCTTTGGGAATCTTTACACAGATTAGTTTTTTTCTTATGTTACATAAATTTATCATCCTCTCCATTAAACACAAGAGCACTCTGCAGAAATAAGGTCTTCTCAAACAGAACAAGGAAGATAACTCAGCTAATTTAACCTCTGAAATAAAGGGCTCCTGAGCTTCCTCTTAAATAATTTTTAATTAAAGTATTTAATAGGATGATCCTCACGTAGAATACTAAGCACATATCCTTTTGATTTCCAAAGGATTGACTCATGGAGAGTTTGGGCACAGAGTACCACTATACAGAACGTGCAGTGAGGGAGCATCATCAAGTGGAACTCCATTAAATACAGCAACTCTCTGTGAAAACTTTAAAATCCCATTCACAGCAAATGCAAACGGTGCTCCAAGCATTTTATTTCCAGGAGTTGCATTCATCCAGGACAGCAGAAAGCACTGGTTGTTTCACTAAAATTTAAGTTAATGGTTAAAAATAAGTTAAAATGGTTTCTGAAAACTTAAATCATTGGTCTGGCTTCTTGCTAGTTCACGCCATAGGATGTGTGCAAAAGGCAGTCTATTCAACATCAGGAAGTGTTCTCAATACTTGCTTTCAAAAAAAAGTATCTCAAAAGAGTAAAGTAAAATTTTCACATGATGAGAGCTTCTTATATGTGAGTATTTGCATTAACAGATCACACGTCATTTCTTCCCTTTTAATTAACTTACCGGGTTGACAATATGTCAATAAGTTCCTTTCTGTTCTGGACTCTGAGCATATTAGTTTTGTATCTGGAATCCTTACTAACTTCAGGCAAATTCAGGATCTAAATAAAAATAAAGGTAAGTAAGACATGTGCTTGGCAGGAGACATTTATATAGCTAAGGAAATTCATTCCTGACTTGAGATAGCTTTCCAAAAGTCACTACTCCTCATTAATCTTTTAATATAGATTAGGAAATTAAGATAACCTAATGCCTCCTGGTTCATGTTACATAACAAGTACAGCAAAAGACAGAAATTGAACCAAAGATCCAAATCTTAGTTGATAATTTTCACAATTAGCTAGGAGAAATTCTTATTGTAGAAGCTTGTAAGTTATTACCGTGAGGTTGGAGAGATCTGTAGGATTATCCTGCACTAGGTTCTATATCGCAAAATAAGAAAAATGACTGTACTTCATATGCTATACTGAGAAAAGCTACGTCTAAGAATATTTCTTTCCACTTCAGTAATTTCTGTCAAAAAGGCAAAAAAAAATGAAAAGGTGTTTTTCTATTGAAATGTCATAGGTTTTCTTCATGATTTCTTCCTAAAGAATTAATAAAGAAAAATGAAGGTACAACCTCCAGGAAAGAAGATATATAGCTTCTATATGTTTCTCCCACCTGGCACATTAGAAATTTAACCATCATGCAAAGACAATGTGAATTACACTATAAAGGGAATTAAACATGGAAAATGACTCTTAGAATTTTGTAGAGGCATTTACAGAGTAGCTGCATGGGCAATCAATACTTACTAAACAATCTATCTCTTCATGCCACTATGTATTTATATGGAATGAATTGTGCTTTCCAAATTTAAAATAAAATAAACAAATAACACCAGCTACTGAGGAAGGCAGAATAGAAGTCTACAAAGAAAGACACTGTCATGTATTCTTCATGTATTTTTACTCACCAACACACGCTCAAGATCAACTTTACTTATCATGAGTTTTATAGTCATTATAAACATGCTACATTCTTTTACAGGGCCATTTCCCAGACGGCTTACAAAAAAACAGTACTGGCTCAAAGTCCCTATAGCCCACCATCCTATCTCTGCCTGTGGCTGAGTGCTGATGCTTAGAAAGAGCTTAAGAACAGGGCCAGTACATACGATACTTCCATAATATTCATCCAAACTCCAGCCATCTTTAGATTAGGGCATTTCTGAGTTGGAGCTGTTTTCTATGTATTTAGTGATCCTTAATAAATTTTTGTTTTATTAACATGTTCAGCCACTCCTTGAATACATATGCCTATGTACTACCACATGTAAGTGATACATAGATTGGTGTCAATCTCTCTGACATCTGCCTCAAACTTAAAACTCTCTTAAGTCCTTTGAGATTAATTCAGACCAAGGCCACTATTATTTAATGACTCCTCACTTTGCTGGAGTGAATAAGGATATGGCTTCCCTTCCAAGTGAATAGCTGTTGATGACTTCAAATCATCAGCAGAACAGGTATTCTTTCAACAGATATTTGGAGATATTCAAAACAGATAGTCACCTTTGACATAGTTGTCCCTGAGAGTGACAAAACTACGCATAGAAACCAACATATCAGTAAGTTATGTTAGAACAATGGCCGTATTGCACAACTTTTCTGCAGCTTTTTATCTGCAAGGTAACATAAAGCATCAATCTAGCATCTTCCATCAACACTTAATTCACAGCACATTTTTTTTCCTTCTCTGTTTACTCAATGTAGTTTATGAAAATCATAACATATCGTAATCTAGCTTTAGAGGAAGTTCTTCTTTTCCGCATCTGAAAGTTTGACAATAATATTAGTACCCCCTTAAAATTATCCCCTCTTTGTAATACTGCTATTTTGGAGTTACAAATCATTGCTTTAGAGAAAAAAATCATGCAAGATTGTTCAAAGTAAATGATAGTGAATACTTATTTATGAGAGCTTAAAAAAACCCGTGAAATTAATCAGAAAACTATGATTTCATTTAATGAGATGAAAATGATCATATGGAGTTGCTCACTCTACTGTTTTAATTAATGTTACTGACTTCAGCTTTAACTTAGTGCCCATCTGTTGTAAAGCTGTGTGTCTATATATGCTCTTCTCAATTTTCTTGCAACTAACAAATGCACATTTAGTTATTCATTATAGAAGTTATTAATTAATGCGCCATTCATCTTTCTGCATCACGCTGCCAGTGTTATTTTCTGTATTTCACTGTGACCACTTGGAATGAAACTGTTATTCTCCACTTCTAGGCCTTCTTCAAGATCCAAGATTCACATTCAGAATTTACAGTCTCTGCGTTTTGTCCCCCAGTACTAGCAAACTTGTCTGTACTCTCCTTTGCTGTACAGAAGAGCTCAGTCTTCTGAGGTCAGCACTCCTCTTTAGTCCAAAGCAGCACACATCAGAATTCTGCTTTTGTAACCCTTGACTGCTACGCAATGCACTTCAGCCAGCAATGTTACAAAGTTTTTCTGCAATTACCCACAACCCCACAAAAGCTACAGTTAATTGTCATTGATTTTGAAAATACCCCAGTGAATTATTCCAGTTTTATCTTTCTGCTTGCCTGAAAAGATACAGTTGAAGCAGAATGTTTGCAATTGTTTACAGCTTGAGCCAGCTGTTATATCTCTGGAATATGTGTCTTCAGGGCAATAGCTTCCACACAGCCTGTATTTTTAGCTCATTTTAGAAAGGTTCTCTAATAGCAGTTCCCATGTTTGAATGAGTGGTCTCTATTTACTGAAGGTTCACCAGGGTGTTGCAGGCCTTCCTGTAATAAAGTCCTCTTCCTCTATTGGCTCCCCCACTTCATGGTGTTTTAAGTTCCAAATCACCTTCAACTGAGCACAGCGCATACCTCTAGTGGGTTTCACAGCATTCTACTGACTTCCACATCACTCCATTTCTGGGCAATGTAACAGTCCAAATCAATATGTACAATAACTTGGTAAGGATAAAAAGACTGTTCTTTTTACAAACAAATATGATAACTGGTTTATAGAAAAATATAACCATTATCCAAAACTTCAATTATTTTTTTCTGGTTTTTAATCCCTTTGAAGTGTGAGCAATGATCATTTCTCCATGTTCTCCAGCTCCTACTTTCAAATTTAGAAATACCAGAACACCTGTATAAGGATGAAACAAAAAAACACCAGCCTACAGACCGGGGCCATTATTCTTCTCGCTTAATTTTAGTTCAACAAATTCTGAGGTCACACAAATCATAGAAACGTTGCCTCATCTTCCGGGGTACCATTCACTCCTTACTGATTACAGAGGGAGTATGTAGCAACAAGTCACACGGTCTCTCAGCTGCGTCTTAAAGTGAGGTGAATACACAGTCTGAATTTTTAGTGCCTTCTGTCTCACACCATGGTGTCAGAACCTATTGAGCCAGATCTTCAGCTCTGCCTTACTTCAAGGATGGCAGGATGACCAGCGTTTGGTACGTAATTCTTCACTTCAGACGATTAAGCACCAAGAAGACATTCACAGCTACTTCCTGGGACTTTTTGGAAAGATTTCCTTTATGAGACAATGAGTCTTTGACAAAACTGAGTTGTGGATGGTAGACACTTACTCAGTCATTAGTCTTCATTCATGTTAAGATAATAACCATACTATTGTGGTTGGACACCAGTATGAAGAAAACCCACTGAGAAAACTTTGAAGCAGTTAACTTGCTATGCATTGAGATAGCCAATTCAGGCAAATGAAACCAGAGCCCTCCAGATAGCAAGGTACGTAGCCCAAACTGCACGAAGAGAGAATCACAGCTGCACTGTCTTCTTACTACATGTTCCAGTTCTTAGTTGTGAACATCCATGGAAATGTTATATGTCTGACAGAAACCAAGGAGGAAAATGGAGGAAAATAATGCTTAATTTCCTGAGGCTGCCAGCTCATTTAAAGTCTGAATAATTTAGGCTAAATATCCAAATTCCCAGAGAAAAACCATAATGGCAGCAAAAAGAAAGAACTCTCATTTAGAAAAATGCATATAGCTTTGCTATATGCAAAACTCCACTTGTCCCAGCTTATGCGTTACTGGGGTCTTTAGTTCGGAATGTCGCTACACTTCATTTAATCAAAATTGTCTCCCTACAATCACGCCTTCTCTTTTAAAATGTATTCACTGCACAGGGAAAAGCAATTCCAGGTACTAAAACAACAGGAAAAGAGTATGTGAAAAACCCAAAACTATTTTACAACTTTCCAAGCTACACTCTGTGAAAACAGAATTGCCAGAGTCATGTTCCTTCAGTTCAAAATGGTGAAGTTACCAGATTTTGAAAACAGCTGTCTGGTTTGAAGATTTGTTCTTCAACGTAATATCTCTGCACCACTCCAAAGTCTGCCCAAGTTCTAAGAAGTTTGCAAGTTTCTCTGTGAGCACAGACCAGCACATACTAGTGTTCGAAAGGACTACGCACTTGGCTGCTGATTAAGGTGGCACAAGAACCACCCATCCCCTACCTTTGCTTTCTTAGTAGCTGTGCCTACAATGTATTCTATGGAGACAGTGTCACATTTCCTCTTGAAAAAGGCACCAGTGTGACCTCTGTGTCATTCACCATTCCAGAAGTGGAAGGCTGCTACTTTGTTCACTTTTCAGCTAATTAGCTGTGCAGTTGCACAGACTTCAAAAGGGCCAAGTTTAGGAATTGTGATGTTCTGAATACAGAGGCAAAGCACAGAACCCTTTATCACTCTGCTAAAGTACCAGCCAGAACCCCAGGGTTAGAATTTATACTCACTACTTATTTTCACAAAAAAAGGGGAATTAAGAAGCAATCAGTAATTATTTTCCTAGTCAGGACGGAAACTATTGCACATATCTGTACTGTCACCTAACACACCATTACCTTGCACACAGTGACAAACTGCTGATCGTTTCCAGCTCCCACCACGATGTAGCCATCCTTGGTCTTAAAAGCCTGTAAGAATAAAGACAGGTGATAAGATGTACCTAAACTATAAAATATGAGCACATTTTTTAAGTGAAAAATTTGTAAATAATGTTGAAATTAATTCCTTAAACATTTGCATTCAGACTCAATCTCTAGTTCTATAAAAGTGGCTCAAAGGCATCCACAAGGAAGGATGAGGCCCTTTTGATTTTTCTAGTTACAAAGTTATCTTGGTTATTAGTTTATTTGCTGAACATGTGTCTTGAGGCATCCTGAAACTTTGCAAATATATCCCACACTCACAGAGACTGAGAAGGATTTACCAGGTAAACACTTACTTGCCCGGAGTTCTTTATTCAACTTCACTCTTAGCCTGACTGAGAGCAGCCAGCTGCACTGAGGTGTTACAGACCCTGACCAAACATGCAAAAAAAAAAAAAATTGCCAAATAGCAATAGCAAGTTAAGGACTCTTATGGGGATGAAAGGGATAGGCTGCATCTTTGGAGCTCTTCAGCTGGAGATTAAGCTGTCTCCTTGGTCAGCGGTCTCAAGATTGAGCTTCTGGAGAAAATGAGACTTCTTTTCCAGCTTTAAGGATTTATTTTTGTTCTTTTGACTTCATTACAGTGGCCTTACTCGCACATTTCATGGTGAACAGAATGCTTAAATGGGTAGGGCATAACAGCTTTCACTTCAGTCTAAATCATCTGCACTTAGATTTTCAGTGGAAAAACGAAAATTCTGTAATTGGCATCATCCTAGATTTTTACCATTGTGCCAGGGCACCTTCTCAAATTGGACCATGCGAACATATTCCCCTTTCCTCCACACCTCTCTCTTACACAAGGCTGTGTAACTGCAGCTTCAGTCATCCGTATTACAACCACAGTTTCAACAAGCATTTGGGAAAAAATTTTCCACTATTAATTTGACTTCAGTGCAAGAAGCCAGAACAGGCTGGTGCACTAATGGTGACGAGGCCTTGCAATACTTTCTTCCAGAGAGCAAAACTCATCTTCCATTCTCATAAATCAATTTTATTATGAGCTATCTTGTCCTGATCAAAAGGTGTGAATTCTCCCTATAAATTTTCGTAAAATAACACAGGAATATAAGCCCTAGTGTGGGAATAATTTAATAATAATAAGACTTCTCATGCCACTGTGCCTTATTCTTCTTCACAAACAGGAATATGCTATTCCAGTTTACAATCTTTCATACAGATACAACTAAATCCACATCTGTTATAGTCCAAGCTTTAAAATTGTAAGTGGAAAATTATGTCCACTGAAATGCAAGTAACTGTACATCATAGTTCGGATTTCACTTGTTTCCTCTCGCTGTTTCATTTCTTGGTAAATAGTACTGGTCAGTGATAAAAGAGTAGCAATTTATTTTTCACACATTTAATTAAGCACTTCAGTCTAAGATCCTTAGCAAGCAAACATGAAATTCAGCAATCATTTCGTCCCAAGCATGCAAAAAAGTCTCATTGACTTCGCCCCAATACAGTAAAAGTCTAGAAGCATGCATAATATAAAGGTACTGCATACTCACGCTGAGGAAAGCAATGAGCACAGAAAAATTTGGGGAAAGAATACAGAAAAGAAAGTTGTATATGAATGCATAAACATATTTTAGATATATCTCTCCATGTAGATTTCTGTCTAAAACAATCATGACAGACTCTGGTCTATGTAAGACACTCCCCTGCCCCCCCAAATAAATGGCTTTTAGTAGGAATAGTTATGAACTAAAACTCTCAGCATAAACTCACCACCTTCAGTTAGAAGCAAAGTCTGTTTTCTGAACACCCTGCTCAAATCCTGACCTGTCTTTGCTGATGCTCTGAATTCTAAAACCAGCCACGCACATTTCACACAAATTACGGGGTAAACACGACATGTATCTGTGTGCATATGTAACACCATGTAGTTTTTATTGATGTGACCACCTACTACTTCCAGTAAACACAAATTAGAAATTATTTTACAAATTCTTTTACACTTCTAGTCTGGATGCCCATTACAGATTGCAAAGCCCATAATATATGTCATAGGTATTTATACACGGATGCCCTTCCTCTGCACTCCAGAATATATTTAAATTGGTAGTATGGGCAGATATTACAGAGTTTACCGTTTATCAGCAACTTCTTTTGAGATGTGCATCTCTGTCAGAAGACTGCAATCCCACAACAGCTGCATACCGCTATGAAACATGCATCTGTACCCATGGGCTGCCCAGGCAGCAGCGGAAGTCACTCTAAATTTAAAGGCCCGGTTATTAGAATTAGTGCTTCAGTTGCTTTGTGGAATGTGTGGGGAAACTGATTATTCTTAATTGCATTGTATGTCTAAAAAGCTAAAGCAATCATCATGTCATCCTTACACAACAAAAATGGTATCATAATCAACGCAGCAATGTGTTTTTCCATGAAGCTTAACTCAGATGTCTTCGGCTGCTATTTTAAGCTTCCCATTACAAAACAGCTGATTATTTGCCAGTCATTGCTGCTGATAAAGCAGAAACTTCCAAATGTTATTAGCACAATATTGATGCCAACATTTTAGGATGATAACAATGGTTTTATTCATCACCCATAAATGTACGCACACTACAGGTTACCACAGGTTACTGTCTGGTCACAGAAAGCTTCACAATCTTTTTACACAAAGGAGAGTAAAGGCAAAGTGCAGACAGATCTTAATGAGATTTTGTTTTGATCAGCTGCTGTCCATCTCATCGAATTATTTCACATTAGTGCAATAAAAGGCACTACACACACAAACCGAAAGTCTTCTTTCCCTTCCCATTTTTCTGAAGCATGAGGTCTTCTGATAAGATTACCGAGAGCATGAGCATGATTTAACCTGCTACTCCCATGTGGTACCCTGAGCAACAGGACATCACTCGGTGAAGACAAGAAGCAAAAACCAGACAAAAAGATCATTCATGGAAAAGGCAGAGACAGATCGCTTAGCATCCAAAGGCATAGCTTTTCAGTATGGTGTAAAAAGCTTGGGGGTTTCTAAGAAGATAATCTGTACGTTCACGTTGAATGATATGTCGTGCATGATATCAACACACACGTGTTCAAAGCCAGATCTCCAGGTCCCGTGTGCATGCATCAACACCTCACACTGACTAATGGCTGTTACAGGACCTCATTAAGACTCCAAACTTCTCCAGATTTGATGCTAGAACACCGTGTATACCTGAGATAAAGTACTTTGTGTACAGAAACATTTTAACCTCCCTAAACACACGGAATATAAACTCTATCCACCTTCAGAAATGTTCCAAGTGGCTCACAAGTATTCTCCAAAAACGCTATATAGACTATACAGTAAAGGTGCAGGCCAAACCACTTTGGTTTATTATCAGAGTGAACAAAGACTTGCTGAGATAATGAGGCCAAACTCTCCAGTCTTTGCACTGCTTTAAGTCAATAGTCTTTCAAAATTTTCCAGCTTTGATAGTGTTAATGAAAGATTCTCAATCTCTTGTATTTATTGCCCGCTTTATGAATTTCAGGCCTTTAAATGCTATGGCAATCGTCAACCATATATAAATATCTTTGCATATGTTTCAATTTGCATGTTGATTCCACAAATGAAACTTTAAAATGTAAGGGACTGCTTAAAAGATATGCTAATTCCAATAAAATTATCAAAATTCCAGGTCAGTATTTGAATCCAAAACACAGAAATCAAAACAACCAGCACATCTGCTGCTGTGTATGCTGATGCTTTACTCCGCTCCGTCAGGTATTTACATACATTCTTAAGATCTCCTCGAGCCTCCTCTCCACTCCTCCAGGATAAACAGTCCCAGCTCTCTCAGCGTCTCCAAATGACAGATGCTCCAAGTCCTTCATTATTTTCATGGCCCTTTGCCAGACCTGCTCCAGTATGAGCATGTCCTTGTCCTACAAACCCCAGAAGTGGAGCCAGTTATGGACCCACAACTGAACCTGCTGGTTATTCGTCCTCACCGGTGCTGAGCAGAGGGGATCACCTCCCTTGCCCTGTTGGCAATGCTTCTCCTAATACAGACCAGGAGTCACAGGGGCACACTGCTGGCTTATGTTCCATTTTTTGTCCACCAGGACATCCAGGCCCTTTTCTGAAAAGCTGCTTTCCAGAGAGTCAGCCTCTAGTCTGTACTGATGCATGAGGTCAGTCCCTACCATGTGCAGGACTTCATACTTCTCTTTCTTGAATTTCATTAGGTTCTTGTTGTCCCATTTCTCCAGCCTGTCAAGGTCCCTCTGAATGGCAGCACAACCACCTGGTGTATCAGCCACTCTTCCCAGTTTTGCATATCCTGCAAACTTACTCAAGGTGCACTCCGTCCATCATCCAGGTCACTAATGACCATGTTAAACAGTACTGGATCAGTGTACCCCTGGGGATGCCACTAGTGATTGGCTTCATGCCACTGACCACAACCGTTTGAGTACAAAAGGTCAACCATTTTGATCTAAATCAGCATTCTTGAGGGAGAGCACAGTGAGGGCACTTTATGGCCTAGTCTTAAAAGCTAATGGTAGATCAAGTCCAGCACACAATGAAATACAGCCTCCAGCCATCACCATTAGTAGGCCACTTCCCAGTGCCACAAGGACTGTCAAGATCAAATGCAAACAAGTACCATCCAGGCAGAAACCAGACGTCACTTATTCAGAGACTTCTCAGGAAGAAGAATTTGGAGGCCAAACAATACTTGGAGAGACCAACAGAACAAAACATTGGGTTTTGACATTGTAAGATTATTCCATATTTAGGAGAGGTTAATACCTTTGGTTATCTGAAGAAGTTACTGATTATTTTCATTACCAGTTACCGTATTGGCCCTTTACTGATAATAGCAGTCATTGGCTGAAACATTTGAAAGCTTCCAGGCCTCCCCTTGGAGAAAGATTTGCACTACACCAGGTATGGTAAAAGGGGTATATTACTCGTCTTTACGAGTTTTCTTATCTGATGTTCCTACGTGAATAACAGTTGGAATCTGTAAAGATACTTAGAATCCCTTTTCACTGGGTACAGCTGATGCAGATACTCTCAGACTTGAAATATCTTGCTAGACAGCACTGCCTTTTGATTCATAAAGATGAAAAGCAGCATCTCTAAAAGCATCCAGTGATGGATCACACAGGGAACAGCTGAGGGCTTGCAGACAGTCACTATGTATTGGCAATTTCTGGAGCAGGGCTTAAAGCATAGTAACTTCTGAATGCCTTCTAACTGCTGATGGTTTTACAGAGCAACAAGCTGATAGCTCCAACTGGCATCATGAAGCAGCTTACTCAAGATTTTGGAAAGCTGCCATCCTTTTAGAAAGGCTAGATACAGTATTTCTGTAAGGTATGTGTTTTGTCAGCACAACAGGGAGTGCTCTCAGATGGCGTTTAAGGGAGAATACTCTGAGCTCCTTCCCAAGGTTAGCATAGGAGCAAGCAGCTTTGGGTGAAGGCTGAATGAATCTTTGGGACCAGCTGGGGACAGTACAGAACAAAGACACCTACTTCAGAAGTCTGTAAACATAAAACCAGAAACGCTAAACCAATATTTTCAAACAAAGCTTTGAAACATATTGCCAATATTTTTTAAATAGAGATTAATTTTCATATAACACCCCTTCCTCTCCCCTCTGTCTTCACATTTACAGCAGTCTCTTCACTCACAGAATCAGCGAATAATTACTCAGTAAAACTCTATGTGACCATACATAGGTGTCCGTTTACGTGCTTGAAGTACCTCCCTGGTACTAATGGATGTGCTCAAGAGAAAACCTGGTCTCTTACAGGCTTGGAGACATAGAAAAATTACAATGCTACTTCTGATTTACTGGATAATTTGTCTTCAATTATGCTTTCAGTGTGATATTCAATTCAAAGTAAAGGTCATTTAAGGACAAGCATTCTCTAGTCTTAGTGCAGATTAAAGGCTGCAGCTGAGAAGCTGATGTATTCAGGATTTGACTGACCTGTACCCAGGCACTCTTCTCCTGCCAACCAAATGTATTTACAGCATATTCTGGGTTTTTTTCTCTCTCTCCATCCCCATCAAAACTCTAGTTCCCAAATATATTAATGAGAAGGAGACACTCAGTTTTCCTTAGGATCTAGAACAGTTACATTCCTTCCAGTTCGGAGGAACTTGTGTCCTGGTTTCACCTGGGATAGAGATAATCTTCAGAAGATGCTGAGAGAGGACACAGCCAGGACAGCTGACCCAAACTAGCCAGATGGGATATTTGATACCATATGACATCATGCTCAGTATATAACTGGGGGAGTTGGCAGGGGGGCTGGGATCACTGCTCAAGGACAGGTTGGGCATTGGATTTCTGGGTGGTGAGAAAATTGCATTATGCATCACTCGCATTGTATATTCTTTTATTAGTATTATTGTTGTTATTTTCTTTCTTCATTTTCTGTCCTATTAAACTGTCTTTACTCCAGCCCACAAGTTTTACCTTTTTCTTCTGATTTTCCTCCCCATCCCACCAGGAGGGAGGAGGAGTGAGAGAGTGGCCATTTGGTTCTTTGTTGCCAGCTGGGGCTAAACCACGACAGTCCTTTTTTATTCACCCCTTATTCTACACCATCTGCATCATGCCCAGATCTTACACTTTCCAATTAATCACCACCACTTTTCCTGTATTTGATGTATATATGTGTATATGTATACACAAACACAGATATCACTCCCTTAGTCTATGGCCCATCCCTCTAAAGTGACCGTTTAGTTCATTTGATCCATGACTTTGGCCTCCATCTGTCATAACAGTCTTTCAGGGCAGGAGACATGGTGTGTGGTGCTGGGTGGTTGCATGCTGCATCCGGAGCTGCTGTATCTAGCACGGCCCACGCACTTGGTCTGCGGGTTGAAGGTGTCTATCTTCAGGAAGTTGCTGGGCACCAGTTGCTGAAGCCAGGTGTAGTTTCATCACCACTGCACTCTGCTCGGTTTCATCAAAGTTTATCCTTCGTTAGTTAGTGGTTGCTTCCACCATTGTAAGCACATGGTGCTTGCCTTGGCGGGTTTGTGGGAGCATGATATAATCAATCTGCCAGGCCTCCCCGTATTCACATTTTAGACGCTGTCCTCCATATCGAGCAGTGTTTGGGTAGACAGTGGCCAGGGCCCAGCACAGTGTGGTAAGTTGTCCCTCTCTGGAATAACCACAGCATTGTTCTTTTAAATATTCTATCATTTTATTAGGGTTCTGTAGTTGTTCGTGAGTGAAGTTCCAGACCATTGGAAGCGAGTAGTTCTCTAGGTACCTGCCCATATTCTCCCAACAACCATGCCACCTGCGACCATACTCTCGCGGACCCTGGGTCGTGTTCTTAAATTGCTTGTTAACCTTAAATAATTTCAAAACCAGAAAACACATTCAAGAGACATGGCAATAGGAACATACCTGTTTGAACATCCCAAGCATATTCAAAGTTCTCAAGAGCTATTGTAACTAGCTTGGAAGAGAAAGGTAAAAGGAAGGAAGGTGCTTCCCCTCAGATTGGCTCTCCCAGGAAAAGAGGTAAAAATTGTAACTATTAGTAGTTTCTGCTAGGCGGCTCCTGAAATACGGAGATGGCAGCAATGCTGAATACAGATACAATATGTGTTATAATCAATGGTTGTATCATGCCATAAATCAGTGTTACACCATACAGCAAAGCAGTAATCTTGATCTAACTCCCACAAGTTATAAACAGCACATAAATACTGGTAAATAGTGTATGCAGCAAGTAAGGTATTACTTAACACCACTTAGAACTAATGAAGCAATATTGTGACCAGTGACTATTCAACTAATACAATGAATGCTTATAACAAATGTAACAAATTTTTTTTAACATGTTCTGGCCAGATGTCTCATTATCTCAACCCTTCAAGCCTCACATTGAGCACCAAAAACGACTGTCATGAATTAGCCCCAGCTGGCAACAAAGAACCACATGACCGCTCTCTCACTCCTCCTCCACCACAGTGGGATGGGGAAGGGAATCAGAAGAAAAAGGTAAAACTTGTGGGCTGGAGTAAAGACAGTTTAATAGGACAGAAAATGAAGAAAGAAAATAACAACAATAATACTAATAAAAGAACACACAAAACGAGTGATGCACAATTCAGTTTTCTCACCACCTGGAAACCTGATGCCCAACCTGGTCCTGAGCAGTGATCCCAGGCCCCCTGCCAACTCCCCCAGTTATATACTGAGCATGATGTCACATGGTATTCAGTATCCCATTTGGCTGGTTTGGGTCAGCTGTCCTGGCTGTGTCCCCTCCAAGCCTCTTCTGAAAATTATCTTTATCCCAGCTGAAACCAGAACAACCTGGCACATCATTTCTCTGCCTTTACACAATGGTTTGAATACAACATCAGCTGTGTCACAGAATCATGGAGTAGCCACATTCTTTTTTCTTTCAATGGAAGAGCACAATCCTTCCATAACAACTTAATGTTTAATTACTGTAACAAATGGGAACAAGACCAAGAAGTTTGGTCAGCGGTAGTTGTGAGCAATACATATAAACCATAAAGACCACACACTTTGAAACTATTTGCCTACTTTGCACTCTCCTCCAGCAAAAGCAAACAGTAAAAATAAAAAAATGTAAATTTCATGGACTGGATTAATGTACGCTGAATGCTCTCACTGAGCAAACTGAATAAGGGCATTCCACACACAGATTTCACTTTTTCTCTTTGGTCTTCTCAACCTGCACTACTTGTCTCTCTCTTCACTGTCATGTTGCAGGATGCACTATGCTGCAACTTGACAGCTATCACAGTCTACCAGACAGATCAGTACCAAGAATATCTGCAGTAATTCTCTTGCAGAGAAGAGAAGTTTGACTAGATGCCCTGAGCTTGTGGGAAAGGTGTTTATGGTAAAACTGGGAATGATTACTTTGGTCTCTGAGATGAGGCAGAACACCGGCACTGATGTCAAGCAAAGCACACCACAGATTACCAGCCAGGGAAACCATTCACTTTGACAGAACCCCTGATCCATTAGACAACTTTTCTGATCAACCTCCAAGTTCCATATATGTGCAAGTGCAGTAAAAATGACTTTGCCTAACTGATCTGGAGCAAAGCAGATGAGAATCATTAAACTTGCTCTGAATGCACCTTACTGAAAGGGACAGCAAAGTTAACACAAAATCACAGCATCAAACAGGGGATACATACATTTGGCATTACAGGGTATAACTCTCAACACCGACTCAGAAAGCAGGACAGCCTAGTTTTGCTCTCCAGACCATGTCATGCTTTTATCCATTTGTTGCCTAACGTGAGTAGTATAAACTTCCTAAGAAATAGGTTGGAGACAGTATTCCTCTCTCACTTACTCTTCTGGTCATTTGACATTTGCACTGTTCCATTTCCCAACTGACTAGATGCAATACACAGATTTGTAATCTGAAAGTCTCAGTTGGGCATACAATTTACTAAAAAGACTTCTATAGCTGTTGCTTCATATTCAATAGTGCAATGAACATTAACTTTGGATTGCATATTCTTATTTTTAGAGATTAGACTTTTCTCCCAGTCATCTCAAGGAACATATGCTGCAAGGAAATGAAACTATTTCTTTGTTTTCTAATGTGAATGCAATATATGTCCAGCCTCACTAGCCAAAAAAGCCATTTAAAAACTCCTGGAAGAGCACAGAACAGCTTTGAAGAAGGACACTTGTAACTTTTCCAAATTGCTAAAATTTTCATAGAATCATAGAATTCACCACCCTCACTGTAAAAAATTTCTTCCTTATATCCAGTCTACAACCACCCTCTTTCAGTTTAAAACCATTACTCCTTGTCCTATCGCTACAGGCCCTACTAAAAAGTTTGTCCCCAATTTTCAACACATAAGCTATACCTCCATTACAAATAAATTCCCTGGTATCGTAAACTGACATTGAAACTGTTCCTTGCTGTTGAAAAAAAAAAATATCAGGCACAGAAACACATTCTCCATTGCCACATTAGTTTTCCATTAGTTTTTCAACAATGAAATTACAGACACACAGACATGCACACACAAAATAAATAAACTTTAATCACAGTATCACACTGGAGCCAGTGTAATTAATGTTGTGTCAGGATTTCCATTTAAGCCACTATTTTAAAGAGGTTTATAGCACAGCCATAAAAATTCAGTTAGGTCGAAATTAAGCAAACAAGGTCTTCTACAGCAAGCAACATTTAAGTATACATAAAGACAGCAGCCCGTTACTACTTATATGGGAATTAAAATAGACGCTTACTGATTTTAAAGGTCACTGCAGAGCTATTTTTTAAAACAATATTTTTCTCAACATTTATAATATTCTCTCAAAAGCCTGAATCCAAGCTATGTTTCCTTACACTTTTTCCTTCTCACACAATAGTTCACATAATTTCTTCTAATTCTGAGATTGTAAGCATTGTTTTTTCATTTCACTTTTAAGTAAAAGAATGCAATGAAAACATTTCTTTTGAAAAACAATACACATGACCACAGTCTGATTCTGTTACAGGCCTCCAAGCATTACTGCAGCAGAAATGACAAACAGTTCTTACACTTTCAAAGAATTATAAGATAAAGCTGTCTGGAAAATTTGAGTACTCAAATCTGAGGTTTTAAGAGTGGTATTTAGAATTCAATTCTAAATGAGGTCCTATTTCTGTTTTCAGTAGAAATCATCAGAGCAGGATTTGTCTCATTATTTCTGTCCTTTTTCCCTCTCTACTCTTTGGCTTTAAGTGATGCAGTGGTACAATTTCCAAAGGTGACCTTTGTAATACTGACTCCTGTTTTGGTAACTCACATGGAGCCCATCAGCCTGGCATTTCAAGCTGCAGACAGAAGACCCCGTGCAAGCAAGCCAGAACTCAGAGTGGGCAGGCAGTGTTATTGCCTTAAAGGTCCTAATAACTTAATGTCCTGCTCTAAAGAAGGTTCTTCAAAAAGCAGAGCTAAATCATTTGTGAGTTTCTCTGACAACCAGCCAGCTGAGAAGAGGAAGGGATCAAACTAGCATTGATGCTGACGAACATCAGCAAAAGCACCAACGACGACATAACAATTACAGGTGTGCAAAATTGACTGTGTTTCACAATTTGGCACTTTGGCAACTTAAAATCAACAGCACTCATATCTGAAATCTGCTATTTAGCTGCAGAACAGGATGGACAAAGGCAGGAGAAACTCCATTCCATTCTGCCAATGTGCCTTTGCCCCATTTTGGAGATTTTTTATTTTTTTTTTAATTAATGTATCTCTCAAACAGTATGTGATCCTATGTAATCTGTAGACACAGTATCGTGAACTAAGGATGGATTTCAAGTATTTCAACCTTGACTCGTCAGTATCCTTGATGTGCAGTTTTAAGTCAGACTCATTAACGTTTATTGCATATAGTTTGTTTTGGTTTAAAACACTACTTTATCTCTAATCAAGGATTTAAAAATTAAACTGGCCAGACAACCAGGATGCACACTATTTAAACTCCTGAATTTATGCAAAACAAAACAAAACCAATACATCGCCAGGCCACTGAAATAATGCTAGTGAGATCTCTTTTAATAAAACTGAAAAGTAACACTTGATGAGTGGAACACTTACGTATGTCTAAAAAAGTCCGAAGTCCCTTTCCTCTTCACTTTCCTGTAAATTTCTACCAGATTTCCTAAAACTATAAAATTCAGACTTCTGTTTCTCTCTAATATTCTTTTTTTATTGTGTCCCATTAGTCTGAGAAATACTGAAATATCACATTACTGCAATTACAATCCTGTATCTACCTCAAATTCAGCATTATTTCAGTTGTTAAAGTATGGAAATCACTACAATTAAAAATTAAAATTAAAACCTCACATCTTTTGCCAATTTAAAACTGTGCTGGCCAATATTCAACCAATTTTTCATTCAGCAGCTAGTAAGTCAAATTATCTACCGAGAAAGAGCTGAGGAAATCTGCATGGTAGTAGATGCTATTTTGTTTTTAAACAAAGATCTTTACATCTATGGCTTGTAGAGTGCTTTCGCATAATACAGACAACTATCCCATACAAAATAACTTGTTCTGGAAAATCACCGCAGTACAAGTGTGTTTCTATTATCACAGCCTAAAATCTACATCGGAGCTTAGCCACATTTGTACAAAATCATCTCCTTGCACCCCTCAAGCCCCATCAAGTCTGACAGACATAGCTATGCCAGTAAAATGGTGGGAGAAGGCAAAAGGACGCAAAAGGAGGAGAAGTAGAAAATCCCAGCTTTCAAAAAAGATCCCACATTTTTCCCCTGACGATTTGAATGGAAAATACCCTTAGTTTCCACGCACAGGTACATCATGCTGTTCTTTAACATGCTTGACCCTTATTAATGGGGTGCAATAAGAAAAATGTGGGCAGCAGGTCGAGGGAGGTTCTCCTTCCCCTCTACACTGCCCTAGTGAGGCCCCATCTGGAGTACTGTGTCCAGTTCTGGGCTCCCCAGTTCAAGAAAGATGAGGAGCTACCGGAGAGAGTCCAGCAGAGGGCTACGAGGATGGTGAGGGGACTGGAGCATCTCTCCTACGAGGAGAGGCTGAGGGAGCTGGGCTTGTTAAACCTGGAGAAGGCTGCGAGGGGACCTTATAAATGCTTATAAATATCTGAAGGGTGGGTGTCAGGAAGATGGGGCCAAGCTCTTTTCAGTGGTGCCCAGCAATAGGACAAGGGGCAACGGGCACAAACTGAAGCAGAGGAAGTTCCAGCTGAACATGAGGAAGAACTTCTTCGCCGCCCAGGGAGGTTGTGGAGTCTCTTTCTCTGGAGATATTCAAGACCCACCTGGACAAGGTCCTGTGCAGCCTGCTGTAGGTGACCCTGCTTCGGCAGGGGGTTGG
>Ga0065711_1006875_pt1 | contig 20033 bp, 24 predicted proteins | sample Hoacrofraction12_FD_59098 | JGI IMG/M metagenome (GOLD analysis project Ga0065711, IMG submission 59098) | Hoatzin crop microbial communities from Cojedes, Venezuela - Epithelial fraction 12 v2 (version 2) | ecosystem: Host-associated > Birds > Digestive system > Esophagus > Crop | place... | reverse complement strand
ACAACCTCCCTGGGCAGCCTGGGCCAGGGCTCTGTCACCCTCAGAGGGAAGAAGTTCTTCCTCATCTTCAGCTGGAGCTTCCTCTGCTTCAGTTTGTGCCCGTTGCCCCTTATCCTATCACTGGGCAATACTGAAAAGAGCTTGGTCCCATCCTCCTGACACCCACCCTGCAGATATTTATAAGCATTTCTAAGGTCCCCTCGCAGCCTTCTCTTCTTCAGGCTGAACAAGCCTGAAGAGTTACTTCCCAGGGAGGAGAATCGAGCCCTGGTGATGTCCTCCAGCACCAGCAGACAAGTCCTTCGCCTTCAGTTTGGGATGCCTAAAGGTCAGAGCCAAGCAGAATTTCAGTAACAAAAGCAACCCGGGCTTAGCTCCCCCCGGTTTCAGCTTTCACTGCCATCTGAAACCCGTTCCCAAGATTTTAATCAAACCTTGCACAAATAAAATGTCTCCTTTTGTGTACCTCCTGCCGCCCGCAAAGCACGCACACGCATGCACGCGTGCACACGCACGGGCTCGGAAGAAATGCATGGGAAGGAGCATCAGCCAGCGCCAAATCCAGCTGCTACACCTAAGCTCAGTTTCGAAATGCCAGGGTTTTAACCCGAAAAGCAAGGGCAGCAGCAAGGGGCCAGGCGACCACGGCGTTGCACCCCGGTCTCGGTTCGCCGTGTCGTTTTTACAGCGCCCATTAAAGCCTCCTCGACACGGCTGCCACGCGCCGTTTGCTGCCCCGATGCTGTGCCCTCCCTCTTGCCGCCGCTGCGCTGACAGGGGACCGCGTCTGATTTTCCTCCTGGGAGACCAGGCAGGGTGTTACGGTTTGATTTTTAAATATTAACAGGAGTTGCAGTCGCTCTGGAAAATTATGTCACCAGCAACTCCTGCATCTGTAGAGCAGAGATAAGTCATTTGCCTTGCACGGTGGGAAGGCAGAGAGGAACATTTACTCCTGGCTGCAGCTTTCCAAAGCAAGGAGGGGTCTGGGGGCTCAGTTTGAGACCCCGGAGGCTTCTCAAAACCAGACCTCTGTTTTTCCTCCAGCTCCCTGACATCCCAGGGGACGAGACTTCCGAAAGACAAGAGGATAACAACAACGCTGACACTGCCAAGAGCCAGCACTGCATCCCTACACGGGTTTTACGCCGAGGGGGATCTGCCCAAAACCCACCACCCCACTTGTGCTAGGTGCTGCACCAACAGACGTGAGGCCTGGGAGAAAATCAGCCAGCAAACAGATAAAGAGGCCGAGATCACCGAGTTCATCTCCCAGCCAAATCCCCGCTCTGCTCCCGCCAGGCTCCGCATGCATAAACTATTTCTAGGCATCTGATCTTTTCAGAGGACGACAATTTACAAACTTTCGGGATTTTGACCTTAAAATGCAAGCAGCTCCACTGCACGCCAAAGCGTTAGCAGCTGATTGCATAAGCAAAATAAATGGCAGTAAAGGAGAAAAAAAAAAGACACTTGGAGTGGGAGGATGGGAGCAAAGCCATTTTTCACCCGACTTTCCACTCAGGGTCAAGGCATCTTTAAAGCTCCTCTCGGCCACTCACTTTTTTCCCCACCAAAAGCCCCGGTGTGTCCCTGCCTGTTCCCCGCTCTCCTACCCGGTAGCCCGTCCGTGAACGGACGTACGGCGGGTCAGAGCGGAGCCAGCCGACCCGGCGGCCTCCTCCTGCCCTTGCTCTGATGGATGGACACCAAGGTCAGAAAGCCAACACGCTGTTGTCTCAGGTAAAAGCCCCGCTCCCTGCCCAGCCTCCTCATCCTCTCCTTCCCAGGCCGGAGACAAACCCGGCAGCACGCTGATATTATGCAGAATTCAGGGCCTTTGGTGACTTGAAAGAGGCACGGGGACGGGTTTGGGAGCAGACATGCGTTGGTTTCAAACACGATTCTTTGCAGAGAGTCAAGCAAAATCATCTCTCTGGGACCATGTATCCAAGGGCTGCAGAAATTTGTGGCTGTCTCCCTCAGAAGACCTCAGCCCTTGAGCCCTGAGCTAGCCGAGATCCTCCTCTGAGCCCCCGTGCACGATGGCCACCAGCACTGCCCCACCTCGAGGTGTCCACGCTCCAGGACGTCCCCTCACAGCTGGACGTCCGTGATGGAGCAGGAGGAGTTTCTCAGAGGTTCCGCACGGAGGGACATGGGTTTGCTCTCCTACCTTCTTCCCAGGTGCCCACGGTGAGCCCGTGACCACCAAGCCCCAAGACTCCCCATCTCCAGCCCACACCAAGCGTGACGCTGCCCGAGCTCAGCCCCCTGCCACACCGCAGCCCCTCTGTCCCAGCCTTCACCAGCACCAGAACTAGGGCAGAGTTAGGAACGGGGGAAGCTGAAACACAGAAGATTTCCCAACGTCCCCCAGCTGGCAGGGTTCAGTAGCTGAGAAACCTTTCTCAGGAGGAGAGGAGGCTGGGGAGAGGGGGGCCGGGAGCCGAGACCCTTCCCACGCTCCCCGACCAAGCAGCCCAGGCACCGTGGAGGCACCATCTCCCCATCTCAGGTTTCCACCACCAGCCACCTCCGCTCTCCTCGGGGCAGCTTTGCCTTACCCAGGTGCCCCCCCGGCTCCGGAGAAGGGACACCCGGGCAAATAACCCCGGCTGAGCCCCCTGTTATTTAGGCAGGATTAGGCAAAAATTTGTCTGCACTTTTGAACTGTTTTCACAAGCGTTGCCTCTCACTCCCACGCAGGAAGCAGGAGAGGAGCCGGCCTGTTCCAATTAGGGCTCCTCGGACCGAAAGGGCAGCGAAATTCCGGGGAGGGGAAAGGGAAAGCGGGACAGAAAGCTGGAAAAAAGGGAACGGAGGGAAAACTGGGAAGCAAGGATGTACGGGGAGCAGGGGTGAGCAGCGAGAGATGCGTTTGCTGGGGATCTGGGGACAGGACAGGGGGAGAGAGGCAGAGGAGCGGGCAGCACGGAGGGGAGATTTGATTCCCCTTCCTGCAGCAACTTGCCAGAGACCAGCCCTGCTTTCCTCTGCAAGGAATGGCAGAAAAGGCACTGACATTTGCTATTTTAATTTAAAATAAATATATTTCTATGGGGAAAAAGAAAAAAGAGAAAAAGAAAAATAAGTCTTTTTTTTTTTTTTCTGTCCTTCAAGCAGTGAAAAATAAATAGTCTGAGATGAAAGCTGGTCTTCAAGAGAAAAACAAGCGAGGAAACCGAAAGCCCACACTGCTTAGCGCTGCAGAAAGCACAACAAAGCCGGCTTTCTTCCGGCATTCAGCAGCTTTCTTATGGAGATGTGGTGTGCCATGGGGGCGAGCTCTTCCCCTATATAAAGGGCCTGAAAACTGTCTTCCCTAAATGCAGATAAAAGCATTTCTTCTCAAGTTGGGACTGTTGGGACTTCGAGCATCACAGGGAGCGAGGAAGGGGAAAGGTTAAGATGAGGGTGAGATGTCAGGATGCTCTGCTCGGACTCAAGCGTTGGGGTAAATCGCTTCACCCCCGGTGTGAAATGGAGACATCCATGCTTGGGTGCAAGCTTGCTAGAAGAGGATGCTCAGGGGAGCGCATGGCAACGGGACACAGAGCCATCAAAAGGTGAGGGAGGGTGTGTTTTGGCTCTGGGCATCTTGCAGCCGGTGAGGAACCAGGCAGCAGCTCCGGCAGGTGAATGGATGCTTCACACGACGCCATCTTCACCCTCCGAGCCCGCCTGCTGCCCTCGTTCAGGCTCCTTTCCTCTCCCTCTCCCAGCTTTATAACGTGGGCGTTGGATGGAGATCCTGGGAAAGCAGCATCCCCTGCAGTCCCAGGAGCCTGGTGGCCAGCTCGCCCGGTCCTCCCCAGCTTTTGCGGGGGGAGAGGAGGGAAAGAAGTGCTAGAGAAACCCCTGGCCTGAAGCTAAGCAAAACCACAGGGTTGGAGTCAAACCTCGCTGCAATTACGGGAACGCTTCCCCAGCCTCAGCAGGGACAGGACCTACGGCTCCGTCTTCCCGCAGCAACTCCAAGCAGGGCTTCCCTCGGCAGAGGGCTTTGCCCCGTCCTCCCCGTTTCAGCTGCTGGAAGGAGCTCAGATGGATAAAAGCAAGCACCGTGGAGATGCGGCCACCTCCGAGGTTGGTGAACGTGGCCACGGTTTAACAACGCTCGTCAAAACTATGCAAAGCAGGCAGCAAACAGATTTTTCCATCCAGACGAAGCAACGGCAGAGGTTAGGCTGTGCTACAGGGCTTGGTGTGGTTTCGCTGCCGTTAACTCAACACCAGCCTCCCCCTGCAAAGGCAAACACTCCTGAATCGGCTTCGAAACGCTTTAGATGTAACAGCACCATGACTAAAACGTTGCGCAAAGCCTTTTCCGAACCCACCGGCCCGATGGCAGAGTTGGGGTTAATTAAACCCGTGCGGAGGCCGAGCTCACAGGTCAACGCTCTGGAGACGGCCAGACCAGGAGGCAGCGAGGAACAACCCCCACGTGCCCAACCCGCTCCTGCTCAGGAGTCGAAGCCTCTTCTTGCAGCGGCCAGGCCCTTCTCGCCCTTCACCCTCCCGCTTGCCCACTCAAACATCACCCGAAGCCGGAGCGTCCCCTCTGAAGATGGGATTAGCATCTCACTTCCAGGCTCGTTTGCCTTCGATCTTTCCTGAGGAGGGCTGGGAGGAGGCTCCCAGCCTCGTGCAAACCTACGAGACGTGCTTCCCCCCGCGATAATTCGCTCCAATCCTCGCTAACTGCGCTGCCGAAGAGCTCTAATCCCCACGCACCGGCACGCAGGAGCACGGGGTGGGCTCAGCAAAGCCTGTAATGGACACCCAGCCCCGGCTGAAAGGAGGTCAAGTGTAAATAGCAAGTCCAGGTCATGCCCGTGTCACCTGCCCCGCATCACTGCTCCGGCTCCGGCAGAAGCTCCTCGGCAAGCAAGCGGCTAAAACCCGGCTCCTCACACCCCGAGTCCCAGCAGCGAAGCTCAAATTGCTCAAGAGCAATGAGAAAAAAAAAAAAAAAGGAAAAAAAAGCCTACGAAAACCCAGCGATCCCCACCAAACAAACAAGTAGATATTCATTTGCTCCTTGGAAGGGTGCCCGAGGTATTCAAATGGCTCACGCCTGGGACCAGGAGCCTCTTGAAATTCCTCGCTCTCTTCGGGCTGGGCTGGGAGCCCTGCAAGGCCAGCCGTGCCGGCTTCACCGCCACGGAGTTTTCCACAGCCGCAAGAGCGTGGCCTGAGCCCTCCCAAAGCAAACCCACGGCTGGGCTCCAGCACTCTGAGGAGGAGACGGTGGTCCAGGCTGTCCGCACCCAGCGCTTCCCACCATCCACGAGAGCATCCATTTCTTTCCAGCCGGGTTAAAACCAGGACTTGTGCTGTTCTCACCTCAGATCTCCAGCTGACGATGTTATTTCTGGCGTCTTCAACGAAGAAGCGATGTGACCGGAGGATTTGTCCCTAGAGAAGGATGCGTACCAGTACCCTGACATAGATTCACATTGGGGTGCAAAAGGACATATGGGATGCTACCAAGGTACTACTGGAATCACACCTGAGCAGCTCAGACTGAGCATTTCTCTATCCAAAGAAGCCCTCACCGTCTCCTCAAGATAGCAATCTCCCTCTCCTTCATCATCCAGGGACACGGACAGACACTTCGTGGGGATTCAGCTCCAAGGCCTCCAGCTGTGCTTGCTCTGGGGAAGGATGGGGCCACCAAACCATGCATGATCGTCTCCCAGAAACGGGAGAGCAGAGACGTTGCAAGGACGGGCTGAGGTCAGTCGGCAGCACGTCGTGCGAGGAAGACGCTGTCAGGATCAGAAGTGTGAAAGGAGAAGGCTGAGATCTCTTGGCAGGGCTGTCCCCTCACAGGAGGGATAAGGGCCAAGGAACCTTCAGGCACGCTGAGCTCTTTCATCGCCCCACAAAGAGATCCCAGCCTCTCTAAGCTGGCTCAAACACACCTGAAGAATGCGCCGTGACAAGACATTTTGTAAGCAGCTACACATGACCTCACGGCTCAAGATGGTTTTGTCCGCTCATCCACAGCCACGTGAAACGACTCCGTGCCCAGAATGAAAAACCAATTATTCGTGCTGCCCGTCACCACGACACAACACGCTTCTGATGCAGACAGACTCCACAGATGTCCCTGCTGCTGGGAGCCCACCGGTCCTAAAAAGGAGCCTCAATTCTCCTTGCCCCAGGAAGGGATTAGACACACAGACGCTCAGCCAAACGCCTCCAGTCCATCTGTCCCAAGGAATTCCCCAACCTTCACTCGATTTTCAGCCCAAGTCCTGCATAAACTGATCTCTCTGTGTCCTGGCCCTGGCCCCTGCCTCCGGGCTGAATCAATGCCACGTCATGCCAGACACGAGGGTATCACATGGCAAGACACAGTCTGAAGTGCCCTCAAGCTAGGATGACGTTCAACCCCCAGAATATCTCCCTCCACATCAAAGCCACTCTCCAGCTCTCTCATTCATAAACCAAGAACGTTCGTTAAAGCTGGAAGGGCTGGACCTGCTGTGGAGACACGTTGGTGGCATCCACGCAATAAGAGTGCCCATCAGGCACCAGTGGAAGGTGCCCACAGATATTCCTATGGCATTCCTCAAGCCCAGGATATCTCCACAGGTTGCAAAACCAGCGATGCAGAAGGGACCAAGCTGATGACGAGGAAGGGAGGCTCGGCAGCTCCGGGTCACCTCCCGAGCACGCACGCTGCCCGGGGCGGCCGGGTACGGGCGCGAAGCTTGCCACGTCGCTCTGCAGCTGCAGATTCTTGCAGCCCGTCCCACCCCCACCTCCGCAGCCTCCCCGGCCAACCCTTCCCTTCAGGGCAACGCCAGCCAGACATCCAGCCAAGCCCGGCGATAAACCGCGGCCGATTGCTCAACGGGAGGGTGCAAGTTGCGGCGTATCACATCCCTCATGGATGGCAGAGGGATTGCCGCCGCTACCTTACCCAGAGAAAGCCCTTCTTCTAATATTAGGTTTTTGATAGCATCTTTTTGATTTTTTCTGTACAGCAGGGAGCGTTTCGGCTCTGCCCAGGAAGCGCAGGCAGCACTCGATGAGCAAGGCGAGTACGTGTGGAGGAGAAGCAGCAGCGCGAGAGCTTTACCCTGTCCTCACCTGGCGACCGCCAGGTCCCCCATCTCACCACCTTCTGCCTTTCTGCCCAGGGACGTGCCACCGCAGGACTCACAGAATCACAGAATGGTGGGGGTTGGAAGGGACCTCTGTGGGTCACACAGTCCAACCCTCTGCCCAAGCAGGGTCACCTACAGCAGGCTGCAGAGGACCACGTCCAGACGGGTCTTGAGTATCTCCAGAGAAGGAGACTCCACCACCTCCCTGGGCAGCCTGGGCCAGGGCTCCATCACTCTCAGAGTGAAGAAGTTCTTCCTCATCTTCAGCTGGAACTCCCTATGCTTCCGTTTGTGCCCATTGCCCCTTGACTCCAGGCCTGTCCTCCCTTATCAGGCCAAGCTGTCCAGCTGTCTTTGCAGTTACCGAAGGAGAAGAGGAGAGATTAGGGTATTTAGCTTTGAAATCAAACAAATAATTGCACAGGCTTTTTGCAAACAGATCAGGGTTGGGAGGTCAGAGAGCGGCTGGTAAATCTCAGCACTGTTTGCTCTAACCACGTAATATTAGACCAAGGGTAATCAATCATTTTAATCCCCACAATTGTTTGTAACTCTTTAGAGCAAATAGTCAACTCTGCCAGCCACTGCCAAGAGGCGGCAGGTAGCGTAACGATCCACATACCTCTAATTCCCCTACGCTAGGTACGGATTTACTTCTTTGCGTCGCTGGATTTGCTGCCAACGAAGACTTGCACTTGCAAGTACCTTGACCCCTCCTCGCTGAAGGTACCCTCGCTCCCTCTCTGTGGCCCACAAATGAAATGAAAGCCAGAGCAGCTCGCAGTACTCACTGCGTGCTCCCAGCATCTTCCCTACCCTAGCTGCACCTCTCAGCGTAGCATCATTGGACAGGAGGGGAGGAAGAACCGACTAAAGAGCAGAGGCAAGAGACGCTCAAAGCAAAGGACCTGCTCTCTTTGCTCTGCTGCCTGAGCCAGCCCCACCTCCTCGGTTCCGCAGGCACCTCAGGGTTGTGACTCCACTCATGCCACCAAATGACACCTCTGCGTCCCAGCCCACAGACGAGAGCCACACGTGCTCTGCACCCGTCGCACGTTGAGTGCTTCCACCCACCAGCCCTGACGCTTTGCGCAGCAGTAGATGACCCCAGCAGCCACAAACGGGATGATTTTGCAGGCTGGGCTGAAAGGCCATCCCTGGATGCTGCCTGCCAGGCCAACACTGTTTCACCTCCCTGTCCCCTGTCAGTGAACCAAGCTACTGAGCTCCTCCAGTGATGGAGGCCACAAAGGGCTCTGGGAGAACCAAAACTCTCCAGCCCATCTGCAAGAGAGTGCCTCAAAAACACCGGTGCCAAACTGATATCATTTCACAACATCCCAGGAACGATTCTCCTGGTATTCTTGTTTTCAAGCAGATGAGGAAATGAAGGTGAAGGACAAGAGGATTTTCCCAAGCATAGAAGGCAGCTGAAGAGCCCCAAGATCAAGCCTCCACCATCCCTGGGCAAGCACAGAGTTCCTGAGCGTTGCCTCTTCCCGGCTATATCACACAACCTCCAGGTTATCAAACATCCCCAAGCAGGAGAGCAAGGGTTTTCCCAAATGACCCTGGGAAGATCTTCTTTTCCAGCTCCGACTTCTACGAAACTTCCCACCGGGGAAGGAACCGGTGCAGAGATTGGTCCAAACAAAGCCCTGGGAAGATGGAGAAGGTAGGAGTGAGCGGGGGAAGGCGGCCAAAGATGAACTGGGCTGCCCCAATAGCTTCAGTCATCTCCATCCCAGAGCCAAGGGTTGTCCAGGACGGGGATTACGTCACCTATTGGCTTCAGCCCGGAGAGACGGGAGAGCGAAGGGCGGGCAGGGATAAATCAGAGCGGCTGGAGGTGCTCAGATCTGCCCAGAGGAAGCCTGAGCTTGGAAACCTCAGCGAAGGCTGGGGGGAGAGAGGCTGAGACACTCGCAGCCCTCGCATCCACCCCGCGCGCAGCATCCGGAAGCTATTAAGGAATTACAGCCTCCCTGGCCCCGAGCCTTCCCCTGCAGAAGTGCCTGGGAGCAGATGGTGAAAGGGCTGATTGAATTCGGCTGCTCAGGCCAAGAGGCTATTAGGAGGAGATGCAAACGGAGGAGGGGGTGGACAGGGTGTCATTTGGCGACCGGGAGCCCTTGCCAGGAACTCCGGGAATCCTCCATCAACCGTAACAAGCTTGAAGGAGCTTCAGCAGGGCCCTGGATGGGTGGCTGAGGGGTGCGAGCATCCCTGCTGCCCTCGGCGGCTCGGCCCCAGGCTCCTGTGGCTTAGGGGCTGGGGTGAAACCGTGAGAGTACGGGGTGCGGGAGCCACAGGCTGGTTCCTCACCCCAGGTGTCTTCACCTCCAAAGACAGCACGGCCGCCACGGTGGATGGGCACCCTTCCAGGGAAGCAGGATACCCACAGAGATCTGTGTCTCCGCGGTCGCAGCCCCGAGAGCTGCGTGCTCCCAAGCCTTGATCCCGGTTGAGCAGGAGGTACGAGAGCTGTCAGCTCCGCGGGTTTGCAAAGATCCTTGATTCCCAACCTGGACTAATCCCAACCCGTCCCCAGCACTGGGCATAGGACCAGACCTCCCAAAGTGCCTTCAGAAGGGGATGGGACTCAAGTGACTCTGGATGGGGAGGAGGTGGGGAAAAACGGCCACGTAGGATGAAAAAAAGCCAGCAGGCAGAAAAATCACAAATACAATTCACAAGTCACCCACGGTGCCAGCCCTGCTGAAGGTAACGCCGGTGTCTGAGCAAAAGCACTGACGCAAGAATCGAAATTGCCTGGGGATGAAAGAAGGGTTTAAATCTCTCCCTGGGAAACGGGGAAAAAAAAGGAGGAACGACCCCAAAATCAACGCAACCCCAAGCTCTGGGCTCCCTGCTCTGGCAAGCCAGCTCCAGCTCCCAACACCCCTGTGCCCCGGGAGGGGACAGGCACCGGCTCCGGGGCCCCCACGCCTCCCCCCCCAGCTCCAAATCCATCCCTCTTTTTTCCAAGGGAGAAAGGTCCAACGAGTCCCCTCGGGCTGCCTTGGCTGACCGCCCCGGCTCCCCGAGGTTGGGAAATCGGGAGCCTCGTCAGGGCTCTGCCAGAGGGGCAGGCGCAGAGCGCTCCGTGACCATAAGGGGATCTTTTCGGAGCAATCTTTTCCGAGACAAGTCATGAGATTATTTCTTGCCTGGAATTTGCTCCCGCAGCTCCCATCGGCTCCGGACTGCTGAGTCAAGAGACCGCCGGGGCTGTGCCCTCCAGATGAGTAAATAAATTGCCATGGGGAGCGGTGGGGTGGTTGCAAGGGGGGGGGAACGGCGCCCGGCGGGATGAAAGGAGGGAGGGGACCCGATGACTCCTCGAGCCTTCGATCCGGGACGCAGCCCGGCTTGGCAGCCGGCTTCGCCGCGCCGAGTTAGTCACCGGATTAGCGAGCGCGGTTACACACGCTGGCGCGCAGCTGTTTAAAGGCACACTATCCCTCCCCTTTGCTTTTCTTCTTCTCTGGGCTTTTTTCCCCGCTTTTCTTCCTTGTTTTCTTATTTATTTTAGATTTTTTTCAGCCTAACTCCAGTTTTCAATCAGTGCTCGGGACCAGCAGCCAGTAAACCCCTGGGGAAGCCAAGGAAGAGGCAGCCATCGAGCACAGCCTGAAGATGCCAAGCGGCTTGGGACCAGCAGCCCCCCGCCGCCGGCAGAGCCCCCCCTTCCCTCCTCGCCCCGTCGACGTCACGCCGGTCCAACGGGCAGCCAGGTCACTCTACAGCATCCATACGGCCCCGCTCGCTGGGGTCTCGGCCGTTTGAAAGCAGGAACGAGCAAGAGTCATCCAGCTCGAAGGCAAAACAGGCGCAGGGCCGGGGCCTTTCAAGTCGCAAGCTTTCGAGCCAGCTTCAAATCTGGAGCCGGTTAAAGGGATGGAAACCAGTCCCAGTGACTAACCGCCCCGCCGGGCCACGGCTACCGGGGCAGCTCCGAAACCCCGCTGCCGACGCCGGAAAGTGAAACTTTCCCAGCGCCGCGGCGGCACCGGGCTTCCCAGAACCGGCGACAGCCCTCTGACATCAAGCCGAAATTTCTTCGCGTCCCTTCGGAAGGACGGGTCTGGGAAACGCCGCGGGGTCGGGGTGCGGGATGGGGGAGCCACGAGGCTGCTACCAACCTGCCGGACTCATCCATCGCCTGTGGCTGATGCTGGGGATGGAGTAAAGGAGTTTTTTCCCCACCTCCGGCTGCGAACGAGGAGGAATTGCATTTTACTGACCTCGCGAAGCGGTCTGGGGGGACGGAGCAGTTGGGTAACACGCCTTGAGCGTTTTACAAGAGAAAGCGCTTGGCGCTGCATTTTAAAACCGCTTCTAACAATAATATGTAAAAGAAAGAAAGAAACTAAAAAAAAAGACCCAAATTTCACGTGTTCCACGACATCTTTTTTTAATTTGCCAGTGGAAAAAGCCAGGAGTACTCAGCTTTTGCAAGTTGTTTCTTCTGACGGTTCAGGTTTCGGTAAACAACTTCTCAAAACTACAAGGTAAAAAAAAAATAAAATAAAAGCCCGCCTTGCTGCTTCCAGAACACTGACCAAGATTTGGTGGTTTTGTGCAAACACACGCAGACACCTATGAAGAAAAAAAACTTTCATGTGGGTCAAAAAGCCACACTTCGATTATTGCGATAGATGGTGCTGATGGGGGCGGGGGGGGGAAGCGACAGAAAACCAACCCCAAAGCGCTTCCCAGTGTCTGGCTCCAGTTCCTGGGGTCTACTGGTTGCGACACCAGCGGCAGCTTTCCCTGAGTCAGCAGTTCTCATCCAGACACCTCCAAGCACATCCCAGCAGAGGCAGCATCCCAGCGGGAATCCCAGGCCAGGACTCCAGCCACCATGAGGACACGCAACCCTCATCCCGCTCTGCAGGACACTTTGCTCCTGGAGGGACGAAGGGCTGAGCCATTCGCCTCCCAGCCCCAGTCTAGCTCCCGGCCCAAATCACAGCCAACCAGTACACCCAAACTGGAAATCCCGAGGCGTAGATTGGTCCTGGCCTTCCCGGTGCTGCGGAGGAGAGAGAGGTGCGGCGCAGCTTAACTCAGACCGTAAGAAAACCTAAACACAGCAATTAGATGGAGGCCTGGAGCACGCGGCTGGGGATGCTCCCACATCTCTGCTGCAGCCTAATGAGGGCACCGTGCCTCGGTTTCCCCTAAAACCAGGTCTCACCAAGTCTTTCTTCAGCATCTTTAGGGGTCAGAGGCCCCAAAAGCATCGTGCATTTAAAAGAAAAGCAAAGTCCCACCGGCTGGCTCCTCCTGTGCTCCCCACCAGCCATCTGAAGAATGCCTTGGAATCACGTCAAATATTTAAAATGAGATGGGGAGGGGGGGAGAGAGGGGGCACGGGGAGGGGAGCATGGGGGGAGCCACTCCGCTTTGGACTCAGTGTCTGGCTTCTTTCATCAAACCCACATTCCTACTCCTGCCATCACCCTCCGGGAAAGTGCGACAACATACATAATCCATGTGGAGCCAATTTAAATCCCCTCCGTGTAACAAAACGCATTTAGTTCATTAACAAGCTCTGAACGTTTAGCTGGGGTTAGGAGCCGGCCTGCAGCTCCACAGCCACCCCAGCAGCATGGTCTTTGGCAGGAAAGGTTCCCTACACACAGCCAGGTCCTACAGGAGAGCAATCCCTGCTGCAGACCCAGCCGGGATGCTGAGCGGGCACGGCTTAGCCCATCGGACGCTTGTTGCAATCTGAATAACGCTGGGTTTTCCGCACCAGCCACCCCGAGCTGTAGGTCTCTGCCTCTTCTGGCTTTATAGGAAAGGTTTAACGGGAGCAAAAAAGCCGGAAAGCAGAGGATTGCTGGAGCAGGGGATGGCTGCTGTGTCCAGCACCAGCTGTGAGATGATGGGGATGGAAATCACAGCCCCAGAGCCCGCCCAGCTCAGCCCCAGACAGAGCCCTGCGACTTTGCACATCCCAATCCACAACGGGGGCTGCCGCCAGCGCCCGGCGAATCTTCAGCTCTCATTCCCAAACCAGAGGCAGTCACCGAAGCGAGGGGTTTTTTCCTGTCTGGGAAAGAAAGCTGCTATTTCTTCCTTGTGTTTGTAATATTTTTCTGGCGGGTAACCTTACTCCACGGACAGCGTGGCTACAGGAACCAGAGATGGGACCTGAGCTACAGCAGAACCCTGGCTTCTCACAGCCAACAGGTCCACCTGCGCGGTGCGCAGAGCAGGGGACGGAGGGAGCCAGGCATCGGCAGCAGTTCGAGTCACCCCAAAAAACGGTGCGCGGTCAGCGAGACGAGGGGAGGCGATGGGGAAAAACATATCACCTGCCCGGTTTTCCACGTACAATATTGCCTCAATGACTTGATGGGACAGAGGAGCAAACCAGGCCTCAGGTTTTAGGCAGCTGAGTGGAGAAAACAAAAAAACCTCAACACAAAAAAAGTGCAGTTTCATCTCACAGCTCAGTAAGAGGCGAGCAACGGTGGGGAGCGCTGAGTTTGCTCCCCACCCGGGGCTAAAGAAGCCAAAAGTTGCTCCGAGCCGCCCACAGGAGCAGGGAAGGAGAAGGGAACAGAACAACTTCGAGGACTTTTGAACGCGAGCGCCAAGGGCTTTGCCTTCGTCTAAACACACGCAGCCTTGCAGGAGCTCAGGCTTTGCATGCAAACGTTTGCAGCCTGTTCATGCTACAAGCTTTCAGATCCGGCGGGCGTCTACAATCTAGATAGAAAGGCTGAGCCTTTTAACCAAATTACAAACTGAAAATACGCTGATTTTTTCTTTCTTGCCACCTCTCTGGACCCAACACCGAAGTATGTATCCCTCCTGAGGATGCAAGTCCCTCCTGGGATCAGGGAGGTATTCAGGCAGGTAAAGCAACCTGCAGATTTGCACGTTTTCACGTAATTACCCCCAAAGCCTGCAGCAGTCACAGGCACAAATCCTCCAACCCGGGGAAGCTGGGACAGACGGGAGGGAGCAGATCTACGGGCTGGATGTGTGGGGCCACGCAGCGGGACCGAACCCAGCTTTGCGAGGGTCACCTTCGCGTCCGAGACCACCAGAGAGACGTTATCTCCGGAGCCATCTCACAATTTTGCCATCGGTAGGACTCAAGTGGCCCCCCCACCTCCAATTCCACTGCACCTGGGAAAAATGTAGGAGCTTGTAGGAGAATCAATAAATATTTATTGTTTAACCAGCAGTATTTTGACTGGAGATGTAAGCATGGCCCGATGCCAGGGAAACCAGAGCCTTCTTGGCCAGCGCTGCAAACGAATTTTTTTTCTGTATCTAGTTGGAAGATTATAAAATATACAACGAAGAAAAAAAAGAAACGCAGGCAGCGAGCGGCTTAGTCACGGAAGAGGAACAAAAGAGTTGAGATGCATAACTCTGTCAGGGGCTGGAAAAAAAGGGGGATGCAGGCCCGATTTTTGGCGGCGAGACAGCTCTGCAGTTTATATCAGCTACAGATTTGTCCCACCGGCTTCTGCAGTGATGAGGCTTTACGCTGGATCAGGGCATATATCCCCGGCTTCAGGGGTGCTACGCTGATTTGGACGAGCTGCAAACCCTAACGCCCAGCCGAGAAGCAAACCTGGGCGGTCAGGGGTTGACCTACGGAGGCACGAGCCTGCATCCGTAAGGAAGAGCCCAGTTTCCGTGGGGATCCCCAAACTCACGGCGCAATGAAGCGTCAGTCCCTGGCTCCAGGGGCATGTTAATGCTCAAGCAAGGCAGATCATCCCCTCCACCTTCACTTCAGTTGGTCCCCTGGCACCACCCCACCAAGCACAGGTCTTCCCCCGAGGAAAATGTGTGAGCCTGGAAGATGCCAGCAGCTCCATCCTTCGGATCCGTTCCAGGGACGGCAATGACACTTGCTCTCCTAACTCCTGTAATCTGCTCACCTTGTGTCCGTGAAAGGAGCAGCTGACGGTGCAAAATGGAAAAAACTCTCTTGCCTTGTCTGGGACATATCCACCTGGATTTGTTCCTTTCTTCCCCAAAATCCCAGCTGATACTAGCACCACAACTGGAAACAGCCATTTGGGATGACAGAATTCCAAGTTCACATTCCCAAACCACATTCAGACAAAAGAGTGGTCTTCTCCACACCCACCTCTTCCCCGAGTGCCTGCGATGTATCTGCTCTCACCGAAACAGCAACTGGTGTAGAACAACCCAGCCACCTTCCATTTTGCTTCCAGCACCAAAATATCACCCCAAGGTCTACCCACAGCACGGCCTTGGCACCGCTGTTTCCCTAAACCTGGTTGCCAGCTCAGCCACACAGCAGGGATCCATCCAGGAGGATGCAGTCGCTGCTTTTTCACTCAAAACCTGGTTCCCCTGGTAAAACTCTGTGTGCCACGGTCCTGATGGAGAAAGTACAGGCTCCCAGCTACTTGCTGCCTGCCTGCCAGCAATCCGCTATGGATTTGTGAGAGCGGGATGGCATACGACGCGCTCGTCAGCTCGCTTTGGAGAGCTCGAGTGCAGCATTCCAGCACGAGACTGTGTTATCCCTTTATTTTATAAGGCCTATCAAAGCGTGGCACGCTGTAATTACATGGCAAATTAGCAGCCCTTTTGTGTAACAACACTGTAATTACACAGATGTTACATGCTTGGGGGAGCTTACGACGAAAAAGCGGAATGAAGGGAGCTTCGCTCCTTTTTCCTGGAAATCTCCTTCTGCTCCCTGTACCCAGGTAAAAATGCGGTCGTCTGGGACGTGTTTTAGCCAGTGTATCCCTGAAGGAAAAGTCTATGGAGTGGTCCTCTTTCCACCTCTTATCACAGCTTTGTCCCTTAAGCAGACAGAAGTCTAAAAAAGTTGGAGCTGGTGGCAGCCAGGTGCAGAGCATCCCCTCCCTCCTGGGAAACTCTCATTCCCCCATCCCAGCTGGATACCACAGTGATGGGCATTTTGTAAGTGCATAGAGAGATAATTGCCCTTTTTCAGCCCAAATTCTCACCTCCTCCGCAGGCAATCAGCATGGAAAACGCCAGAGGAGCCCAAAGCCCTTCAGTTTATCAGAGGCTCGCCCACACACAGCAATCCACAGCCAAAGCCCAGCTCTCACCTTCGCTGCTCACGCAGAAGGAAAATCGTTCAGAAAGATGCTGGCTGCGATTCGTCGCATCCCTGGGATCACTTCACCTTTCCTGGCGTTGCAAGTGCGCCCAGCCTGTCCCCGTGAGGCCAGGTAAACGCTCTTCCAGTGTGACCGATGCAGAGGAAGGGACAGGGGACATCTCGAGGCAGAGGGAAATGCTTGTGTTCTGCCGCTGCGTTTCACCCCGCGTGCGAAAACGCGGCCTTGCAAGCCACCCACGAGACCGATCTCTTCACAGCAGCAGGGAAACTGAGTCACGCAGCGGCTGACGCAGCTGTAGGGACCAAGCTGGAGTCCGAGCGCTTTGCAAGAACAACGCAGGATCAAACCTTCCTTTTTGGAAGGGATGTTCCAAGTCCCTGTGTGCTACCGCTCTCTTATCCCCAACCAGCTCAGCAAACTGACTGCATTGAATGTGCTAATCCTGCCCTGCACATAAATAAAGACCTGGGAGCGAAGGTGTGGCTGGAAACTTGCCCTCCCTAGATGAGACAGATGGAGGGATGAAGGATCCCATCCTAAGACCGTCACGAAGATGCATTCAGACTCGCAAAGCACTTTGCCGTTTCCCTGCAGCAAGGCACCGCGAAGGAGCGTACGTGTCTGCCAGAAGGCTGGCTTAAACGCAAACTCCCTTCTTCGCCTGCACTGAAAGCGAAAGCAAAGGACAGAAAAGCTTGACCTGGCTGTGGGAAGGGGAAGCGGCGCGATGCAGGCAGGTCCTACGTCCGAAGACACGCTGCGCAGAAGCTGTCCGCTTCCCTCTACCCTGCAGCAACCGCAGCAGGAGAAACCTTGCTTCAGCCCTGACCCGACGGCGTCCCAAACCCTGAAGAGAGGGAAAGGCTCTGGCCAGATAAAAATACCCCCCTGGGATGCCACCCACGCGCAGGCCGATGGAAACAACGCCTCTGTCTCCCGGCTGTCCTTAGGGGACGCATGGGAAGCGTCCTTCTGTCCCCCAGCAGTCGGGATTTCTACGCTGCACGTGCGCAGACCAATTCCTCTTCTCAGGCCAGGCAGGAACAAATCCACCCCCGTGCCCGTACCACACCTCCAGAGCACGGAAGCAGGAGGGGGAGTGGATGCAGAAGGACGGGGAGCCCAGCATCTCTCTCCCCTGTGATGCTCAGCATCACCACCTACCACCACAGCCCTTCCAGGGTACCTTGTGGGGTGCCCCAGGGATGCAAGTCAGCAGCTTCATTAGCTAAAAAAATGTCGTTTTCTCTCAGTATTTGGGAGCCCATTCCAGCCAGGGTCACAGAATCACTGAATGGTCGGGGTTGGAAGGGACCTCTGTGGGTCACCCAGTCCAACCCTCCTGCCGAAGCAGGGTCACCTACAGCAGGCTGCAGAGGAGCTGCTTTTAACTCTGACCACAGAGAGCCAACAGAGCTTTGCACAACTGGAGGAAACCAATCCATTTGCAGAGGGCAGCGTTTACCAGTTGCAAGGTAAGTTCCTGTCAGGGTTGATTTTTGCATCGTTGTTTTTTTTTACTGCCCGAAATAAAGCCGGGGAGCTACGTCCCACCAACCCATTGGCGGCTCAGTCACGCATCTGCAATCCAAAGCTACGTTACCATCTACTCCGTCAGATCCTCCTCACGAAAACCCACGCACACACAACTCGTATCTGAAAGAAGCAGCCCACCACTGTGGTTTTTTGGCTCCTGACCTACTCATCTCACTCACACATTCTTGCTGGCAGCGGAGGGGGGGGGTGGGAATTTGGCTTTGGAAGCTTCGTGCAACTTCACATCCCTTTCAGGTTATTTTTAAACCCTTTGGACACACTTACAGATCCCACCGAGGTTTTACACGCAGGGGCTGCCTGCACGTGTGGGTGGGAGCGGGGTTTTATTTCAGGGGAGTGAGAGGGGGGACGGTGCAGTGCATCTCCGCAGTTTTACGGGGCATCAAGCACCTGGCAGATTAAACATCTTGCACAATTGAAAAGCCATGCCTGTAACGACTCTCCCTGCGTAAGGTTAACCCTATGGCTACCGTGAAGCAAATCTGCTTTGCTGCTCGCTGGCCTGCAGAGGAATGAGGGGCTGGACCCCTTCTCCCTGAGGCCGATGCCCGTTTTGAAAACAAGAGCGATGGGCACGTTTGGTGGCAGATTCAGCAACGGGACCTAGGGCTGGACGAGCCACCAGCGAGCAGTCCAGTCCTCAGCCGCAGTCCAAAACAGACAGGAGCAGAGAAAAGTTATGTCCCCTACGCAGGGCATCGCTGGGTCCCAGCAACATCAGCCAGCAGCATCCACACTCCCTCTCTCAACATCAATCCGACCAAGCAAGAAAGCTTCAGCGTCCTCTAAAAAGTTGGAGGGGAAATGAGGTTAAGCCAGCTAATTGACAAGGCTGACCTTTCTGGCTCGCTGTGTTAGCGCAGCCACCAAAACAGAAGCGAGCGCAGCTGAAGTCGATAGGGAGTCAGCTCTTTTTTACCTTTTTGGTTGTTGTTTTTCAGCGCTCTTCCTGCCAAAGTTTAAACTTTGGGTCAACTCTAAAAGTCGCTCGCTGACATAAGCTGCAACCGAGCTCTCACGGAGAGAAGAAAATGGACTTAAGGCAGGGCAAAACAGCGAGTCCTCACTCTAGGCACAAGGTGATTACACGGATCCAATGCCCAAACACCCAAACAACACAGGAGCCTCTGTAGCACGCTCTCACCCCTGCCAGGAGATGTGTAAGTTTTTGGTCTGAACTGAAAAATAAACCCCAGATCCACCCAGCCCTGCCCCAATGGTGTTTCTTCCCACCCCATTTTCTTCCCCTGCAAGCAAACGGGCTGCCGTCATGACCCGCAGCGGAGGAACGAGCCTCTTTTAACCAAACCTTTAGGAAACAGGCACAAACAACTCCTCAGCTCCACCAGAGCCTCTCATTTAACCTCCGTAGGTGCTTTGGCAAAAACATCCCGTGTCCCCACCGCATTTTGAAGCCCAGCCCTTCGGAGCCCACACCTGAAAGCCGGGCTCAGCCTTGCTGTCAAGAGCGCTGAAATAGCTACGAGCGGGTCCTCCCCGTGCGCGGGCAGAGCGGGAAGACGGATCAGGCGAAGGACGCTCTCCCCGCGTCGGACACCGCGCAGCCCACCGGCGGCAGATGCCCCGGGTTGGTGCTGACTTACCGGAGCTCTCTGCAGACAAGCTGATCCTATGCAAGCATCTATTTTAAGTCTGAGTGCCAAGCCCTGCGCCGCTCCAGACCCCCTTGCGCTCCCGCAGTCAGCTGTCATTTTTATTTCCCATATGCAGCCTGAAATCCTATTGCCTGGCAGGGGCTGAGCCCCCTTTCCGGGTATCCTAGAAGCTTGCTGACTGGCAAAGAAATGCACAACTCAGCCTTTAATTGGATTTTCTTCAGCGCACCAGCAAACCTCCGCTCCAGCACAGTGGGAATTACAGCAGGATGAAGCAACAGGACTCTTTCCACCCTCCCTCGTACCCAGAAAGAGAAGTTTTTTTTCCCTTGCAGGCCCTCCAAGCCCCATCCTCTACCTCGACCGAGCAAGGCAGAAACCAGCTGAGCGTCTGGGGTCAGCAGGCAAGCAGACGACATCAGTATGGGAGCAAAGGCTCAACCAGTAGCGTTAACCACAGCCAGCAGCAGTTAAACTGCTAAACAACCAAAAAATCAAACCCCACACGCCTCATCTCAGCAACAGAATCACAGAATCACAGGATGGTCGGGGTTGGAAGGGACCTCTGTGGGTCACCCAGTCCAACCCCCTGCCCAAGCAGGGTCACCCAGAGCAGGCTCCAC
>Ga0065711_1037235_pt1 | contig 20035 bp, 10 predicted proteins | sample Hoacrofraction12_FD_59098 | JGI IMG/M metagenome (GOLD analysis project Ga0065711, IMG submission 59098) | Hoatzin crop microbial communities from Cojedes, Venezuela - Epithelial fraction 12 v2 (version 2) | ecosystem: Host-associated > Birds > Digestive system > Esophagus > Crop | place... | reverse complement strand
GGGTTTGATTGATAAGAATGACATCTGTGTATTAAATTGCCTGAGAACATGCTTATAAAAGCTCATACTGACAGTCAAATCAGAATTATCCATTTTAATTGATTGGTTTTAGCCAAACTGAAGTAGATGGAACATAAGCAGAGGGACTGGATCTGTAAAAAGCATTTAAGCATTACCAGTGCATCTTAGCTTTTAGTGTGAGATGCAGTTGTGGGAGAATTGATGAAAGACGGTTTAGAATCCGCAGGCCAAGAACAGAATAAAAAACTTAGGCTGGAGACTTGTATCAGAGGAGACCCTTTAGTTAATGATAAAATTCTTCATATATTGTTGTTAAAAGACAACATTAACTTCAAATGCCTTTCAGATACTGAAGTAAGCACCAGTTTCACTTTCCAAGGGAAGGTATCGTGAAAGTACTTCAGTGCTGAATAAATGACGACAAAATTTGCTCTTTGCTGATTTTGTGATTTGTCAGAGTGGGAAAGCCAAAGTTTACTTGGTTTATGAAAGTGTGCAAGTTTAATGTATACGCTAATCACTGAAGCTTGCAGGACTACAGTACTGTAGCAAATGGAGACAGTTGGACGAAGTTCTCGTGTATCCGAGCAGACTTGGAATGGGATGGCTTTGCCATACAGGTTAGCGTGATGATCTGCTCCGGTGGGAACTTCTTGCTGCAGTCTTTCAGCCTCTTCTCTCCCATCAAGAGTAGCTGGAGTAATGGCCAAAATCTGTGGTTACAGTTCAGGGATAAGAGTAAAAAGAAGAGGACTTGTGCTGGGGAAAAATCTGAAACTCTTTAATTTTTGATGTATTTTATACTAATTGGAGATCTTCACACATTGAAATTGAGATTATCTGTCAATTTGCTGTATCTTATTTTTGAATTATTTAGCGATTGCTAAAGGAAGCTTGGAATTGCTTTTTTTTTTTTGTTGAATGACATTCTGTATCAATTTTATAAGTGCATCTTGTGTGAAACTCAATAAAATTCAATTTTGTAATATTTGTTTAAAAAAGGAAAAGTACAGTGTCAACATTTCTTTCTTAGTTTTCCAAGTTGGTGAAGTTGCAATGTATTTACTGTGTTAAATTGATTCCCATAAAGTAAGATTCTTGAAAATGTGGGACATAAATGTGCCTAAGAACTGGGTTATCGGTGGCTTTACTTCTGATTTTATTTCTGTAGCAGTTGGTTATTGGCACTTGTAGGCAGAAGAAGGTATTCATGCCAACCTACTACTACTTTGCTTTTTAAAGGCAAAACCCACGTAAATGAAAAAACATTATGTCTTAAGGGAGTTGTAATTTCTGTAGTCAGTTACTGCAGTTGTAATAGTTACACCTATACAGCAAAGCCATATTTAACTGTAGTGTGAGCTTGGGCAGATCCTTGACTGAGTACGTGACAGCAGCAGCGGAAGGGTCCTGGCTGACTGCACCCAAGGCTGAGTCCTGGTCCAGATCCTCATCTTGAGGCTGAGAGCTTTTGTTGCTTCGTTGTTACCCTTGAATGGTGATAACTAGGTCTAAAGCAGTGTAGCTGGGCTGTTACATCTCCATTTGTTGTGTAGCCGTGACTTTGTTGACTTACGTATCAAAATAATTCAGAGGTATACGTGAGGCATTGCAAATGCAACACTGCCCGTTAAGCACGCAGAAGGTCTGATTGGGGCCCAACTGGGCATGACATGTCATTGTTTTCTCTTGCTCCAAGCTCTCTAATTGCTCTCATGTTCTTGTTCGTGATTAATAGGGGTTCCTTGAATATCTAGTATTGCATCTTTAGTGAAAGGTCACAGCTTCATCTCTGACCATGGGTGGTCCTATCGGAACTCTAGAGGTGGCTGGGGCGGGGAACATCACAAAACAAAAAAAACCCAGCAAGATCAAGTGATCTGTAGATGCAGTTCTTTATTTCTTTAGCTTTCCTTGAAAAGCTGCTGTCTTAACAGTGAAATAAGTAAGAGCATCAGAGGTTGAACAGTGAATAAATTGAGTTCTTCAATTAATAAATCCCTTCAAACCCAAAATCTAGAGCGTCTGGATTCAAGCAGTGATATTTCAACTGAAGTCACGGGTGCCAAAATAATTCCAAAAGCACGCTGAGTACAGTGTATATTCATAATTAGTGTTCTTCATTATGGGAGCATTAAGGAATAACCGTGTTTTCCATAGGATTATTTAATTAATCTTTTGACGCTTTTCAGATGTTCATCAGCCGAGCAGAATTTCCCCTCAAGCAAAGCAGTTTTACAATCACAAGTACACTGTTAATTTACTTGCCTCTTAATTTAGAGTGAATTTGTTGAAACTTTTCAACTTTGTCGTGTTTGTTCTTGTAGTGCAAAATTTTCTATATTCTACATATCCATTTAGAAGTCAGTTTTTGTAAGTCAGCATAGTTTGTAAGGTCACTTTTTGCCCAGTTGTGGCTGCTACACCAGCTCAGCTGTTGGGCTACAATTCTGAATGTATTTGGTGGTGGTAAGCAGGGATGAATGCGTCTTGATTATAGCACAAGTGTGATCAAACTCCGTGAAACTCCTGAGACATTGCAACATTTTTTCTTACAAACGGGGCTACTCAAGTGTGAGTAAACTAGGAATTGGGTAATCTTGGCTTCAGAAATGCTCTTCACAATTACTAAACAAAGTTTGTTACTAAAACTTCTTCAGAGTAATTGCTCTTTCTTAGAAATTTGGGCTATTAATTTTGCTGACTCCTATGAAGCGAGTAGTTTTGTGTCAGTACTAAGCAGCTAGCAAAGGGGGCTGTAACAAACACCCTGGAAGCGGTGCCATAGGCCCATCTTCAGTGCAAGGAAGTTTGTCTCTGTTTAGTGGTATGAGATGCGGAGACTATGAAGGCTGTCGAAACACCTAACGTGTCACTTCTGTGTGTCTTTAGGAGAAGAGAGTCTTTCATCAGCCGTACCAACTAAGCCAGAGCCTAGCTAGGCTTCTTTTAGGACTTCAGTATCTTTTGTGCTCTGTTCTAGAAAAAACGCTGCCAGCAGAGGAGTTGTAAGTGGGATTATGAGTATATAACACCAAAGAACACTCTTCAGTAGGCTCATAGCTCTAAGAACAAAAAAATCCAAAATGATAATAAGTTTTTAAAATATTTCTCAGTTTTGACTAAAACACTATCAGCGTGTTTGTGCTGAAATAAACTCAGATTTTAAAATGTGCCCTTAATGTAAATACGCTGCCCACCTGTAGCTCGCAGCTCCTCTTCTGGGCTGTGTGGAGTGTCATTTCTTCCATTCGTTCCTGCTTTGTAGCAGAGCGCTGCTGTCAAGCAGAGCCAAGGTTTTGCTCTTAATTGGAGGCAGTTGGGTCTTACAGCCAAACTGCCAAAAGTGTTGATCGTCAGGGGGAGAGGGAGAGAGAGTCATCCTCTGAGTACAAAGATGTGGTTTGCAGCAGCACTACCTTGGGTTCTAGGTTTTTTTAGGGGGACTTTGGTGCAGTTCTGTTGTAAGCTTTGCTAAGTAAATCCTGTATTGAATAGGCAAACACATTGCATGTGTTTGACATTATATTGCATTTACTACTTCCACGTTTGTATATCAGAAATGACTTATTAATTGGTGGTATGAGAGCAATGTTGCAACATAAATATGTTTCTAATAGACGAATTTCTGGTGTTCAAGGAAGGCTCGGGTTTTATGTGGGTGTTGCCTCTTCCCATCCATACTCGGTTTGTTGGACAAAAGGAGTAATAAATCCCTATGTATATTGACTACTTTGAATATCAGGAGTACGTTCCTGTGATTCCCAGTCCTGACAGATGCTTGTATCCTCTATTACTGTTGAAAATAAATGAAGTATCAAGGTAGCTCAGGAATCATTGCTTCAGACTGACGGTTTAAAATAGGTGATTCAGAGCAGTGGAATTGTGGAGTCAGGGGAAGTGATGCCTCTAATGTACTGGGCAGTGTGGCAGTGAAACGTGGAGTCCAGCACTGGGCAGAGTACTAACACTGTTAGGCTTGGTACTCTGAATGAAAACGGGAAGCGGTTTGAGTGGATGCTACCAAGGATGCAAGCCAGGTGACAGGGCTGACTGTCAGTCCAAAATCTACGGGCTGATTGGATTTGAACTTGACATTCTTGTGAAGGCAGCAATATAGCCATCGGCCAACTTCTTTCTATAGCCAAGGCAGCAGGGGCTGTGCTAACCTCATCTCTGGTAGTATGGGGTGTGCATGTGTCTAACCTCGAAGTGACAGGACCTTGTTTCGAGGTCCGTTCATGCTTTGTGCCCTTCGGACTCCCACGAGATGTAGCTGCAATGAAAATGAATCTTGCATTGAGGCTTGGCACTAGCTGCTGATTTGAGGCGATGTCCTTAATACAGCAGCAGAGAACGCACCCATTAGGCTGATCTGAAAATTTGTGTTGTCTTTAAAATGGCTGTGGCATTGGGGAGGGAGAGCAAATTCTGCTCTGTCTGAGGTAATGGCTCATGGTGCTTATTCTGCCATTCGGTGACCGCAAGCTATTTTGCCTCCATGCCGGCAGGAGTAAATGCTCTAGCTAGTTTTTGTGCTAGACCTTCATTTCTTAAAAGCAAGGACTGAAGTCCCAGTGTATATTTAATAAGTGATTCTTTACAGTAGATGTTCTGCTAATGGCACCGGAGCAATTTTGTGGAATTGATTTACCTGCTTTGTACAGCTTCTGTTCAAAATGGCAAATTGCGTGAGGTACGTTTCAGCTTCTGGTCTGGATACATGGGTCTTCTCTTTTATTGCTGTTTATTTAGTTGATTTGACAAGTTTAGTCTCCAAACCATTAAAATTCCAGGAGTCCAATTTTCAGTACAGTGGATTTTTGTCCCAAGGGGCCTGAGGGCAGTAGGTGTGCTGAGCTCTTGAAATTCTAACCAAACCACAAACCCTAAGAAACAAAAATACAAGCTCCCTAGTTCCACATAACTGCTGTAGGGAGCGAGATGATCCCTGGTTTTGCTCTGGTGTGAGCAGTCCCTGAGAGCAGGAGACACACTGTAAGAGACAAGGCACAGCATACTTGGTCTGCAGGGCTGAAGTTTACCTGCGAGTTCTCCTTACAGTTTGAGCACCGAGGAAATGAGCTAGGTCTTAAATCTGTTCTCCTTGCTGTCATTTTGGGTATGTCAAATTTTCATCACTTATTTTAGTGTTCATCCAGGCCATAGTCTGTAGCGCTTTTTTTAAGACAAAAGATTGAATAAATCTTGTCTGTAGAGGAAAATATTGTCACTGGAATTTAACTTGAGAAAGGAAGGGCTCTTGGGCTATTAAAAAGCGTTGGTTGTCCTACTTTTATAATAATCATTACCTTTTATAGTAATAACATTTATAGTAATAAATAAATAGCAATTTATAGTAATAAAATTACCTTTTCTTCCTCTAAAGACAATTGCTGGCTTTGGGTTTGCCATAATGTTCCAAGTAGCTGTCGGCAGCCTGTGGTGAATAGCGAGATGGGTATGAAATTACCGGCGTTATGATTTCGCTAGTGGGTAATACGAGTACGAGGACACCTGGTAACCTTCAAATACAATCCTGCAACAGCTATAAGCCAGAGCTCCCTAATTAATGAGAAACCGTGGCCTAAAAGCCACATGAAAGCTGTTAATTCTGTTTAGCATATTGTGAAGCAGTGGAAAGTCTTTCGTAGTGTCTTGAAGAGAAATTATTCAGGATAATGTTTCTCACATTAAAAATAATCAGTGATTTTTTTCCTTCTGCCCACCATGAGGTAATGCTCAGCAGACTGGGGCTTTGAAAGCCCGTGTCATTTGTACGGTTGCTAATGATCTACAAAGATTATATATATGATTATAAAAAAAAAGAAAAAAAGGAAGGAGAGGACTGATAAATAACTTCAACCAGTGGAGGAAAAAAAAAAAAAGAAATGTTTGAAAATAGCCTCTGCAAATGCAGAACTTCATGCATGAAGTGTAAGGGCAGGAATGACATGCACTGGAGTGCACGTTGCCAGAGATGTGTTTGTGTATGTTCACAGGGCAGGGACAAAGCGTAGGGTAAAGTCGTCTTCTGTTGTCATTCCACACTCCAAAGCCGTGCTGGTTTGTCACTTTAACTGTCAGCACAGTCCCTTCAAATCAGCTGAATGGTCCCTGAGGGCAATTCAGCTGTAACACCAGTTACAGGGTGCTTTTCTTCCCCTGCCTGGACACCGCATCTTCAAAGTGCGCAGCTGCCTCTGCAAAGGTACGTGCTCAGGGCTAGGGAAGGTCTCCCTTTGAGCTGCATTTTGTGAGATACCAGACGTCCTCTTGGAGCAAGATCTGAGTATGTAGATGAGAACAAACCCCCTTGTTCGTGGATCGGTGTAATCCTTGACTTGCTGAGCTGGGGGGCAGGGGGGACCTGGCTTTGGGCACTTTAGAAGAGCAGGTATTTCCTTTCCCTTGTTACACTGCTCAGGAATTTGGCCAGGTACGGTTTCCCTCTGCTGATGGGTGCCAAGGTGAGGCTGTGGCCTGATGTGAACTCTGACAGGCTCTCCTGGATGTAGATTGCACATAGCGAACGGAGCAGAAAATGGAGGCCTTTGTCAAAGGCCCCTCTGTAACTGTAAATAATGCACCTTTGTATCACGGTACAGAAGGATCCTACTTGACCTCGTGTTGTAAAAAGTAAATGCTACAGTTGCATCCAGAGAGGATCTAACAGTGTCTCTAAAAGAGAGGCTTCTCTTGCATCTCAAAGCTGGCAGCTGAGCGCCCAGGGGAGGGGTGAGGGTTGGTGCTGTGGTGGTGAGGATGGTGGTGATGGTGTGGTTTGACTCGCACAGGAAGAAGGCAGATGGGCTTTGTTCCACTTGGCCCATGTGAAACGGGGCGGGTTTGTGTGTGGGCATGTAGCAGCCTTGAGTACACTGTGGGAGATGAGGGTAGGAATATCTGAGCTCCAGCCAGTGCCTCGCAGAAGGCAAAGGAGACGTTTGTAAGAGTTATCCTACAAGTACAGCAGCTCCAGCCCTTCCACTACTGGACCTTTTTAATCTACTTGCCTTGGTAGGCCATACACACACCCAACAGTCACAGCTTTTAAAGAATCAGGAAAGACAGTCCAGTACACTAGGCTGGAGCAGCTAGAGAATTTTGGGAGGCCAGTGTCATAATTTGGATCTTTCTGGTTTTATTCTGCGGTTGTTGCCTCCTCATTCCTCTGTGCTGGTGCTCATCATGTAGTCCAGCACTGGTGGCTGGGTTCCCTGCCGTGAGAACAGCTGAGACCAGCTTGATGCCAGGGCTGAGGTTTGTCCTCTGAGCTCCTCAGCTGGTTTCTGTTTTGTTCCAGTGCTTGCTGTTCTACTTGCTTGTTTTACTTGTCTACTCTTTTTAACCTTGTTAATCAAGCCTGTTTCATGGTACCAGCAGCTGGATAGAGCTACTCATTTATCTCAGGTCCTGTCCAATGCAGCATCCAATTCATGTATCTCCTGATAGATATTTGCTTAACATCTTCCTCAATCTTAAGTGACAGACATTCCCCAACCTTCTTGAGCGGTAAATACGTACACTGCAAATGCTCTCATTACCTGTAGAAAGCTTCCTCCTGTCTGTTTTAATTCTTCTTTACTGAAATTTAACCCCCCTACTTTTGGTCCGTCCTGGGCATGGAGAATAAATTTCACACCTTCCTCCCTCTCTCTCTCTTTTTCTCTTACACCCTTGGCAGCTGAGACCGCTTGTGTTTCTCTTCAGGCTCCTTTGCTAAACCCGCCCCGAGTTGTTCAGCTTCTCTTTGTGCGGACAGCTGGTCCCATGCTTCTCCTAGGCACAGGACTCCAGCTGACGCCGTCCTACCCAGCTGAGCTAAGCCTGAGGATTACACCAGCCAGCTTTCAGTTGCCATATCCTGGTATAGGATTTACCTCCAAAAAACAGGATGCCGCCTCTGACCCCGGAGAGTTTGAATGCACTGCGAGATCTTTATACTTTCTATGGAACTGCCTAATTGTTCCCAAGCCTGCACTTCTGCTGTGGTGTAGTGCTGCCAGAATGTAAAATCCTGTATTAGTGCAGCTCCGGTTCAATTTTTTTACCATCTGTTTCTGTGGTTAGTCAAGTTTGTTCTGAACTCCTGTCATGTCGCGTATTCACAGCCTTTCCTTTACCTTTCGCTGGCACCAGCCCAATGCTACTGATTAAAAACACTGAATGGCAAAGTAGCGTGAAGAAACCTCTGCAGAATCTTACTGCTGGGTGATGATGAACCAACGATAAATAGTCCCCAGGCAGGATTTCCCAACGAGCTTTGTCAGCCGCTCCAAGCAGTTTCAATCTGTACTATGTTCCCTCAGTTTGAGGGTATCACTTGAGAGAATATCAAAAGCCTCATGAAAATCAACATATGTGATGTCTGCTGCTTCTTATCTTATGGTGTATTACACTGTTGAAGGGAAAGGCACTGGTTTGAAATGATTTGACAAATTTCGGTTGGCTTTCATTCATCATCATTCTAGTCTTTGAGCACTAAAAAGAATAAAACCCAAATCTGGTTACTTGCCCAGAAAGACTCTGGAAGACTGTAGTTGGTTTGAGCTATCGTTTCCTTTGTCCCTCTTCTAAAGATTGCTCTTTTAAATCACACGAAAGCCACTAACAATTCAGTTAATCGCTTTTTGGAGCTTTTTGTTTTGATGCTCAGGATAAAACCTAGGCTGAGTGAAGAACCACACATACCTCAGTTCTGATGTGCCAGGATCCCGACGATCCCCGTGAAACTGCCAGTGGGTATTTGGTAGGGAGAATGGTGGTCTTGTACTGCTCTGTTTTGTCTTCGTGTTGTGCTCCTACAAAGAAGGTTGATACGAATCTAGTAAGCACTCGTAGTATGGCATGCAAAGCCTTACTAATGTGCCGTCAAGCACCTACAGGGATAAAAGGAGGAAGGTGCTAACCTATTACCAGAATCAATGTTTATTAAGGAGGAATATGGAATAAATGAGATAAACCTCTGATGTGTCTTGTGATGTCCCGATGTCCAGTGATGAGAAACAAGAGAGCACAGTCCTGTCAAAGCCGGGCGAGGCAGTGTCCCACCATGACCCTCGGGCACAGGATGAGGGCTGCAACTCTCCCTCCGTCCCTGTCCTTTGCTGGCTCGGTGAGGGGGAGCAGTGTGCAGCTAGGGCAGTATTCAGGCATCTGAAACGTTTGGTGTAGGGACTCCCCGATATTCCTTCCTACCCTTCTCCTGGAGTTACAATAGCAATCTGATTTGTTCTCGTCCATAGACTTCAGTCCAGATTGAGCTGTTGTTGCTTACCAATGGTCTCCTGTTACTCTTTTGCTCCCAAATCTTACTTCAAGCCTCCCCATCCTGGAAAGCTGGCAGGCAAAGAGGCTTTCCTCATCAAGAGGATTCCCATCTTCCTCAACAGCTCCTGCAACTTCACCCTGGGGCTGAGGGTGACAAAGCCATCCTGGAAACATCATCCGCACGCTCGTCTCTGGGAAGCATTTGGCTCCACCTGATTCCTGAGCAGAAGGATTAGGATTCACAAGTCTACAGCGACATCACCACTACTTTCTCTCCTGCGCAAGCTTTTCTTGAAACTACCTCAGCTGAGCAGCCAGGGTCACTTGGTGCATGACTCATGGTGGTCTTTGTGCCTCTCCAGTGCCTTGGAGGCTTGGGTGCTGACAGAAACCCCATCTCCTGGGCAGGGGCCCTTCTGTCGTGCCCAACTGAAAGTCCACCAGTTCCTGCTGCCTTTTCCTTGCAGTGATGACAGTGAAATGATTTTTTTGGCGAGGCATTTGTTATTTTCCACAACAAAGAGCGAATCCTTACTTGCAGGCAGGGTATTAGAGCAGCAATTTAAACCATCTTTAATGCAGTGGTTACCTGTTAAGAGAGGAAGCACAGGAAGCCTGCGATATGTTCATCTCCTTTCTCCTTACCCTAGCAGATAGAGAGCGAGCAAGGAATCACTTTCTTCATAACAACATTTTTAGTGGAAGACTGTTATCATACCTCTTCTTGATCGCCTTTTTTTCTAAAGTAGCTTAATGTTCTTTCCTCTAGACTCTTCATAATTTATCTGCATCTTTGAAGTGTCATCCCCAAGAGTGGAGGCAGTCCTCTTGTCAAGGCTTCACTGGGAACAAAACCAACAGAATAATTATTTCCCTTCCATGTTATGCTCCTATTAATGTATTTTATAGTTGATAAAGCAAATCTTTATTAAAGTTGTCTCTGTCAGCATAAACTTTGGACATTTCCCATGTAGCAGCATGGACAACTGCACCAAGTCTGGGCTAGACTTTAAAAGGATTTAGGTGCCAATGAACTTTATTTAGGCACCTGAATACCTTTAGAAAACTGATCACTTGCATATTCTGTTGAGATTGTCACTTCTCTTTATTAAGGTGTAATAGCCATAAATATTAATTACTGGTTTTGCTTTGGGGCCCCAATACCTTGATTACAGATAATCAAAAGTCACTTTTTTCCAACACCTGAAGCAGGCAATTAAGATGCAACATCGGCTCCACTTACAATGTCACTACCTTGACATGAAATCCGAGATGCAGTGCTGTGAAGGAGAGATGAAAGATGCAAGCTTTGCCTGATTTCCTTTGCACTTCAATAATCTTTACATTTACACTTCCAGTGAGGTGTCAGAGATTTGGATGTTATATTTTTGGATGAGAATTGAAATAAAATACTTCAGGCAAGAAGTTAAGTCTCTGAGCCTATACTCTCAGCGGAATACCAGCAGCCCACAAAGAATCAGAGACATACTTCACCCTGACAGGTTTCCTCTGCGATGAATGTATTTTATACAGTGCTAATTTAGTGTAAAGACCCCGCTCTTGTCTGTAACATCTAATGAAAACAACCTAAAGTCAAATACCTGTTGAAAAAAAAACAAAACAAAAAAAACCCAAGCAAAAACCCAAACCAAAACCTCACAAAACCCACCCCATGCTGTCTTGTTAAGGAAAACGATGGCAATTGCAATTTACGAAAATCTTCAACATTATGTGGGGCAGCTCTTTGGTTCTAGCTGACTTTTCCTAATTAAAATAAATTCAATTAGTAATTCGTAGGTTGTAAGTTGAAAGCACCAATATAGCTTGCCCTTCAATGCAGTAACATTTAAAGATACCTTTAATCTAAAGTAATTAATTAGGAAATATACTACAGTTCCCCCTAGGCAACTTCTCTAGCAAACAACTGGCACTACTTAAAAGCTTGTGCCTGCTTGAAAGTGATATACATATTAAAACATATACCCCAAATTCTATAATAGCTTTCTCTTAAGGCACGTTCCTTTCTGCTTTTTGAAACGTGCAATAAATCCCTGTGCAAATATAATACTGTGCTTTCACATTGCAGCCAATCGTCTCAGAAACAATAAATCTCAATTAAGCTTCACAGCAGCGCTTTCTCCCACAGAGGGACATAAAAGAATATTTCTGCTTCAGAAATTCATGAAACAAAGTACACGGGATCTAGCTCGCTGACCCAAAATCTGTCTCGCAGTAAGGAACAAGGCCAGAAGGACCTATAGTGCTGGTCCATCCGAAAGAACGGCACTTCCCCAAAGCGAAGAAGACTTTGTTTTACTGTCGTTGTGTTAGGCTTGATCAAGGGAATGTGCAAGGGCGTTAAAAGCCTAGGCTTCATGATTATCTATTCTCCATGGATAAAATTCTGAGCAGGTTCAGTGAAGCACCATGATTGATACACACCATGAAATTCAAAAAACAAAAAGGTTTGGACATCACTTTCTTTTTTGGGGCCTGCCAGACACCTAGTAGTAGTAGTAGTAGTAGTAGTAGCAGTATTTATTATTATGGAAGCTTTTGTCTGTAATCCTGTCAGCTGGAGGTTTTTCTCTAAAATAAATGCATAAATTGCAGACTGTCATACAATCAGAAGACTCCAGGAGTTCCAGCCTTAGGAAACACAGCAAGTGCAAGTATTGAGAGACTGGCAGCACTGCAGTGCAAAAATGAAGCTTGCTACCTTAACTAAACGTTTTCTCCCAGGGTGAAATGCTTCTCTATTGCAGAGAACCTGCAGAATAACTTTCACATAGTGTTACCGTATAATTATATGGGCTTATTAAGAGCAATCATAGTAAGAACCGAACAACTCCTCATTCCCGTCTCTGTCATGAGCACAGTAGCGAGGGTTGCCTCACTGCACATGCAGCTTCGTTTCAAGGCAGCAATTAGAGCAGACCCTATTATGAACAGGTTTAGTTGATACTTGGCTTGCAGAACAATTTACTGTGATTGAAAAGTTGTCACAAGTGGTTCAATTTACAGTTGTGTACAGCTTTCTATAGCTAATAATAATCTGATAATGCAGGGAACACTACTTCTCTTTCCTCCTTCAATGTATATCCAGGAATTCTTAAATCTAAGCCTTTTTCATGAAAGAATATATCTTCTTCTTTCTCGAACCTCATGATTTCTACAGTACTCTCAAAGGGTACGGTTAGAGGTGAGAAGGCAGGTCTGCTCCAGATCTGATGTACCACTGGACCAAATTTAGTATGGCAGGCTAAAAAACGTTGTACAGCTTTGATGAGGTAAAGTATACATTAATCCCATCTACCAGTTAAGTTCTGATGTGGCAGCAATACTCTACTGGAGCGCCTCGGTTCATCTGGCAGAAGTGTCGCTGGCTGTAGTGGAAAGCTAACAGTAGCATTCAGATTGGGCAAGTACTGAAAACCCATCTTTCTTTTATTTGCATTCCATTCGAGCAACATCTTCCAAAAGACATCAATCTGTATCTCTGTTGCCCAGCCCTGGCCTAGAAACTGTTCTTGAAAATGTAATGAAATTCAGCACTGGTCACGTGCATGGAGGATGTGCTCTGAATGTGTTTCCCTCACTAGCAGGAGTATTTGTTATTTGATAACTACGACTGTGCTGAGTCAAGGCCAACCACTGGGCTACAGTTCAGGTCACGTTGTGCTAGGGGAGCTAGAAACACGTGTTGGGAATGACCATCACTGAGCGGACAGTTGAGGGTAGTGACTGATGATCTGGAAGCTTGTGCTGAGTGAGCACCATTTGCTTCTAGCAGCATTTACCTGCAGAAGTTGACTGGGAGCACAAAAATAAAACAACACAGAAACGTCTTTTGTGCTAAACCGGGCAGTTTTCATCTGTTCATTACTCTGCTGAAAAATAAGTGAAAACTAACTCAGTTTTAGGTTGGAGTTTTGATAGTCCAATTCTCTTCAGCAAACTCTTTGAGCAAGTTGTAGTCTGAATTTATTTGCTTTCAAGAAAAATCACGATATATAAATCAAACACTTCTGTTTCAAAATCCAGTCATAATACAACTGCATGGTTCTAGCATATAGACTGACCTAAGGTTTAGTAACATTGCTTGAAACAAATGCTGTTTCTCAAGTGTTCCCCAAGGCAAACGCACCAAACGCTCCCATTAATTTCAGAGGGCTTTATTAGGAGGCTTTCTTAAGAGAGTCTGAAAGCAGAGTAATGCTCATCTTCGTTGTCTTGTTCATGACAACGCAACGACAAGGCCTAGAGCAACAAAGGTTATTCTGCAAGTTTCCTGTGGGAATGGCTTAACATTTTCACAGGTTTCACTTGGGATGGCTGCACAACAGAACTGAAGCAGTGAAAGATCAGGAAGGTCTTTCAAACCGTTTTAAATGCAGGAGGAGACAACGTGGATGCATCTTTAATGTAATCCTGCCTGTTGACAAAGACTCCTGCGTTGTTTCGCTGCACTAAAGAGCAAGATCAGACGGGACAGTGTTTCCTTTCTAACATCTCATCAGCCTTACAGCCAGCGCCCTGGCCCAGAGCCCTGTCTTCGGGGACTTTCTCTTCGGGTTCTGCTACACGTGCTTTCCCAGCTGTACCCATGGCAGTCCCCACTGACTTTCTCTGAGTTGTTTTCCCTTCTGTTGCGCTCATATCTATGCCTACTTAAGCAATACCCAAGTGAGATTTCTGGCTTAACCTTGGCCTTAATAAGATTCATAGAAGATTTTCTCTTTAAACAGATACCACTTCTCAAAATGCATCAGCTTTACTATAGCAGTACTCTCCCTTGTTGGATATGGTTTAAATGGGGTAAATCCTGGTAACTGATGGAAAAAAATTAATTTAAATTAGACTGCCAAGGCTTGCTGTGGGCTTCACACACACTTTCCTTGTGAAACTGTGACCCTCATTTTTTTTGCATCTGGCCCCTCATCTCAGTGTGTTACAAGCTCCTTCTAACACTTGAATAATCACATTTTACCTAATGGTGTCTTATTTAACCCAGTGGTTCCCACTGTGGGTTTACATGAGAACCAACCATGGCAGAGAACAATGATCATCAGAGAAAAGGATACCAAACAGCAGTTGTCTTTCCAAAGAAAACCGTGTTTCACTGGCAATAGTGAAGAGATGGAGATAAATGCATCTGTGAATTAGTGCTCAGAGTCATCAAGAATTTCTCATTTCCAGTCACTTAGGACTGCTTTCTCCAGAACATCTGGTGTTGATACTAATAATCTCTCCGGTTTTGATCTTCCTGTTATTTTTCCTGCTTAATTCTCTCTCGCACGATTAGTGCAAGTTGTTTGAGCCCTTTTATGGCCACCATATGTTGGAAACCTGAACTCTGCAGGGAGCCTCGGTCAGCGCTGCACAAGCTGTTGTGCTGTTTGGACGGAGCTGCTGGAGTACTGCCAGGGGAGGTTGCTCTGGACCCATCCTGCTGGATTTGTCCCTGTCTGTTTCCCAGACCCTGTAATATTCCTGGTAGCTCTAACGATCAGGGAAGACACTTGCACACACACATAAGCAAGAGGTAGTTCATCTAATCCTCCTACATATTCAACAATGGAGAGACTGAGCTGGAATCTGATATCTGTGAAGGACTCCAGGGAGATATTTTCCAGGTTTATGTGCTGCTCTGTCCAGTTTTGTTTGATGTCCAACTCAGAAATATAAAACACTATTGTCCCTAGAAATTCTTTTGATGAATATCTGAGAGCTAGGTCTAGCAGGTTCACTCTGTCCTTTACGGTTTCTGTTAAAAATAAAAAAAAAAAAAAGCAAGTTATTCAGAAAACAAAGTAAACCTCTTGTGTGTTATTTTGACAAGAAGTCCAGTCAATTCGCAATATTTTTGTACACATTCTGTCCTGAAAATTTTTGACTCTTTGCATCTGGGATGCATAATTTTCTGCCAGGTAACTTCTCTGTTTTCGAGCTACAGCTGCCCTACAGGTGATTTCAGCATAACTCTGTGCAGCCGCAACCATCTGACTGAGAGTCTTGGCCTCCTGCAAGCAACAGGGACTGTAGCCCTGCTCTGCCAAGGGCTGCACAAGCTCTGGCTGTCTCTTAGATGCAATGCTTGACACAGGTACAAATGGAGAACCAGGCTGATGACTTTCGGATGTTCGATATCCCTTCGTGTGGATTTTCTTTACGGTGACTGCTGGTGAACAAAGTGTGCCCTGGCGCAGTGGTGTAGCAGTGGTGTTGACACTGCTTCATTCAGCAATGTTGCTTAAACCCGTCCTTGCTTTTGCTTTGGCTATTAGCATGACTAGCCTTGGAGGGCCTGGTCCCACTGTATGGAAAAATGTTGTGTAGAACACAATTGTATAAAAAGAAAGGGATCCTTTGGTTCTGAGAGCATGAAGGAGCACTCCCTGACCACTGACTGCCATAAGGAAGGCAATATTCACCCTTTATGAGCAATAGAGGGAGGCTGAGTCTTGAGGGCATGACATGATATGGACTATCCCATTGAGTGGAAGTATCACACGAGTGCAAATAAAAATGAAATTTATCCAGTCAACCAAATTGCAAGTAGAGAGAAAGAAGCAGCTATAGATGATTAGATGCCAAATAGTTAAAATCTTTTGTTTTTTTCTCATGGCATAAGTATAACTGGCTGCACCCAGAAAACACTGAGAGAATGCTCCAGGTTGAACACAAATATCTCTATTTGTCTACAACTAGAAACTAAAAGAACTGCTTTTTTTAATGTGACTTCAGGGTGCGCGTTGCTCCAAACCACAGGAGGGAGAATGTCATCTTCACCCCTCAGGCTGGCTACAGACTGCAGTGTGAACACCGCGAACGCTGAAAACAAGACTATTGCAGCAAGATCCAGCTGCCAGCTTCAGGAGGGACATTTTCATTTTTCACATTCCTCCAAACAGATAATGGGAGAGGTTTCAGCATTTTTATATTCTTGGGGAAAAAGAAGTTCTTCCTGCTCAGGAAGAATTCTTAGGGAATTGCATGAGTGACACTTATTCCCTTCTCTTTTTTTCTTCCTTTTAAACATTATTATTTCTGTGCCTTTAAGCAGCTTAGCACTGTGAATCTCATCTATTTTGAAACCTAGAGACTCAGTTTTGTATGAATACCAGTTATAGAACCTGAATCCTTATCAGCAAGACTCAAATCCCATTAGTATTGCATTTTACATAAAATATTCAAAATGAATTGTATATATTTGTAGGGCAAAGGAGGAGTAAATTAGTAAATAGGAAAAAAAAAAAGAATTTTGTGTGGGAAAGCACGGCCTGAAGTGTGTTTCTGAGACTTGGGAACTTACACATAATGAATAGGTAAGTGTGCTGTTGAATTTGGATATTTTCTGTAGGTGGATGATGGAAATTGCGCAGCACTGATGTGTATATAATGCACATACACTTCGTAACTCTGACCCACTGCTTCTGAAACAGAAGGGAATGTACCGGGAAGAGCCAGACAATAATGCTCAAAATAAGTCTCTAAGCCACATGAGCTCCCAGCAGCCATTACAAAGGCAGAATGATAGTTTGGAAATTGTATTTTAATCTTTCCTTCTTCGCTCCTGCCCTCACTCATCACAAGGGGAGTTTTGCGACTATATGGATGGGGGCTTCCAGTGCATGACTTGTTCACATACTGAACTTTTCAGTTGCTAGAGGGTAAACTCACACAAAACACATGTGCTCTTTGTGTGTTACTGGAAACAAGTACGTACACGGTCTAATTTGTTTATAAAATCTCAGAGACGGACATGTGCTGTAGATGACTGAAAGAACAGCTGGCTCAAGCTAGATGCTGCGGATTGGAAATATTAATTAATGTTTTTCTAAAGGCTATATCTCATACTGCAATTCACCCCAGGACTAGGGAAAAAAAAGATATTCACAGAAAGATACCAAGCATCACGAGTGTTTGTATGCTACTGAAACCTTCAGTCAAAAGCAGCACAAATTTACCCTGAGCTCTTCGTCTGCTTCTGCATCCCTAAATGACTCTTTGCAATAGATCACAGTGTTTGTATTTGGGGCAACCCATTCATAATTGCAGAAGGTGGTAGGCAACTAGTTTTTCTATATCCCAATATCTTTTCTACTGTCTTTCTGCTCTGGTAATTGCAGTGGTCTTGGTGGTGGAGGAAGCCCCAGCTAACCCTGCCCAGTGGGAGCATGAAGAACTGTGCCTTCTCAAAGTGGGGCCATGCACTGGGCAGTCTTTCTTCAGACTCTCCCATAATGTTTTGGTGAGTAAAAGTAACCAAGTCTTGTGAAATCCAGAGAAAATAACTCCTCTGCATATTTCTCCAATTACAGAGGACAAGAAAACCCCATTTGCCTTGTCTTTGATCTCCACAGATTAACTGGGGGGACTTGGCTGAAGGCCTGGGTCTTCCTCCAGTTGACAGAAGTGTTCCGGTCTTTATTTCAGCCTCCAGCCTCCCAGGCACCAGGACTCCTGCCATCCTGGCAAACCATTCCCAGATAAAATAATGCTGTGGCTTCAGTAGCCTCCCATTAGGCTTTGTCTTGCCTCACTGGCCAAATGTCCCTTCCTTGCTCTTTGATGAGAGAGCTTCAACAGCCTTTCTCTCACTGCATGTTAGTAAGACCAATGGAAGATCTTTCCACAGTACAGAACCCAGAGCTCTGTCCCTGTCTGAAATGATCTCTACACAAAATTGATAAAGGAATTAAATCTTCCAGCAAACATCTCAAATAGATGTGATATCCGTGTTTGGACGTGATGTATGTTCTGCTCTGAATACAGAAAACTAGCTCCCGTCCAGTGCATTCAGAATGGATAAACAAGTTGTCACACATAATTTTAATGGTGAAAATAACTTTGCGTGGGTGACAGAATGAGGATAAATGCATTTAATATGAAATCCTGTTTTTTATATGGACGCATAGGCTGTATTTCTCAGACGTGATAGCATAATTTCTAAAGCATTTTTAAGGTTTTTACAGCTCCAGTTCTGCTCAAAACAGGATTCACCATACTGTGTGCGAACTCTCCCCCTCCCTTAAGAGGCTTCATACATGTGCAAAACAGGCAGTTGCTGAAGACAGAAGCCTGACAGGGACAGCAAAAACCGTACAAGAGGCAGCCAGTGCCTCCTTTTCCTACAAGAAGGGGAATCGCTGCTGTTGGTGAGGGTTTCGGCTCTGTGGGGCAGGGCTGCCCCCATTCTTCAGTGCGAGCTGTATCAGGGAGAAGTTCACAGCTAAGAAACAGAAGTTCAGCTTTGTCTATGCCGCTAAGACAACTTGCGTTGGCCTTGTCCCATCCTGACCTGTGTGAAGTTGAACCTCTGTGCAGGATGCAAGCCTGTGTTTGTAACCATGAAATTCTGTTCTCAGCTGAGCTTCTCCGGTGTGGCGGGGGGAGCAAATAAAAACATGAAATGGTGTCTAATATATATATGGAGTATTCTGCCCTGATGTCAATGGCCATGATAGCTGCATGGTGTCATGCTGAGGGCAGGATTTCTCTCAATCAAAATGTGACAAATGGAAAAATCTCTCAGTGATGCTGATGTGGTAATTTCATTCTGCTATTTGAAACAAAAGATCAGCACTGCCAGAGGGCTTTTGCATGGTTATGACTAACATAAACAAATATTCAATGGGGATTCTTCCTTTGCAAGCTGATCCTATGGTGCATTTACCTAAGCCATTCTCTTCTGGGGGTAGCTTGGTGACACACTTCAAGCATAAGAATCACTAAACTAGATTTAGTCATGCATACTTGAGTCACAGTCTGGTGTTACTTAATTTAGTACAAGCCATTAAATATTTTTACCTCCGTATTAGGGCCAGGACAGGAGAACTAATCAAGTGAGATTCACTGAGGCTTTATATGTCATACAAAGCACTCTAGCTAATCTTCCACACTCAAACTTACTCCCCACCACACGTGACCGAGGCAGAAATACATGGGGGTCACCTTTTTGTGTATATACACATACATTTACTTTTGTGTTTGGTGAGACTGGTGTGCATGTGTGCAAGAGCAATATTAAACATTAACGCAGAAGCGAAGCCTTTCAAGGTGACAGCCAGAGCAGAGGCACAGAATCCCCAGCCTGGTCTGACCTGAAGATGTTTTGTTGGTACAGATACACCATGGATGCATTGCAGTGGCACAAAATCCTGCTTCCTTCAGTGTGCCTACCTTGGCGCAGGGTATGTTCGCTGGGGTTTCAAAGCACAAGAGCTATTAATATATTACGAGATAGTTAGACTGGTGGAAACATCCTTGCTACACAGAGGCCTGAAGTAAAAAGACACATTTGGCACAATCATTTTAGAGATCCTAATCTATTTAGCCTCTTTAGTATTCATCTTGTTAAACATGTACAGCACTAAATAAATTGGTGCTACTTAAATATTTATCAGGCGTCTCCCTGCGTGTTTAAATAGCAAGCAGGCAGCCAGTCATAAACATCAACAATTTTTTTTACCGTCCTTCCAGTATCATCTGTGTTTCTTCTTTTCCCCTCAAAGGCTCAGCATCACGGTCACCCCGGTGCCACCGAGTGGGGAGAAGCCGGGCAGGGTCCAGCAGGCTGCACGGGAGCGGTCCAGGAGGCTGAGATGGAGCCCGGGAACCCCCACGGGGCCGAAACAGAATCACAGAATCACAGAATCACAGAATAGTAGGGGTTGGAAGGGACCTCTGTGGGTCATCTAGTCCAACCCCCCTGCCGAAGCAGGGCCACCTACAGTAG
>Ga0065711_1005567_pt1 | contig 20036 bp, 10 predicted proteins | sample Hoacrofraction12_FD_59098 | JGI IMG/M metagenome (GOLD analysis project Ga0065711, IMG submission 59098) | Hoatzin crop microbial communities from Cojedes, Venezuela - Epithelial fraction 12 v2 (version 2) | ecosystem: Host-associated > Birds > Digestive system > Esophagus > Crop | place... | reverse complement strand
GTGGAGTCTCCTTCTCTAGAGATATTCAAGACCCGCCTGGACAAGGTCCTGTGCAGCCTACTGTAGGTGACCCTGCTTCAGCAGGAGGGTTGGACTAGATGACCCACAGAGGTCCCTTCCAACCCCTACCATTCTGTGATTCTGTGATTCTCCGGCAGCAGAGAAGGGATTAATTGAGGCAGGCTGTATTTGTTCAGTGCCCAGCCATAAGCTTCCTCAATCATCAGAAAGTATATGTTTTGCATAGCTCAACCTTTGCTCATCCTGATTTTGGGTGCTTATAGGAAATGTGTTTAGCACAAATGGCCAGTGCAATGCTGCTGTTTCTGACTTTTCCTGAGGATGACGAGAGCTACTTCTCAGCTTTTGAAATCTGGTAAGAACCTGGCTGAGTTTCTCTCTTAGAAAAAGTGTGACTTAGTGATCGCTAAACATTTTGCAGTGATCTCTTCTTTGCATAATAAATCCCGGACAGAACCCATGACCTCAGGCTCAGGGGCACAGTGTCCTTGTAGGAAGAATGGGGTAGAAGAATGTGGACAGTTTGTGAGTTTGCCCTGCCTTTGTGAAGAAGTAGAGTTGCACAACACCACTATGCAGTGGGGTGCAGGTCTTAAGCACCTGTGAAGTTTGCTGCTCTTCAGCTGGTGAGATGAGGACAGGGTGAGGAGGGTGGACACCTACCCTAGCTGGCCCCAAGTCGGAGCAGCTTTACAGCACTTCCACCTGTGCAAGGAGGATCAGTTCCAGCTGTGTGTTTGCTCAATGTCTGCAGGGTGGTGGGTCTCATAACTTGGGAACTGTCTTGAGTAACCTCCCTTGCCTGTGAAAATGTGGATGAATGGAAAACTGAAGCTGAATTGGGTGGCAGGGCATAGGTTTTAATCTGGAGCAAAAGATATTGCTTTAATTTTGCCAAAATGACATGTCCTCCTTGAGCCCAGATTAATATTTATCTCTTTCCAGCCATGTCAAATTTTTCACATGGGCAACAATTACATCTCAGAATAAAATGCTGTTCTGAATGCGGTTTCAAACCCTTTTCTTTAATGCTTACGTATACACTTTCAGAAATGTTTTTTTCCACCCAACGAAATAACTCAGCAAAATCTTATATGGATTTGGAAAGTGTTTTGGTGGTGTGTAATGTTTCTTTCACTGGTCTGAAAAAACCCTCTTCTGTTACATCCTGTTCTGCGTAATATAGAGGTTACCATACAGATAATGTCGCAGAGTTTATAAACGAAGAAGAGGAAGAGCCAAGCATTTGACTGTAGCTTTACTTTCCACTCTGGCTAATATCTGAGCCTCTCCTGCTTTGCCCCTTGTAGTCTTATGCTCAATAAACATGAAAGATTAGTCTGTAATAGCAACGAATGTACCCAGATGCTCACACTGTAATTAAAGGCATATATCACACAATAAAGCGCATTTGAATGAAAAATCTTCCCATTAGACAGGTGGTTCCCATTTATTTCCCGTAATTGTTAAATGTTTGAGTGTAAGTGTTGATGGAGCGTGAGGAGGGCCTTCTAAAGGGCTGCAGTGTGGAGTCCCCAGGAGCAAACAAGATTTTCCTCTTGGGCTGAGAGGACGCAGAGCTCTGTGGCACAGGCTGATGTGTATGGCCCCAAGGGCTATATCCACGCAGCAGGTGGATCCAGTAAGCAGAGACCTCGGATCAAAAACTGCCTGGTGATTTTTAAGCTGAGAAGAAGCTGGTCAAAGGGAGCAGCCTGGTTTGGAAGGAGAATAGTCAGCAGTCATTAGAGCTGATTTGGTCTTTTGTCACAATTAAAGAGATGATACTAGGGAAAAAGGGAGTGAAGCAGCAGCTTTGGGAGCAAGAGCAGCCTGCAACCCTCTTCTGCCGCTGGCTGAGCCTCTTGGATGCCAGTAGAAGAAATACTGGTAAAGATATCTCGTGGTGCACCTTATAGACCCTGGTAGCAGGAGGCAGTTCTGCCACCTTCATCCCATTCTGATCTCTTAACAGTCCCAGTATTGTCCCTCCCTTCCCTGTTCTGCATCCCTGTCCGTTTCTGTGCCTAGTCTCACTTTTTGCTCTGCATCACTGATATACAAAACTGTCCCCCTGAATGGCACGTTGCTTGCCTTGTCTGTTGTGTCTCAGTTGGTTCTCAGACTCTGGAAGAAGGGGTTTTGGTTTCTGGCATTTTCCCCTGTTCATGTCTTTAGTTTTCAATAAGGCTTATTGTTATGGGCTTGCATGGCAAAGTTTTGGTAGTGGGGGGGCTATAGGGGTGGCTTCTGTGAGAAGCTGCGAGAAGCATCTCCCATGTCTGATAAAGCCAGTGCCAGCCGGCTCTAAGACGGACCCACTGCTAGCCAAGGCCAAGCCAATCAGCGACGGTGGTAGCGCCTCTGTGATAACATATTTAAGAAGGGGAAAAAAACTGTGGTGAGACAGCAGTCAAGAGAGAGGAATGAGACCATGTGAGAGAAACAACTCTGCAGACACCAAGGTCAGTGAAGAAGGAGGGAGAGGAGGTGCTTGAGATGCTGGAGCAGAGCGTCTTCCCTTGCAGCTCGTGATGAAAGACCACAGTGAGGCAGGTTGTCCCCCTGCAGTCCATGGTGGACCAGATATCCACATGTAGTCCGTGGAAGGGACCCCACGACAGAGCAGGTGGATGCCTGAAGGAGGCTGTGACCCCATGGGGAGGCCGTGCTGGAGCAGGCTCCTGGCAGGACCTGTGAACTGTGGAGAGAGGAGCCCATGCCTGAGCAGGTTTGCTGTCAGGGCTTGTGACCCCATGGGGGACCCACACTGGAGCATCCTGTTCCTGAAGGACTGCACCCTGTGGGAAGGACCCATGCAGGGGCAGTTTGTGAAGAGCTGCAGCCCATGGGAAGGACTCACATTGGAGAAGTTTGTGGAGAACTGTCTGCCGTGAGAGGGGGGAAGAGTGTGAGGAGTCTTCCCTCTGAGGAGGAAGGAGCGGCAGAGACAATGTGTGATGAACTGACCACAACCCCCATTCCCCGTCCCCTGTGCCACTTCGGGGGGGGGGAGAGTGGAGAAACCAGAGTGAAGTTGAGCCTGGGAAGAAGGGAGGGGTAGGGGGAAAGTGTTTTAAGATCTTATTTATCACTATCCTACTCTGATTTGATTGGTGATAAATTAAACTCCCTTTTCTCCTCAAGTTCAGTCTGTTTTGTCCATGACGGTATTTGGTGAGTGATCTCTCTCTGCCCTGATTTCAACCCTTGAGCCTTTCATCATATTTCTTCTCCCCTGTCCAGTTGAGGAGGGGGAGTGACAGAGGGGCTTTGGAGGACACCTGGAATTTATCCAGACCAAACCAAACCACTTGTTAACAAAATGCTCATCAGAAGGGGGTCGGTGGCAACATATTGCTCAACTTTAGCCCTCCCCCAGGCTCTAGAGCTGATTTTGAAATGATTAAAATGTCGTGAAGAAAGGAATAAACAAGCAATCAAAAAAGTTAGCCTTCCCTCTAAAAGGCATTTCTATTTATAGTACCTTTTGGAAGTTGCTAAAGCTAAATTATTTAGAAATGATTGAAATGTGTTTTGACTGACCAAAGTGAACATGTTTTTTTCCCAGATTTTCAGTTTAAGCAAAAGAATCTGAAAGTAATACTTTTCATCTTGGTTCTGAGCCACTGCAGCATTTCTGGAGGTAGGGAGAAAGTAGGAAAGAGGCTGTTTTTTACCCAGGGCTGAAATACATCTTAAGTTCTTTAGTGATAGTCATTTATGTCACTGCTCCTGTTGCAGCTGTATCGGGAGTTCTTGTTCCACTACAAACCAATCACGCAGTAGAAAAGCGAAAGATATGCTGTGCTCTCAGCAGAAATGTCAAATTTTTGGCTGAGTATGCTCAGTACCAATTAGGCTTAAGAGAAATTGAAATGTGAAGGTTTTTGAGTGGACTTTTTCCACCAGTTTAATCCACTTTCCTTTTTTTCTTGGAGATGAAGTGGAGAAACAGAGAGGCAAGTCTTGCTTTGAGCGTCAGGTTTAAACAAACTGCACTACTGTGAGTGGACCCATCGGGTGAAAGCATTTTTTTAACTGTAAAACCATTGAAAAGGACACCATTGTCTTAACCTTCCTGGTTTCTTTATAAGTCAGGTCTGTATTGAGCCATACAATTACAACAAGAAGTCAAGCATTTGCAAAGTGTTCGGGCTTTGTACAGAAGATTCCTGACCAGTTTCTTATAATAGCGGGGTAGAGTCTGAGTTTCTTTTGACTGAAAACCTACTTTTGCTGGCCAGCGTGTGAAATATTTCAATATTAGATTTTAAAGTGCAAAGAGACCTTCCTAGCTTCTGATACATTTCCCCCCCATCCCCCAGTATGAGACAGATGATGGAAATGGATTTAGTATTTAATTTGCGTCTAGACCGGTTTCTCATGAAAATAGTCTGTTCCCAGGGCGCTTTCTATTGTGCAACATCTGTAGGGAAATGAGCACCTCTCGTGAGTCTCAGGCATGCAGCAGTCTGTGGACACATTCTTTTCCCATGCCTAAGACAACCTGGCCATACCATGCTAGAGAAGAACTTTGGGCTGTAATGAAGTCTCTTGACGCAGCCTTTAATCACCTGGAAAGGAAATCAAAGCAGAGAGATAAACTGGTCCATTTGTTTTCATTACAATTACTAGTTTTTACAACTCTGTGTAAACAAAGCCCATAAATATGGTGCTGGTAGACTTCTTTCTCCTAAGCTTAACTCCACCAGCTGTTGCGCAAATCTTTTGGCTCAAGAAGCAGGATTTATTTTTAGGTTCTTTAATGTGGAGCTGTCAAGAATGCCGTACCTGAATTGTGATTTCTAGCAGCACATAGCAAGAGAAGAGAGCAAGAAGCAGCTCTTCCCTTCTCCAAAGGTCCAGAAGCACTTCCAAGCTTCAGATCTTGGTTCCTCTGGAGCCGCAGCAAAGCAAGGTGGCAAGGACACCTCCCTGGGAAGAGATGGAAGGAAGAAGCACAGATGATGCATCAATAAAACAGAAAAAAAAGAAGGAATGCTTTGACAGATTGGAATTTCTATGCTGAATTCAACAAGTGGAGAGCATGGTGACTAGATGGATCTGACTGTCAGGAGTAGTCTTACAGTGGTTAGAGTAGGGGTAGGTGTTATTTTAGAGTTAAATGAAAAAAATATAAGATAACAGGGAGAAATGCAATTATCACTCATATCCTTTCACTTGCTGGAGCAGTTATCTCCTACAGTGCAGACTCCTTTGTTTTGGTTTTTGGTCTTTTTGCGAAGTAAGGGCATCCTTATTAAATCCTTCCTGTGTCTAATTTTAGGTGTGGAGAAAATATCTGTCTTTGCAGTGGGTGAAGTGAGGACCATCCATTTATTCTGTACGGAATATTGTTCCAAATGTCTTGCAAAATATTTCTCTTGCAGTACTCAGCTGCTCCGTGTGCCCTTAGAAAAAACGCTGATGTTAGCATCTCCTGAACCATTTTCACTGTGTTGAAGTTGTTTCACGTGCGTCTCTTTTTCCATGTGATGGGTCATCTCTGGCAGTGGTCAGATGTGGCTCCTCTGTTCTGTACTCTCAAGGCTGAAAACTATTGTGATTTTTTCCTCCAGTTCATTTTCCTTCTAGGAATGAACTTTCTGACATGCTAATGATAGCACCTTCTTCTTCTTTTGTAGTTTCAACTGTAGCACCTTGCAATTTTCTGTGTGGTTTACAACTTTTTCTTGGTTTCTGAGCCTCTATTTTTTTCCAGTATTCGTGGTGATTTCCCCTCTGTAGAGAAAATCTAAGACCCTGCAACAGACTCTCTTTTCTGAGTTACTCTTTGCAGAACATTTACATGCAGTCCCATTTTCTACAGAAATGTTGACCTAATTTTATTTTCTTCTGTCCTGGTTTGATTTTTGGCAGGAACCCTCCACACATCTTGTAGATTTTCCCCACCAGCACTGGCGGAGAAGGTGTTAGATTACTTTTGTGCTTTTCTGGGACTAGAGCCATTTTTTCATGTAAGCAATCCAAGCTACTGCTCGGTATGGTGCTCTTCTTAGTTTATGGCAGGCCAGGCTAATCTGCCCCTCCTCTTCCATCATGTTACCATGTGTCAGCTGCTGCCTAATAATTACCATTAGGCCAACTCTTACCCTGCTGGATTAATATGAATACATCTTTCCATCATCAGCTGCATGTATTGTCTGGGGGAAGTCTAATTTTGTGTGTAATAAATGAATTGTTCCTTTAAGTACATATAGTCCAGCTGTTCTTCCTCACTTTATCTGACACTATTATTTATAAGCTCCAAATTCACTCTAGGGTTGGCTGGCAGACAGGAAACTCTTGAGATTCTCTCCAGATGTTCGCTCAAGCCAATAGACCGATTTCGTAGTAACAAAGAGTACTTTATTTTATTTGGATATAAGCTTTTTATCTACGTTCCTCATGCCCTAATTCTTCTCCTGTGTTTAAGCAAGAAAGTCTATGAATATCAAAACTCTCTGAATTTCTTTAGCCTGTTGTCTATTGCTTCTCGATCTATACATGACATCTTCAGTGTGCCCCTTGCTGTGGTAAAGTGTATCCAGGCTATTGTATGCTTGGATGTTCTTTAGCTTGTGCTGAACCTTCAGTCTTCTGCCTGCTTCCCTCAAGAAGACCGAGCAGGTCAACCTGGGAACAGAGAACCTAACATAAAATCCATCTCAACTAAATCATCTGTCTCGTGTGGAGTTATCCCCTTCTGCACTAGACACTGTGCACTTCTTTTAGTGTCTGTGGAGAGAAATGGAGGCTTCTAAGGCATGGATAATAAGCAATTTTAGAAGTGTATCTTAGAATCGGAATTGTGCTTTAGAAGTGCCTGTTTCAAGCCTGTTTCTTGCCTATTTAAAAATGAGCCTTGGTGACTAGCTCAGATATGGATGACTAATGTCAGGGGGTTGAATCTCTTCCTGTGGTTTCCATGTTTTTCCTCTATTGCTTGTTCTTCTCCCCTCTCTTCATAAGCAGAGTTTAAGCAGGCCAGTTCCTCAATGCTGCTCCAGTTCTGAGAAGCTTGACTGCTTGAGCAAAAGCATCTTTTTGTGTTTTTTTTTCTAGCTCTCATTGGGAAAATAAACAAAACACCCAAACCAAAATACCCCAGCCCCAAACAATATCCTCCAATCAAGCCAGCACGGTGTGTCACCCTGAGAGTTCGTACTGGAGAACTGCAATAGCATGGAGATGTTTTTCATATCCAACACTGTGCATGCATGCGTGTGTGTATAACTCCTTCTTTTCCAATTCTGTGGTTCTGACTCCGGCATGTTGCACGTGTTTGCGGCATAGAATCTGACACTCCCTCTTTCAGGGCCTGGCTGCTTATCTCGGAAACAATGCTGGTGTTAAATAAAATGTTGCAAATGTTCTTAGAGTTTGAAGAAGCAGCAGCATTCTGCCTGTGGTATGTAATATCCTTATGATTCAGAGTTGTGCTGAGCAAGACAAGCATGAGTTAAGGTTCTGGCCTGTGGTGAAATAAAGTTGTATATCACTTGGGCTGCCAGGGTCTTTCCTAGCACAGATTGTGTATTCTTGGTAAAACATAGGACTGTGTTGGTGGATGTGATATGTCTGGTGCTACGTTCCTTGAGTGTGGAGCATTGTGATCCTGTTTGGATAAACATTTGCTATTTACCTTCTTGATGTACAGCCTGTTCTTTTTTTAGTAGTAGGTCTAACTAGGCTCCTGAGCATAGGTGGATTTTCCCTGGTGCTCAGTATCCATTTTCAAAGACTGTGCCTGTACTACTGAGCTGGGGTGACCTCAAAGCCAGGTGTGTGAAAGCAGAGCTGCGCTTGGATCCTGCTAGTGTGACCAGGCTGATGATTCCAGTGCAATACTTTAGGTGCTTTGACAGGCCTGAAAGCACGTTAAAAGGTATATTTTTTATGACATGCAATGCTGGCCTCTTCACCTTCCTGAATCCCACCTGCACTGTGGCTGTGTTGTATGCCAGTCTGCTGGCAAGCAGAAAATCTAGGGTCATGCCTAGCAGAAATACCTGGTGTCTGCTGCAAGGGTAGATGAGATTCATAAGCATCATTCAGATAGGCTCAGTAGGGAATATGAACATTGTGTGTTTGTTCTCGAAAGCACCTCAGCTTTTGGGAGGCTCTTGGAACCTGTTTGCTCAAATACATGCAGAGGTTGCTGGGATCAGCTCAGTGCTCTGACTGTGTTTACTGAGGTGCCTCTGTGGTAGATGCAGGATTCTGAGTTTATTTTCATGTTAAAAGCTGAATTTTGTCACCCTTGCCTTGAGTCAGGACTTTGCCTTTCTGGGTTGCATCCTGCTTCTGAATCACTCCTTAGTCAAGTCCTCTGTATGCCACTCTTTAGCTGTGTCAAGGCACGAGACCAGCCCATACAAACATGAAGACCCATAACAGTTCTAATGTTTCATTCATCAGAATAGGTCAAATAACGTGATGGATTTGCAGAAAGACCATACCTTCATGGTACACCCTCATGGTACACTGAAGTTCATCCCTCTTAAAACAGTGTGTTGGAGCGCTCTGGGAGGTGGAAATGCCAGAGATTACTTGTCACTAAAGGGCCAGAGCAGACCTTTAACAAGGGAAGATCCTGGCACCAAACAAACCTCATTTTTTTTCATCATTTATTATTCAACCTTGGGACAAATGAATCTCGTATGAAATCTGCTGTACTTGCCACTAAATTTGTTGTCTCTTCTAGAAACATCTCTTCTCCCATGAAGGGAGATGAACAGAAAGTGTGTGTGTGTATATATATTCAATTTTAATGCATACTAGAAAACTCTTTATTGTATATTTTATTTAGTAATTCAACATTAACCTTTACATTCGCATATGTAAATAGTACTACGAAAGGGAACTGGGCCAGAGAGACCTTTCAGGAATTTGTTCTGTCATACAGCTTTCAGATTCAATCATCTGGTTAAAATTCAAAGTGGACACCTAGAATAAGTGGGTGAATAAATAACTAGAAGTTCTTGAAATGAATATCCTCCTTATCTCTTTATATGAAATCTCCTAAAGGCTGCAAGTTCAATTTACTCCTTCTACCATCAGTTAGTCTGAGCTTTAATAGAAAGAAGGGGGGGAAAATGTACTCAGTAGCTGGTCTCTGGTTTTTGGCTTGATAGAGAGAAGGATCGTCCTTGAATGAGACACTGGGGAGAGAGGAGTTAGAAAGACTCATGCTTCATGCCACAGAGCTATCTGTAGCTACTGCTGTTATGCAACTGCAAAAGAAAAAGAAATGCTAGGGGCAAAAGATAAAAGAGAACCTAAGGAAATGGATGTATTTTATTAATCCTTTCCTCTCATGGTGAGAATGGTTAATCTGATGCAGAGTACAATAAAGATGGTAGTCCCACTTGCACTTGCTTGCGAATGTGAGTTAACTGAGGCTCAGCTGCCTGGAGCCCGTGATTTGTATAGCACTGTGGCTCAAGCTGCAAGTCATACCCAGCGTCAGGAAAAGGAAAGGATAGCCAAGTGGTTTGATGCATCTGATGCAACTCAGTCTGTGTGCAGACGTCCTCATATGTGTAAAACCATGTGAAGTGACTCAAGGAATATAGCTGTCAGGCACTATGCTAACGTAAAGACAGAGTTGTAGCACTGTAGAGTTTTGACTCTTTGAGTGTGAATTTTCGATTATTGTTTCTAATAATCTGAATGTTCCTTCAGAAGGATGGATGTGAAGCTGTTGGGATAAACATTTGCTATTTACCTTCTTGGTGTGTGGCTTTGATGTTGACTTCATGAGCCTATCCTCAAATTTAGAGAAGGAATTTTCTTTTCCTGGCTCTTTTAATTAAAAAATATGAGCAATATTTTATTTTTTATCTAATTCCTTTTGGGACAGAGGATTCTCTACTGTATTTTTTTAGACTGTGATTGGTTGATCAGAAAAGTAGAGGAAGCCCAGACAGCATGAGCTTTTAGTGCAGTATCTTACCTTTTGGCAGTGCCAAAGAACTATGGCCAAATCAGAGTATTCAGATCATGTCTGATCTCCTGAAGAACACGGGGCAGAAAATCTTTCCTAATATTTCTTACCACAAGCTCTGTGATGTTGGTTGGAGTGAAGTCTGTGTAATTGGAGCCCATTTTGACATGAAGACTGGAAGATGTCTACTTCCATCTCTTTTCCCCTGATGTGCTTTATTCACTGGCAGCTTGAGCTGTCATTGGCAGGAATGGGACTTCCTACTGGAATAAATGCAAAGGACTGATTCTTTGTCTTTATGCATACCAGTTGCATTAGATACTTAATGGGGTCTGAATTTCAGTTTTTGAGTTTCCTTTCGCTAGCTATACAGTGATTTGGTTGTGTAGTTGAGTACAAACATAATAAGAATTAATCAGCTGCCTCAGGCTTTGGACATGGCTTAAACAGCCCTTTCCAATCACCTTTGTAGATTATTTGATGGTCCAGCTGTGATGTGGCTTCTGGATCTCTGTGGTCAAAGATGTTGCCCATTAAAGAAACTTTAATATTCAGTGCAACCACATATAGTTTATCTTCCCGGTCACACTTAGCCATCCATCCTACCTATGCCATAGTACACATCACTAGGTTGTGAACCCTTCTGATCTGAACGTGGACCTGCCTCTGATTTGTAAATCCAGTTACTCAGAATCGAATCAAATGTAGAACCTTTACTCAAATTATATCATTTTCCCATTAAGGACCTAAACTTAGATATTACAAACATTTAAGTTTCTCAGCTCTGTTATCTACCTCCTTAGCCTGCAATCAACCCGTATTTTATTAAGCCAGAATTTACTTCAGATGAAATTTGTTTGAAATCCTGTTCAAAACATTGCCTGATATTTATTTTGCTGTGATCTGGTTGTAAAGCAGAGTAGTCATTTCTCAGTGTACTGTTTTTCTGAAGAACCAAACTTGCCCAAAGTTGGAGAAAAGGAGCTTACATATGCTTTGATTAAGAGTTAGTGGATTGTGGGTAATAAACTAGTTATATGGAAAATGATGTTTGTGGTATTAAGCTGAGTATGTATGAAGTGAACCTATGTCTAAGACTTAGTGTGGAGTTGCATGAGAATTTGGTTACCTTACAGCTGCATGATTTGTTAGCCAAAAAGGCTAAAAATCATCATTAGATTGAAAATTTGACTTTCAAGAAGAGCCACTTCACTATCTTTTATGTTTAACTAATGAACAGAGTGATTTCTAACTCATCTTAAAATTTAGACCTTGTTCCTTTTCTTTCCCACAGAGAAGACTGATGTAGTCCACACCATAAAAATGAATTGCAGCATGACCTTGAGTATAGAGTCACTACCTACCGCATCATAGTCATGTTAACTAATTTAATTTGTCTTTCATTCTATTTAATGTTAGGAATTGACATATCATCGATCACCTTCTTCCTGTTGGGCTGAAAAAGCCATGGGGACCAGCAGCTTTGTCATATGGCAGCCAAAGCAAATGTGTTGACAGCTGAAATCAGCAAGCAGAAAAATGTTTGAAAAGGTTTTGGAAGAGCCAGCCTGCTTCTGAGTCTCAGCAGCTCAGTCTGTGTTACATGTGAGGGCAAGAAAGTGCCCTATTAGCCTTCCCTGGCAGCGAGGCTGATCAATGGCTGTGCAGGACAATCCATTCCTGTTCTTTAATCTGAGTTATTTTTAATATTTTATTTAGTGGGAGTCTTTCCTCTTCTTCCTCAAAGTTTATACCTCTTCTTTCTCTCTGTCTTTCAGCTGTACAGCTCCATGGACTTTGGAAGAAAATGGCAGCTCATGCATGAGCGGGTCACTCCAAACAGGTTTTACTGGTGAGTTATGCCCTCAGGCTTTGCTTGCTTTGGGCACATCATGGTGGGGAGAAGGGCATCTATTTGAAGAGATGGTTGCTTTACCTGAACACGAAGAATGCCCGTGGTTTTTGGTCATCATCAATGTTCTACACTCAATCCATAGTGTACGTATCTTGCAGTGCTATAGCTGAATGTCTCCATGTTAGTACCTCTTTCTTGTCTGATAACAGTGGTGTACTGGACAGACAAGTGCAAGTGTTTCAATAATTGCAAAACTCCTGGTTCTTTGTTATATACCTACTTACAGTAACACAGAGAAACTGCCCGGTGCTTCAGTGACAAAGCTATGATCATTAGCCCTCCTATTTTTCAACCCTTCTAAGAGCTACTTTAGCCTACAACACAGTCTTTGTGCAGAGCCAGGCACTCTGACCAGTCTCCTTATGCAACTGCTTGGAAAAAGGATGATTCAGACTCTGCTTTGAATTACTCTCTGAGGAGCTAGTTTCTTTCTACTGACTGGTGAAAGCCCAGATTCTGCAAACAGTTTGCTAAAAATCTGCTTTGTGACAATCTTCTTTTCCTTTTCCCAAGCGTCGGTCTCCAAAATTGGGAGAATGTGTTAAAAGCAGATGATTAAACAAATTTAGTTCCTGTCTCCAAGCTCCTCCATTTCAGATGCTGTTTTTCCAAACTTCTCTCCCCCATGTGAAGGCCAAGAATTGAATTTAGAGAGAAATAGAAAACTCAGCAATAGTCTTCTCTAGTTGAATCTAGGAGGTGGGGTTTGAATGAGATTCTGAACACTGTACTACATGCCAGATGACGGGAGGTGTGTGTGAACATGTAGAAGTGCTGATTTACAGAATCTGTGAATAGTTGAAGAAGTGCCTGGTCCTTAAGGCCAGATATGATGGTCATATTAAGAAATCAGAGGCTCTTAATTTGAAGAGTCAAAAATAAGAAGGGCTTGGATGACTGAAGAATTGACTCCCAATTGCAAAGCATGAAAAGTATATCTTCAAGTCAAATTCTCATAGAAATTCTTACGTGTCATTAAAAATATCTGGAATATGGGCCCAAAATATCTATAGATTCGTTTTGCAATATTTCCACACTTTGCAGTGGAGATAGACACCTCATATGATTTTCAAATTGTCTAGGTCCTTCTGCGAATCTCTCTAAACAGCTTTAAACTGCTACATTTAAAACATGGCTTTTTGACACCAAGTCTGCAGATTTTCCTCAGTGTGTCTGTGGATTTTGGGCAGTGTAAGGTTTTTGAACATCTAGGAAAGGAAGTCGCAAGGCTCCTAAGTCAAGTAGACCTGCAAAATGTATCAAAGATCTAGAACCTTGTCTGACCATGTCACTGTTTCACATTTGCGTAGTGAAGGAAAGGTGGTTATGTTCTCCTGGTTCTGGTGGCAGGTGGTTGATTGACCTGACTGTCAAAAATCCTTTGATTTCACGATTCATGTTAGGTGCACGTGACAAAGGTGAGTGTAGATCCTCTCCAGGTGTGTCTTTCTGTGGAGTGGAATAGCTGGTCCTATGGGATGATTGTACCCCACCCTTCAAATAACACAGTTCAGCTTAGGGGAGAGGCTTTCCTGGAGGATAAAATGCAAGGGCTGAGATGACTTAGGAACAAAGCGGAATCTCTTTCTAAAGGAGAGGCAGTGTTGTTGTGGTTTATTTTCTACTTTTATATAATAATGGTTAGTAGGAACTGCCTGTTTGTTCATGTGACACCCAAACCTGTAGACTGTTTTCCACAATCTACCTCATTTTTCAGACAGACTTTTGACTGCACAGTTTGAATGCTGCTTTTTAACACTGCGTTATATAAAGCCTCTGGTTCTCTTAGAAAATGTAGAAAGTTAAAACTCTTATGGTGTAGACCTAGAAATCTTTATTCGACTCAGAAACAGTAGAATCCCATTGACAATAAACTTTCTAAGAGAGTGAATTAGGTTTTTCCCAGAGTGAGATAGATTTGAACCAATTCGTAGTGCAGGGGTCAGAGGTGTTGAAATTTTGGAACATAATAACTCCCCTTAGCTGTCTGATTTCTTTCTTTTTTTCTTTCTTTTTAAAGCTGCAAACTGTGATAGCTTACAAGTTCTGGCTTGTAAGATGTGAGCAGAAAAAGAAGTGCAAGGAGAACACTTTAGCCTCTGGAATTGTGGTTTCTTTTTTATTAGGCTGTGAAAGAGGGAGAAAGTGGGTATAGCTGTAAGTTTCAGAGGGACATCAGCTGCTACTCTGTGGAGTTCATCAGCTTATAAAATAGTGTTATCAAACCTCTTAATTAAAACTTCCAGGAAAGGTGAAATAATACTGAAAGGAAGATGCCAAAATCAGAGGTGAGGTGCTCATTTGTGCTACTCTGCATGGTTTATTAGTAGGGGCTCAGGTAAGCATCCTTCATCAAATGGGACAGTCTTCATCTGATTTGAATGCAGCTGGCCTTATCTGGGGCAAGCCTTTGTCTAATGTTTTTGCCTTCAAGGCATGACTTCCATCTCTCATGCTGCCATGAATGGGCTTGTGAAGACTATAATCTTCACTTGGTTCATGGGATCAGTCAGCCTGACAGGGAGAGGTCTAATTTTTCTCTCTCAGACCTTTCCAAATAATTATACCTTCCCTGAGAGAGCTCAGAAATGGAGACTTTAAGGCCAGGAGAAAATTACAATTGCATCAGAACTTGTGAGGTTGGGGTGTGAATTTCCACTCAGCAGAGTAAGCAAGACCTGTCTGGTAGTCATGGCCACACAGGTCACTCTGTGCATTTTGCATTTTGACAGGCAGCATCTATGATGGTTCTCCACTGGTCAAAAATGAAGTCCTAAGCTTCAATCTTCATCTGGGGCTTTGTATCCTGCCTCTTGCCTCCAACTTCATTCCTTAGTCCCAGATGTTGGTGCTAACCCCTGGTTTGCAGTTTTATGTTCTCATCCCATACAGGTATCACATGTCCCACGGTTTATGGGATATCTCTCATCAGATCCTGCAGCCAGGTGAAAGTTTGTGCATGAGCTGAGATCCACCTCTGGGCCACTCAGTTATAAAAACTAGGATTTGAGATCTCTGCTTCTGTAGTAGTGATTCATTTGTTAGTTACACCCACTGATGGCAGTGGCAGAGCTTGAACAGAATGTGTTACTTGATGTGAGTACAGGCATCCAAATTTGGCTCCCACGTGCCTTGGCCTCAGAGATTTTAATAACTTAAGATCGTGTAAGGCTGGGAATAGGAGCTTATGCTGATGTGATACAGAAATTCCCAGATCACTCATCACTCTCAAATTACTCAAGATAACCGGAACCAGCATGGGTGCAAAGTTTGTTAAAGACCTTCTCAATGTTCTTTTCTTTTAAAACACATTTCCGCAGCTCCCTCTGGGCCCTGTTCATTTTCTCTCACTATAATTTAGACACCTGTGCTATCATGTGGAGGGATATAAAAATACAGTCCATATTTTGTACTGTAGAAATGATGGGGAAGTTTGCTCGTCTGTAAAACACATGGTGTGTTCTGTGCTGACTAAATACTGTCTATGTTCAGATAAGAACTCAAAGGACTTGAATTGTCCTTAAATTGCTTTACTACCTCTGCCTTTCCCAGAGGTGGAACAACAGGAGTAAGGCAAGACAGTTTGGTAAATGGAGCATTCACCAAGCCTTGTTCAGCATTTTGGTGGACCGCAGCTTTTCCATGTCATCTTGGGTGAGTCAAGCTGACTTTGCCTTTTTACCCCTTAGGTAGCATTGGGAAAGGAGAGCGTTTCTTTTCCTTGTTGGATGTAGTGGGTGAAGTACTCAAATATTGTGGTATCAGGTGCTACAGCAGTGGATTAAGAGCACTGAAGGGCACTAGAGAGTTTAAAGATGCTTTAGTGGCATATGAAGTCCTTTTATAAAGTTATGGCTTAGTTCTTGAAAATGTGGAGTTCCACAAGGTGACCTGTGTTTTCTGGCTAATCAGCTAAATGGCTGTGAATATCATCCCCTGTCCATCTGTCTGTGGAGGCCCTGCCTGTGTTTGCTGAGCAGACACAGTGATTGCCGTCTTATGAAGAGGACAGAGCTATGCTCCTTGAGATGCCCATCCCCTTTCTTAGTGTCTCCTGAGGCTTCGCTTTGCTGGAGGACTCATTCACATTTCCTTTCTCCTGTAATCACTGGGGAATATGAAGTGGTGGATGCGGGACCATCTCCCATTTTTTTTTTTTGCCTCCTATACCTAGATATTTACCTTTCATTTATTCTTTTTTAAACATGGTCTCTGGGACTTTGGGGGATTCTGTCAAAGCCTGGGAGCAGGAACAGTGGGGAAAACCCATGTGTATGGAAGAGCAGGAGAAATCTGCACAGCATTTCTAATGGCTACGGGGATATATGGAACACTGAAATCAGTGCCCAGGATGAACCTAGTCAGTAAAAGACACCGAAATACACACTACTGATGAAAGCTGCACAGAAAACACTAACGAGGCAGGAGGAGAGAGACAGCAGGAGAAGGAAAATAGGATGTGTACTGGCCTGGCTTCAAGGAGCAGTGTTTGTATCCGCAAATATGAAAAATTCGGTGTAACAAGCAGTTCTCAAATACACTGCTGATTCCCTCACTGAGTCTCCCCAGAATTTTTTTTTTCTCTTTATGTGATAACCAGCCAGATTTCTGGTTGTTTTGGTATCCGTGAATGCCAGACACAATCATTTTGAACTCCAGCGATTAAAAATCAGGAGAAGGGAAGAGGCTGTGCGTCTGCTTAGGCTGTACTTTGGAGTTATGGCTTTTCTGTCACAGTTGTCTGAGACATAAGCCAGCAAATTTTGTCTCGAGGGCAAGGTTTTCTGTCTTTTTGTCATGATTTTGGGTAGGAACAGTGATAAAATTTAGCCAGTATATTTCTATTTATTTGCAGCTTGAATTTCATTAGGACTATGGTGGAGGCAGATTTGGATAGCTGAAAGTAATATAGCAGAAGATAAGGGATTTACCTCAGTGTTTCAAAAGGTAATGATTAGGGTTTGGATCTGAAGTTGGGCAAAGGCTTCTGTCTGTTTTTATCTCCTCATCTCTGTGACAGCACTATTTCCTAATCCCAGTGCCAATTTGGGTCCACACAGACTGTTTCGGCAACAGTTCCAGAAGTGACCTTTGGGTACAGCTATGGTTACCTTTACTTGACTAGTTTGCCAGCAATGAAATGGTTAGTCAAATATATGCCTGTTCCTTCTGTAAATCCTGCTAATCATTAACTACCAGATGGTGTCATTGCATATTGCTGGGGAAACATCGCTTGATTTTTTACAGCCAAGTTTAGTGTTAAGAAAACATAGTCTTATAAATGTCAAATTAACTATTAAGTAATCCTGCGTTAGAGTTCTTCAGAATGAAAACTATACCATACATGGAGCTGTGGATAGAAGGAATAGTTCTAGTTTGACAGCCATGAATAACACCACCTAGAGCATCATCGAGCCATACACCCAGTGGCTATTCACGTAGACCGCACATGAAGAACTGAGCAGAGACCTAGTACTGGACACTTTTGTGGGCTAATGACTCGTTTGCCTGTGTTAAGGGATTTGCTTCCCATGGCCTGTAGGTGAGAACTCCTGGGAAAGGTTTTTCTCCCAGAGGGTCATGCTAACATAAATCCGGAAAGTGTTACTTGAGTCACCATGACCACGAACCGTACTAGACTGAGGACAAAATTTTCAAGTTCTAGCCTCAAGCTCTGTAATAAGAGTTCAGGAGAGATGAGATCTTTTTAAAAGGTCTTGGCATATATTGAAAGACTTCCTTGCAAGCTCACATTAGTTGATTAAAGCTCACAACACGGTGGTGATAAGAAGGCCAATTTTATTTTCCTTTTCACTGAAAAGTGGGCAAGTGGGGGAACTGTGAGTTTAGGGATTTGCTTTTCATTTTGTGTGCCTACAATTAATGCAGTTGGCATTATAGAAATTTAATGTTTCCAAACATTAGGTGGTAGCTGACTAAGATTACACAGTAACTCAGTGGCAGAGATAGAATTGGAACCTGGATATCAAGTTGGATACTTTCCATTGGCAGAAACAGTGTTTATTTCTGTTGATAAAGTTTCGAGTTAATAAATATATTTGAGAATTCATGTCAACATTATCAAAATGTTTCTCTCAAAAAATTAAACAAAGGAACATCCTGCAATGTTTGACTTTTTTTGGATTTTGTAAAGTGATTTTTCAATTGGAATAAACTCTCATTTGACCATATATGAACTTTAAAGTAGGGAAAGAGTGCAGTGTGAAACAAAATGTCTGGATAAAGCCAATATAGAGGGATCCGGACTCCTGTTCCCACCTTGATCTTTTGTGAAGCAGAGCAAATATTGGTCCCTAATATCCAAGTTAGGTGTTCAGTGTGCTTATAAAGTATTTCTTCATAACTGTGATCAGTAGCTTACAAGAGTGATCAACAAAGTTTGAGAAACCTGTGTAAGTTTTATAATTTGCTTTTGTCCATGAGTACATTTTTTTCTAAACTTAATCCTATCCTGTTCTTAAACTAGAGAAGGCTAAGTATTCTTCTCTTACGATAGATGTTGTGGAACAGTATAAAATTGTAAATGACCCTAAGAAAAGGACAGTCCTTCACTTTCTATCTCTGGGAAGCCCTGCAGGAAGAGGCCACGTAGACCCCACCTGTTCTGCTTGTGCCTATGGTTAGTGTAATGTTCACACTACCATTCCCATTTGTGAGCACAGTGCATGGGTTTTTTAAACTAATTTTTGAGAACTTGACCAAAATAGTTGGATCTGGGAAAGCATCTTTGTAGAAGGTGGGAAAAACCCCTAGTACACTACTGGAGGAGTATTACAGAATATTTTCTGGTTTACCTGGCACTAAAAGCAAAGATATTTGGAGTTCTGTTGTATGTTTACACTTTATGCTGACTAACAGCTTCATATTACAATGGAAATGTGATATGAGTCACTTTACTATGGATTTAAGCTATAAATAGTAGCTGGTGCGTTGGCAGAACTCCTAAAGGATGTTCATTGCTTGACTTTGCTGTTGTGTGATGCTCCTCAACTGCCTGCTTTCCCAGGAAAAGAAGTGTTTGACTTTTTTACAGAGTCCTGTAGATGCCGTGCTAACAAGCTCCCTGGGCTGGTATTTTTAGCAAGAAAAAAAGAAAATCATATTGTCTACAAGGATTGTGTGTGATCATGAATGGAAATAATTTAAAATACTTTAAATTATCTTTTAAAACCCATAATCTATGTAACAAATGAACCACAAGAAAAAAGCCACCTGATAGCAAACTCACAATTCATATACCACCTCTAAAATTCTGGCTGCTATCACAGCCAGAATGAATTCTTTCAGTGGGTCATATATACCCTCTGTGAGGGGAATGTTGGAGTAATTTGCTTTTGAGGAACTTATATTTCTAAGCTCCTTTTGCTTGAGAAACACAGTGTGTCTTGCAGAAGGAGGATTTACCCCTTCTCCACTAATGTGACTGTGGATGTCCTTACAGAAATACTATCTGGCTTTCAGAATTTGTGGTTTGTTGTGATTTTAGTACAATTTGTGATGTTAGCCATATTTATGACTTTAATGTACTGTGGCTGGCAGTGATTTTTTTTTTTTTTTTCTGTTTTAGAAGTTGGAAAAGTAAAGGCTGAAATGTTTCTGTTCATTGGTTTGGAATTTAATGCTTATCACGAAATGTCACATATTGTACTGCACTTAGGGCTTTCAGCCATCAGAAAGCCTTTTCCTTTGGTCTCTTATCTGTCGGGTTTCTTTATGTCCCAGTGGCCAGTCTTTTCTCTTGTTTTCCCCATTGCTAATCACAGAATCACAGAATGTTCGGGGTTGGAAGAGACCTCTATGGGTCATCTAGTCCAACCGTCCTGCCGAAGCAGGGTTGCCTACAGCAGGCTGCACAGGACCTTGTCCAGGCGGGTCTTGAATATCTCCAGAGAAGGAGACTCCACAACCTCCTTGGACAGCCTGTTCCAGGGCTCCGTCACTCTCAGAGGAAAGAAATTCTTCCTCATGTTCAGACGGAACTTCCTATGTTTCAGTGTGTGCCCATTGCCCCTTGTCCTGTCGCTGGGCACCACTGAAAAGAGTTTGGCCCCATCCTCCTGACACCCACACTTCAGATATTTAGAAGCATTTATTAGGTCCCCTTGCAGCCTTCTCTTCTTCAGGCTG
>Ga0065711_1037234_pt1 | contig 20037 bp, 23 predicted proteins | sample Hoacrofraction12_FD_59098 | JGI IMG/M metagenome (GOLD analysis project Ga0065711, IMG submission 59098) | Hoatzin crop microbial communities from Cojedes, Venezuela - Epithelial fraction 12 v2 (version 2) | ecosystem: Host-associated > Birds > Digestive system > Esophagus > Crop | place... | reverse complement strand
CCGCCACCGCCCCGCCTCGCCCCCCGCGCATCCTCCCGCCGACCGCGCTCCCGGCGCGGCGCGCGGTGACGCCCTGCCCTGCCCGGGCTGCGCAGGCGCAATAACCCCGCCCCTTCGCCGGGCAGCGGCTCCCCAAATGGCGGCGTCCGGGGAGACTTCCCGCGCCGCTTGGACTACGACCTATCCCTCGGCCGGATAGGGTCAGGAGGGCGGGACTTCATCCGACGGACAGCGCCGGCAGCCAGTAAAAGCCTCTCCCGGGAGGGACGCTGCGGTGAAAGACGTGCCGCGCTGCCAGGCCCCGCCGCCCGAGGGGAGCACTGCTCCTCCTCCTCCTCCTCCTCCTCCTCTCCCGGTGTTGTCCCACGGAATAAAAAGGGGAATCAAAACGTGAGCTGGGGAGTGAGGTTAGCCAGACTATTGCTGCTGTGGGTGTTTTCGTAGAGCCCTACCCTTGGTATAGCTAAAAGTTTAAAATTAACTGTACTAGGTGTAGAGAAACTGAGAACCAGGGTTGTGCTCACGGGAGAGCAGAACTCCACACGCGCTTTGTACTGATTTGCCCTTATTTGGATTATTTGTCCTTCACCCAGAGGTTTCGTACCCAGTCATACAATCTTTCCAACGTGCTAGGATACACCCTAAGGGGCTTTCTTTGAAATACCGTGGTGTGAGGGATAATACCGGGGGTGTGAAGGAGTTCACCTTGTGCCCAGCTGGCTTCATCGGCGCTAGCGAAGGTGAGAATAGAATAGAAATGAAAGGGAAGGAAGCAACAAGTGCGCGTCATTGTGCAGTCCTGAGGCCAGAGGAGAGGAAGACTCGAGTGCGGAGAGGAACCGAACGTCAGAAAGAGGAGATAATAAAGTCCAGAGGGGAGAGCAAGAGAGACACAGAGCCTCTTGCTTGTCATTCCTGTGGGTCTTGTAGCACAAGAACTTTGTTTTAAGACCCTCTCGTCAGCAAATACCCTGCTGATGTTGCTGTTTCCCAGACGGGTCGGTTCCCCCGTGAGACCCAGCCATGCTGGTGGAGAAAAGCTCCAGCAAAGGCCCTCTGCTCCAGGAGACGCGTGTGGCTGGGCTGAGCCTGCCTGGCACAGGGGGTCTGAGGGAGGCCTGGGGTGTGGAGAGCCCAAGCGAAGTGTCTCATACTCTGCCCTATGTGGCAGAGGTGCTGTGGGGCTGTGGGAGCACCCCCGCCACGTGCAGAGGTTGGGGGTCAGCCCGGGGGCCCGCCAGCCGTCCCAAATTCTCAGCATCGCTTGCTTTCTGCAAACCTCCTTCGGTCTCCGAACCGGCAGCATCCCTGTGGGACAGGCTCTGCTGTCCCATTCTGCTCCCCGTGCTGCGGTGAAGGTGGTGTTGGGACCGTGCTCAGTGGTGACAGATGATGGTCCCAGTAGGACACTGCTCTCCCAGCTGTTTCAGGGAGGGCTGCGGGGGTGGGTTGCCATCCCACATGCTCAGTTTGGGCTCCATCATCTTGGGAAACAGGGAGAAAACAAGGAGGGGAGGAAAGGGGCAGAGACCTGATGATCTCAGAGGTCTTTTCCAACCTTAATGATTCTATGAAAATGGGAGGAGGCGGGTGGTGAGGGGGGATCATCTAACGTGGGGACGGATGTCGGCGTGCTGCCTTTGGAGAAGGGAAGGTGTCAGGTCTGAGGCAGGAGGGTGATTACTGGAAATGCTGCCAAGAAACTGAAGGGGAGGGAACGTCAGGCGGGAACAGGTTTTGCTCTGAGCACAGAGCAAGAGCGGTGCGGGCAGTGGGGAGCTGCGAGGATCAGCACCCACGGGGGCTGCCGTGACATGGGCTACGTCTGGCCCTGTCCATATCCCTGTCCTGGTGTCCCTCCAGCCGGAGGGGTGCAGGGGGACGCCTGGAGCACCCCATCTCTGCAGGGCAGGAGCCAGGACCTGGGTGCTCGCGGCCAGAGCGGGGGGCTGCAGGAGTCCCTGCCTGGCTGGAGCTTGTACATCCCACGTGTGAGCAACCAGAAAGCTCTGGCCAAGCCCAGCCTTGCGCCAAAATGCAGCGGTCCTTGGTGTTCAAGGGCTGGCAGGGTGTGTCGATCCCCACCCAGCCGCAGCCAGCGCACCGGCCAGGGCGGACATCGCCCCTTTGCCCACCGTGACGGCAGCATCGCTTTCTCCAAGGGGTCCATTCCCTGGTGTAGTATGCGAAAGACTCGTGCTGGCAATGGGGAGGTGGTCTGCAGGAGACTGGGGAAGCCCCTTGCCCTGTGTCTGCTCGTGCTGGCGATGGGGAGCTGCTGGGCTGCCGCCCAAACTACTGGGAAATGGCCATCAGCGGCGCTCCGCTGTGTTACTCCTGTCCGTCTCGGGGCTGAGGGCGCATGGCCGGGATGAAACCGCAGAAGGAGCCAAACAGCAAAGAGAGGAAATAAAAATGAAGCTGAAGCTAGAGAAGGGGAAGAGAGGGGAAACCTGTGAGCGCAGAAGGAACTGCCCAGGCGAGCGGCGAGGAGGCGAGCTCCTGGCAGGGCTGCAGCTCGCCCTGGCCAGGCAGTGACCCCGGGGGGAGAGACGGCAGCTCCCAGCCGACCCGCCGGCTGCCCAGCATCATCCCATCGGGAAGACGGCATGGCGGGCTGGCTGCCCGGCAGGTTCCTGCCTCTGCTGCTGCTCGCCCGGCTGCCTGCCGGTGAGTCCCCTCGCGCCGTCGCCTCTGCTCTCAACGCTTCCCTCTCTGCGTACGCCTGCAGGAGGGTTGGGACGTGGCTGCTGCTGCTGCTTTTTCCAGTGCTCTGGCAGCATTTCACCCCCACTTCTGCGCCAGCACCTTGCCATGTGCCTGGCAGAGGGGTCCCCCCCTGCGATTGCCTATGCCCAGGCTACAGGCTCTGCCCATGGGGACCCAATTCCAGGCTCCGGGGCTTTGAACGAGCATCGCCTTCAGCAGCAGGGAGAGAAAACAGTCGGGGTGGGGAAGGAAACAGAGGTGCTTATAAGCCTGATGACTGCGAAGGGGGTCAGCTTCTCGTGGAGCGTGCGGATATTCCTTAGCACAAACCCAACCCTCCATGGCTGGGTTTTTTTTTTTTGGCAGGACTCGCTCACCAGTTTTCAGCCATCGTCGATGTGTCGATAGGGTTAGATGTTGTCTTGCAGTGTCTGCTCCAGACAGGCTCGAGCAGCACCACCGGGGAGCTGAAGTGGTTTAACACCACCCAAAACAGTGAAGCAAATCAGAACAAATACGGTGTGGAGATGAAAGAAGATTCTGCCCAGCTCACCTTCTCCGGTGTGAACGAATCTCATACAGGATCGTACGCATGCAGGACGGAGAGCACAAGGGACATGCCCATGGAAGGTTATGAACCGTTCAATTATAGTAAGAGACACAAGCCCACCAACACCCACGGGAGCAGAAAGAAAGGGCTGAGGATGGGAGAGGAGAGGAGAGAGGGAGGGCTCTGCTGAGAAGGTGTTGAGTGGCTTCAGCTCAGAGCTTCAGGAGCGATTCTGAAGTACTCCAGAGTGAGCATCAGGGGATGGGATGAAGCCAGAGAGGCTGCAGAGAGTCTATTACATCGTCTTTGCCTCTCTAGGGCTGACAGTTTCCCCACAGCTAGTCCCCGAGTCCCACCTCACGCCCCATGAAATGATGGAGCCTGACCCTGTGGCCTCGGTGGCATGTCCTGCGTGGGTGCCAGAAGACCCTTCTGCCTAGGTTGCAGGAGGAGGAGGCAGCATCTTCCCCCCGATCCTCCCCAGTTTTCAGTCCTTTCTGAGACAGAGAAACGCTTGTGCACTGCACGGTGCTGGGTAGCACTAATCAACATGCAACGCTGCAGCGTTCAATGTTGAGGAACTTTTAGCAGCCAGATTTGGAAAAGAGCATCAGCTGCTGGAGGGAGGGACAGTTCCTTCACCGTGTCTTTCATGAGCAGCACATGCCAGCGGGATATGTCCCCTGCAGGGTCGTATATATGACTTAGATTTCACTTACCGCGTATTTATTTTTTCCCTCTAGAGACAGAAAACCCAGACATCACCATGGAGTGCAGGTTTGAGATTTGGTCAGAGAATCTCGTGGTGCATGTGAAGTGGTACCAACGCACGCATCTGGAGGTGGGGAGTCAAACCAGCTCCACAGCTCCAGGAAAAAACTGTGGTGAACTCACCAGTCCCGGCGTGTGTGCAGCCAGCTCGTGTATCTGTGGGTGCGGGGTGTTCATCACAAGGACACAGGCGACAGACGCTGGAAACGGCACGCCAGGGACAGTCCCCAGTAAGTGGCACCGCTTCCATTTCCATGGGGGTGATGAGCGGGCGGAGAGGGATGCGAGGATGAACACTCCCCCGGTACCCCCATGTGCTGTTTGCCCTGAAAGCACCCCAGGCTCCGGAGAGGCCGACCCAGCACTGCCCCTTTGGCAGACGCATCCCACCGTGGAGCTGCTCAGCTGCCGGGTCCTTGAAACAGGGCCGCATGTCCTCCGGCTGCGGCTCCAGCCCAGTGCTGCGGTGGCTGGAGCTGCAGTGGCAGGAGCGGGATGGCCAGGGCAGCAGGGTCCAGGACACCCGAAGCAGAGCGGGGTGTCCTCTGCCTCCGGGCAGTCTCTCACTTGCGTTCCTGTCTTCCAGGCTGTGGCCCTTTGGAATCCCAGAGCAATGTCAGTGAGAAGAGGACCAGGACAGGTGAGTCCCCACAGCCCAGTGGCTGCAGGGGTGGGAGGCAGGAGGGGTCCTCAAGGAGAAAGAGGAGCAGCAAGGGGGAAAACACATCCCATGGGGGTGGGAGCTGCTGGCAAACCAGGGTAGGCACCAGCGGGTCAGAGGCTGTAATGCTGGGAAGGGTCTCCGATGCTCTGACCACCCCCCTGACTGAGTTCGGGCGAGTTTGGACGAGTTCAGATGAGTTCAGATGAGTTTGGACAAGTTTGGATGAGTTTCTGGAGACCCTTTCCTGCAGGATTTTGTCGGCACCCTGGGGCTGCGGGTGGTTTGGGGTCTGGAAGCCCAAGCTTGGAAAAAAACACATTTCCTCCCCAAAAGAGGCAATAGCAGTGTGTGTCCCTGAGTGACGGGACGGTGGCTCACGAGTGGCTCTGTGATAGCTGTGTGTGCAGGACTCCACTTCCTCCTGTCTATCCTCTTCGGCTTGACCGTTGGGATGCTTCTTTACATGCCGATAATTGGCCTTCTGCTGTGGCAGCGGAGAAAGAACAGAAAAGGTAAGGCTGAGCCCGCGCCGAGCCTCCGTCCTCTGTGGCAGCCGGCTGGTGTCTCCTCCGAGATGAGCCCAGGCTTGGGAGATGTCCACCTTCAGCGCCCTACTGCTCCTGCTCACTTCGTGCTCCCTGCATGGGTCTGTCCTCCTGAACAAGCTTCCCTCTGGCCAGTCGCTGGTGAGAGCCCCCTTATGGCACAAGCCGTGGTGCAAGTGAAACACATCTTGCACGTCGCTGCATTTCCAGAAGTGCCCAGCTCAGAGCTCTTCTCCAGCCCTGCCAAGTGCTTCTAAATCCTTGCCAACCACTCCTTCCCCTTGGCCATCTTCAGAGCCAGGCAGCTGCAGAGCCCTGTCCTCTCCTGCAACAAAAGCAGGACCAATGCAGACATTTTCTTCATTTAGAATAACAATCATTATCAATATTTTCCCTACTATGTAAACTACATTTCGTTTTTCAGGAAAGCTCACAAGCAGGCAAGTGGCAGAGGGGAATCAGCTGAGCACGGTAAGCCAGGGAGGGCTTCACACATATCATTTCCTTCTCCCCATAAAAAAAAACACTGGCTGTTGAATACCCATTTAAGGGATTTCAGAGTAAAAACAGTTTTGCTTTCTGAAAACGTGGTCCTAAACACTTATTAATTCCTATTAAATAGGCCCTTACGAGCTTCTGAATAGGTGGCACCTCTGAGCAAGCTGGATAACGCTTGGGCAGTGCAAATGGCTGTGCCAGGGGAGAAATGTTAGCAGGGGAGATACAGAAGGGAAGGGCAGGGCTCTACTCATTGCCCTCTCCCCTGCAGGCAGCCCCAGTGATGGGGACCGAGGACGTGACCTACGCCAACCTGAAGTTTGAAAAGAGGACCGCACCCACCGCCTGCAACGTCGTTTATACCGAGATGAAACCACCACAACAAAAGCAGGGTGGTGGGGACGCTGGTGCTGCTGACGCAGGGGTAGATGCCTCCCCCCAGGGAGAGGGCTAGGGAGGGATGAGGGAGGGACAAGCAGCTTCTTACATGCCTGGCAGGGTCGTCATCCCCAAAAACTAGGCATTAGCTCATACGGAGTGCGACTAAAGGCACCTATTCACCCCCACATGGCTGCACTGCTATGCTTTATGATCCCCCAGGAGAAGCCACCTTTCGCGATCAGGACAGGGCTCTTCCAGCCGATTTACCCCTTGCCTTCCTGCAGCCTCAAGCACCACCAAGACTCAGCAGCTTCTTTCGTGGTCTCCAGTCACCAACGGGCTCTTCTAGCAACTTGCTCCACGTTTCAGCGAAGTCACCAAGCACCACATGGCCACCGTGCTCCATTGATGTGGTGTCCCCTTGGCACTGGACATGCTGGGTGGGGTGGCCATGAGCAGCTCCTCTTGGCGCTGGAAAAGTCCTGGAGCAGCTGCCTGGATTTTCTCCGCAGCTGCTGTGACGTGGGTTGACCTTGCTCTGGTTCACTTGCTTGAAAGACACGGGGCGAGGACAGAAAGGCATCATTTGCTTCGCAGAGGTGCTGCGCGGGTGCTGCTACAGTGATCTGCGTGGATCTGCTTCACGCTAGGAGTGGACGGGTGTCCTCCTGCATGTAAAGCTTTCCTGTAATTTGGGAATAAAAAAAATGTAAAAGGTGATGTTTTCACCCGCAGTGTCTCAAATTCTGTCCCGCTGATGGAGACCCAGCTGAAGTCCACAGGAATAATCACCAAGCCATGGAGACTTTCTGGTTTCCCCACCCAGTCCAATTTCAGAGCAGCTACCCACAGGGGACATCCCCAAAGTGGTGGTGGTGGAGCTGCCATTGTCCTGTGGGCAGAGCTCTGGTCATGCGTGGCCAGGAAGACACAGGCAAGGGCTACAGAAAGGGAAGAACTGGGGACAAAATCCTAAGTATTTGGGGGGAGCAACCAGTGGAAAAGGGAGTGAGATGTGAGGGTCAAAGTGTTGAACCAGGGAGGCTCACAGAGTCATCAGGGTTGCCGGGGTTGCTGCCCAGGGGTGCAGAGCAGAACCAGTCTCCACCAAACTGCAGGACATCCTCACCAGCCTCCTCCTGGGTACCTGCAACCGTGGGGGAGGAGGAGGAGGAGAAAGGTCCTTAGTGATGCCCCAGCTTGGAAAGGGAGGACCCAAGTTAAACGGGCAGGTACGAAATGCAGTCCAAACCTCAAGAGCAGCTGCTGGAGGAGGAACTGGGGTTTGAAGATGTCCCAGGTCTCCTCCTGGCCACTGAAAGGAAGCAAGATGGAGGATCTCCAGAACATATCACTGCCCATCGCTCCCTGGGGGCCATTTCCAACCTATGTGCCCAGGGGTCCATGGGAGTTGGCTTGAGCAGACACTGCCAGCTACAGCTGCCACCCCATCCTTGTGGCAAGGGGACCCATCGCTTGCCCATGCGTGGGACATGAGGGCAGCCATCCTGCCCCCTCCAGACATGGCGCTGGGGTAGCCGGGGAGGCTGGCGTGGGGAGAAGTCCAACAAGGGATCAACCAGGGGTCTTCTGGCCACTTTTTGGTCGACAGCCAGCTGAACATGAGCCAGCAGTGTGCCCAGGTGGCCAAGAATGCCAACGGCATCCTGGCTTGGATCAGGAATAGTATGGCCAGCAGGAGTACGGAGGTGATCGTGTCCCTGTGCTTGGCACTGGTGAGGCCGCACCTCGAGTGCTGTATCCAGTTTTGGGCCCCTCACTACAAGAAGGACATTGAGGGGCTGGAGTGGGTCCAGAGAAGGGCAGCGAGGCTGGGGAAGGGTCTGGAGTGCAAGTCTGATGAGGAGCGGCTGAAGGAACTGGGGCTGTTTAGTCTGGAGAAGAGGATGCTGAGGGGAGACCTTATCACTCTCTACGACTGCCTGAAAGGAGGTTGTCGTGAGATGGGTGTTGGTCTCTTCTCCCAACTAACTAGTGATAGGATGAGGGGAAATGGCCTCAGGTTGCATCAGGGGAGGCTTAGATTGGATATTGGGAAAAATTTCTTCACTGAAAGAGTTATCAAGCACTGGAACACGCTGCCCAGGGAAGTGGTGGAGTCACCATCCCTTGGGGTATATAAAAGACATGTAGATGCGGAGCTTACGGACATGGTTTAGTGGTGGACTTGGCAGTGTTGGGTTTACAGTTGGACTCAATTATCTTGAGGATCTTTTCAAACCCTATAAATGATTCTATGATTGTACGTAGCCAGGCTGGGTGGCCCTTGGACTGGCCCAGTACAGCCCTTCTCAAGTTCCTGCAGCATGAAATGACCAATGTTGTTATTCTAAGGAGAAAAGGGTTTAAAAAACAGCTGACTTCAACTAAGAGGGGCTGCTCGTGGCTTCAAGAAGAGCTGAGCAGGACAGCTGAGACTTGTATTAAAAGTCTTGGCAGCCCATTATCCTTGGCAGAGGCAAGAGGGGAAGCTTCAGAAGAGGCAAATACAGGTGCAGAGTTGTTCTTCAGCATCCCGCTGGTCAAAAAAGAAGGCCACGAGCAAAGGAAAAACACAAAGGATATGAGCAGAATGACACGATCACTAAATTGCAGAGGCAAAATCAGAAAGCGAAGGTACAAAACGAGTTAAGACCAACAAGTGCTGCAAAAGGCTCTGCATTTCCTTAACTGCCTGAAAAAGAAGAGGAATGAAAAGGAAAAGTTGGGCCCATTGCTTCACTGAGAGCCGTTACCCAACGAGGTGAGAAAGCTGGGACGTTCGTAGCGCTGCTGTTGCATCCTCCCTTATGCCCAGAGTTAGTGGGGCTTGGCCCTGGCATAGCATTTTTAACAAGGAATCAGGAAAGAAGCCACGAAATGGCCTTGGAGCAGCTCCATGAGTGAGTGAGAGGTGAAGGGACGCAGCCAGCGCTGCTTGAGGAACTAGCTGGGACAATCTCTCGAGATCTCGGGAGCTTTTGCAAGCGCGGGCAGGAAGGGTGGGGGCAGGTCTTAGTCCACTGCCTATTTTTAAAAAGGCGAAGCGGCTATGGCCAGAGCTGAGCCTCTGAATTTCAGTTCTCAGAAAGATGCTATCACAAGCAGTTAAGCAAGCGTGCAAAGATAAGACCACAACAAATGCAACATCTTCCTCACCCCAGATGCATACGTGCCACCTGGGCACGGATGGAGGTCCCCCTTGTCCCTGTGTGCGCTCAAGGCAGGCTGGTGAGACATCCGTGATGGGTTTCCGTGCCAGGAGCACAGAGCATGTCCTCACACCCCGCGAGTTCTGCTCGCCGCACGGAGGAAGCCTGAGTCAGGTAGAGAAACAGAAGCGCTGCTTCTCCCAGTTTGGGGTTTTTTTCAGGGCAGAAGTGCTGCAGCAAGCACCTGGGGAGAGCGCGGAGAAGCCGCTCAGCCTCGGGAGAGGAGGGGTACCGGGGGTGCAGCCGGGGAGGTCTCTGCAGCTCCCCAAGAGCTGCTGCCCAATGTGGTCCCCAAGCTTCATGCCCACCGTGATGGTGCTGGTGGAAGAGTAGCAGGAATGCATGGGGGAAAGAACAGGGATGGGACCTGGGTCACAGCGAGAAAACCTGGAAAGAGCAAAAGGGAAAACCAAGCCAGGGAGAAGAAGAGGAGGAGCAGGAAAGGATGGGGATGGGCGAGAATGGCAGTGGAGAGGACTGTAGTATACTTGCATGGCGTGAAAGAGAAGGAGAGAGGCCAGCAAAGAGAAGAGAGAAAACAGAAGACAATTAGAGAAAGAAGAATGAAAAGAGAGAGGCAGAAGAAAGCAGAGCAGAGAAAGAGAAGAAGAGAGGAGAGACCAGAAGAGTCAGAAGCAGGGGAAGACACTGGGGGAGGAAAACGGCTCAAGGCTGAGGAAAAAGAGTAGTTCATTTGTGGGGTGATTAATTGTGTTTCTGCTGACAAGTTCATCGGCCTTTACCACCTCTGAAGCTCAGAGATGTCTGGGCCAGGCACAAGCAGAGTCCCTCCCCGTCTCACAGAGCATCTCCTTCTCATCCAGGAGACCCAATTTCTCCAGCTAGGCAGGTTACCAGCAGGCATCGTGTTTATTTAAGCTCCATGTAAAGCAAGGTGCAAAGACGCAGAGGAAAGCTCCCTGGTCTTTGCACCGAGGGGCCTCTGAAGGCCACTAACGCAGCCATGCTTTTCCCAGCAGGAGAAAAAGCATCATCTCAAATTCAAGGGGAGGAAAGCAGGCACGCATGCGGAGTCAGTGCCAAACGCCATGGCTCTTCATGCCTTCCCAAGTCAAAGCTGTGCGAGGGGATATCCCGGGCTGCGAGTATGGAGGTAGGGGTAGATGCACTGAGCTGTTTCTCCATGAATGGCTCCATAAAGCATCTCCCAAACAGGCTCCAGGGTAGGAAGGGATGTTCAAAGGGTGTTAAGAGAGGCAGGAGGAGAAGGGTGAAAAATGCTGCTGATCTCCTTTGTCAAGAGGAACACAGGGAAGGGACTCCCAGCTCCATGACGCAGTGCTTGGCCGGGCGCTTGGCCCACGGCACAAAGGGCTGCATCTCGCAGCCCCCTGGGGAAAGGGCAATTTGCTCTGTTTCAGTTTTATTGCTGGAGAGGGTTGGAAGAGCCTCCCCCATTATTTTAATCCCCTCTTTTTGCAAATTATGCTATTTGTATGTCCCCAAGATGCTGCTTACCAGGCCCAGTTCCAGCGGTGCTGGGAGGAGAAGCTGATGGCACAGGGCTTTGCTCTGTGCTGGAGTCTGCAGAGCAGAGGGTCGAGGACCTGGCGACCCTGAGCAGGCGCAGGCGCTGGAGGGAGACAGCAGAGCAGAAAAGCCGGCAAAAAAAAAAAAGTCTTTGGACATAGCTGGAGAGGGGAAACAGCCTGTCCGGAGCAAACCGGGTGGGAGAGGCACATCCATCCATCCTCCTGCACCAGGGCCTCTCCCGGTCCCCCATAGCTCCTACTGTTTACACCCCAGTTCACTCAGGACCTGCATCACCTTGGACACAGGTCAGCTACTGGAAGAACAATCAGAGAAGCCTCGCTGAAAATGGCTGACGTGACAGCGACTCAAGTCTGCTGCAGGGCACGTTTGAAGCGTTGGCCAGAGACCCCCGCAGAGGTGCCCCGTCGCAGAGCTGGCACGTCAGCACACCAGGACCCGCACCGTGCCTGCCGAGCTCGCCTAACCCTCCTGCAGCTCGCCCTCTCGGCCCCCTCCCCAGCGTGCCAGCTGCAAGGGAGGGCAGTGCAGATCTCCCCGGGATCCGGGGACAGAACGCGTGGGAATGGCTCAAGGCTGCGCCGGCGGGGTTCAGGCTGGGCGTTAGGAAGCATTTCTTCACTGAGAGGGTGGCCAAACCCTGGAAGAGTCTCCCCGCAGAGGCGGCCAATGCCCCAAGCCTGGCTGTGTTTAAAAGACATTTGGACAATGCCCATAATAACACGCTTTAACTCTGGGTCAGCCCCGAATCGGTCGGGCAGCTGGACCAGAAGCCCGTTGTAGGTCCCTTCCAACTGAAATACGGCATTCCGTTCGGTTCCAGGCACGGCCTCAGCCTGCTCACGCCCGGGGACAAGTGCCACCTCCCAGGAGCGGGGTGGGCAGTGGCATGAGGCTGGAGCCAGGAGGGAGGGCAGGCAGGGCGGCCGGAGGCTGCGGCAGACAGGGAAGTGGGCTAAAAGGATAAATGCTCCTCAAACCCAGCCTGATCGGAGCGTACTCCCACCCAGCTGATGCTCCACCGCCAAAATGTCACTCTTTGAGGGCCTCTGGCACAAGTAACACTTTTTAAAGAGAACAAGATCAATTTATGGCATTAACCATCATTAACTGAACTCAGCAGCATCAGAAAGTGTTTCCAGCTTGTTGAAATTCCAGTTGAGTGAATCACTGTAAAACAAAAGCTCCCGCTGCTGCCTCCTCCCTCTTATCTTACTTACTCCTGAAAGGAAAGCAGAGTTCGGGTTAAGGGCTGCCTTTATCAGGGGGCCTTATGCAGAGATCTGATCTTCCGCTACCCTGAGGCTGAAAAAAAGGCAATCAAGAGCCAAAAGGTCATGGGTGTGCAAAGGCTTCTACCTGCTTCTTCAGATCACAAGACGTGAGTGCTAACAGGTTTGTTGGACAGGAGGTTTATCACAAGACTTGTGTCTCCTTGGGAGTTGTTCTCGCCAAAGACAGAGGCAGGAGGAGGGTGAGGAAGGGCGCTGGGAAAGCCGTGCTCTGGCCAGAGGGAGGGCTCTCCGTGGCCGCCAGTCCCTCCCATTCCCCTCTGGCTCCCAGTAAGTAGTGAGCAGCACCGAGCTCACACCACAGCACCTGCCCCTGATCCACACAGGGTGCTTTGCACGCCTCGAGGACTCCGTCCCGTCTCTCCCTGCAAGTCTCCCTCAACCAGGAGAAACCCTCTCCCTGACATCTAGACCGAATTAAAAAGCTAATCTAGGCAGCTTGACTCTGTTCTTTCCAGTGAGCATCACGTATTCGAGTCATGCCAGGGGAACACTTTATGGAGAACTCCAAGATGCAACATTTAAACGGTTCCAGCAATCACGGAGAGACTGAGTAAAGGGAGAGACGCGCTTAGAACACCACTAGTATGAGTCTTAAAACAAATGCTTTACTATTGGTCACTTTTATTTCAAGAACAGAACAGCCTTTGATCCCAGCTCCCTCTGTAACTCAGGCAGCACAACAACAACCAGTCACAGCCTGTGGAGCAAGAGCTCCAAACAAAGCAACCCCCATTGAGACGCTGGCTTTGGGCTTTCCTCCTCTCTCTACTCGGGCGAGGAGCAAGCCTGGCACAGAATGTGAACAGCTCCCTCAGCCCGCACCTGCGCGGATGCTTCACTAGCAGTAATTACATGAATAAATAAAGAGTAGTCAGTATCTTGTGGAGCGGGAGCAGAGGGTGACCACAGATCATCTAGAAATTAAATTATTGCTACGTTCTTACTTACTGGACACTGCGGGTAACTCACCTGGTAACCACCAAGAGAGGCGACAGTCTCAGACCGCCCTCGTGTTATCGGTTCACGCTGGACAGAAAGGTGTGGGGGGACAAGACCAATCTCATTTAATCTGCTCCTTCCCTCCAGCGCAGGATTTTTCTCAGTGGGACTGAATTTTTGTCACACGGATGGAGACATCATGGGCTGGCTCCAAAAACGCTTGGAAATCCGTCCTGCCTGCCAGACTTTACCAAGGAGTTCACGCACGCTGCTAAGGGTACACACTGCTAAGCGTACTGGCTGCTCCTGACTTCCAGCAGGAGCTGTGGAGCCACCTCCAGCAGTAAGGAACCGCAGGTTCAAATTTCAAAGCGTTACCCTGCAAGCTGAGCCAGAGCTGCTGATTCTTTGGGGAAAATCAGGGAAGATTAGAGTTGTAGACACGGGCCGGGGGAAGCACCGGCCCTGCCGTAGCACATGAGCTCAGCCTGAGGCTTGATTTGACTTCCCTCTGCCGGTGGGACAGGCTGCGATGCCCAGTGTCCCAGTATCGACACAAGCTGGCTAAAACAAGGCGTAACATGAAGCCTAACACATAGACCACTTGTTACCAAAGATGATCAGGCAGCCCAAGGTTGGTTACCAGTGATGAGCTGATGGCAGTGTCAGTGCCCGCGGTGTGTGTCCCCCGCCACCGAGGAGCACTGGCCAGAGAGCATGAGTTGAGAGGATGAGGAGGGCTGCAGGAAGAACCTCAGACCGACAGCAAAGCGGAGGAGTCCTTCACAGGACATCCAAGGACATCTTTGTTAGGCATCATGTAGCTGGTTCTCTTTCAGGAGAATCTTCTCCCCAGGCTTGAAGGCGGGCATCCCCAGGTAAGGGCAGCTGGCACAGCGGAACGCATCCCCCAGGTAGCACTGGCAGGAGAAAGAAAAGCACCTTCTGTCATCAGGGGCAACTTTCAGTTCTCTCCCCTTGCGGTATGGTTTTCCCAGCTGAAGAGATGACACGCTCCTCAGCACGTGTCATCTTCCCGCAGGAAGCGCTTCCCTCCTTCCTCCTCTCAACATGCCTGGTTAGCGTGTTCGCAGAGCCGCGCCGGGCACTGTGCTCACCCGAAGCAGCAAGTTTCCACCCAGCCAGTGCACGCGGGCATGCCTGCAAGCTGGGCCTGGGCAGCCCCTACCCACCAGCAGGTCCCCCGGGCCCCCCTGAGGTGACCCTCCCTGAGCAGACCACCAGTCAGCACACCAGCAGGGAGGTGAAAGCTCGCCACTCGCTCCGACCCCTGCAAGGGTGGGACGTGTGCCGGAACAGACAGCATGCACCGGTACGGAGCGTGCGGGCGCAAGGCTACAGGCTCTGCAGAAGCGGCACAAGCGGTGTTTGGAAGCAGTAAGCCAGCTCAGGGAGCAGTCACTACAGAACACAGCTCTTGGGACACAAATAGCGTACCACAAACCACAGTATAGAAACAAAAATTACTATTTACGTTTCCACAGGCAGATTTGGGCTGTGAGCTCTTCTTCTCCTGTTCCAGCTCTTCAGCCAGGCCACATGTGCTGTAGAAAAACAAAGAAGTCACCTGCATCTTTCTGCTTAGAGGTTGCAAGTCACCAACACTCACCCCAGCCCTACCCACACACAACAGCCCCTGCTCTGGCACACGACACAGCTGACTCCGGGACCTTCACACTCTTCACTTCGCTCTGCTATACAAACCGTGGTGTTGCAAGTGTTGAAACACGCTCCTCAAGTCTAAACCGAGTGGGAAATGACTCTACACCACTTACGTGTGGTGTTTCTCCTTGAAATCTGAGAAACCAGGGTTTTAGCCAAGGCTGCACAAACTGCCTCCACCTTCTGGAAGACTGTTGATCACAGCAGTGCAGTAATTTGTAGCAGTTTTGGTGCAGCTAGTCAATTCTCAACGTATTTGGGTTTACATTCAAACAGTTAAAATAGGACATGAACCAAGAGAATTACGCTCTGACGAACAGCAAAGTGTCTACAATCCTTTTAAAATCCATCCAACTGTAAGCGTTTGATGGTACAGTTATAAGGTTCACTGCCATGCTAATCCCAGCACTGACCAGTTCTTGCAGGCTTTCTTCTTGCCCATTTCTTTGCAGGATGGACCTCTGAGGGACGATGGATCTGGCTTTTTCAAATCCTCTGAATCCAACAGCTCGTCAGAGTCCAAAAGATCCTGAAAACATACCATGGGAGATAACACGCAGGACACCGATTTGTCAGTAGGGAATAAGACTGCTGTGTTATGTTCAGAGAAATGGAGCTATCTGTAGCACTGGCGTTGAAGTGCTGCTTCTGCGCCCTTCTATCCACCTCTCCTCTCCACCCCCACCACACCTCTGGGCTCTCAAGACCTCACACATAATAGATGAGGTGGTTTACCCTAGGGATGCTTTTCTACCTCTGAAGTTGTAAAGCTTCCCAAGAGGCATGACTGAAACTATTTAGAGTAGGAAAGAAGAGGAGAGCAAAGGAACAACAGCAAAGCCTCACAAATAAAACCAGATACCATCTCTTCATCATCCATGTCATTGGCAGAGAGTGTCCACAGCTTGGCAGTGGCTGGGTCCACAGAGGGTTTTCCTGGAGCCAAAACAAAGGAAGAAACAGTAGTTACTCCAGCCTTTGCCCCATCTACTCCTGACAAACAGAGTTCAAACAACTCTGGAAAGCCCCAAGTCACAGGTTGTTACTGTCACACTCCCGACCCCAAGGGACACTTGTCACCCGACAGGCAGGCAATCCAGACATTTAGCACGCACCACTCCTTACCTGAAGGACCAGGGTTTTTGGCAAAGGAAAGTCTGAGCTGACTTGAGGATCCCACTTCGAAATTGGGCTTCCTGCCTTCTATCTGAACGATGAGAAGGTCATTGCCTTGGTAGCTCAAATACTCTCGGACAGACTGGGCCTCCTCTGGGGTCAACGCTTCCTTTTGCAGCTGCAGTGTAAGATTTCAGGTTAACCTCACGCAGAACCCCTTACTCCAGCACCCAGTTCAGCATTCCAGTGAATACAGACAATGGGTATTTTCAGTCCTCAGGAAAAACACTCCCTTCGCAGTAACTGAAGTTTGTGGCAGGCAGTGTCCATGCGCATTTACAGTAAACTAGGGTAGCTAAACACCTCGTCACCCAGCAAGTCCCCAGGAATCGCCATTGGGGTTCCAAGGGAACGGCACGAGGGAGTTTCTGGGAGCAGTTAGTACATACGTACCTCCTTCACTTCCACCAACCCAGAGAGAGTCAGAGCTGTGGGGAGTTTGGCTGCTGTCTTGATTCTGCTGTTGTTTCCTGGAAGACACAAAGGCAGGAAGTAGAACGAGGGAAAAAACAAGAACAGAGGTCACTAAGAAACCTGGAAGAGTGAGAGCTTTAGAAGGAAGTACTCAAGCCATACCTCTGCTTTAAAATTGAGCCCCTTCCAGCCGACAGTAGGAACAAACCAGAAAGAGCACAAGCAGCTTGTTCATTAAAATAACAGCCTGGGGTCACAAAGCCATTCTAGCTCCACATCTGTTCTGTACGTGCCAAAACCCTCCTCAATCCAATTTACACCCGCCAAAAAAAGAGGAAACAAAAAACCACCCCAAAACCCAGACAACAAAATCCCCCCACATATTTTCACGTATTGAAGTGAACAACTCATGGAGTTTTCAAAATGTGGACTCCTAAATGAATATTACACGCAGAAACGCAACATTCAAGAGCCTTGTTCTCATAAGCAAAAGCTATTACAATCGTCGTTTCATCAAAACTCATTACAGGCTTCTTCTCTTGGGCACAGGATTGTGCGGAACAGAATCCCTTCACCCTCTCTCACTAGTCCTGCTTGCACTTTATTCCAAGTCCACCAAATTCCAGCCTGTCGGATGTGACTGTGGAAAGCAGAAACCTCATCTGCTGCAGACTTTGCACGTTCTTTGTTCTGTCCCAGAAATGTTCCCCCGTGCCCTTAAGGCACCTCTTGCACCACGGAAGCCACTGCCAGCTTCAAAGCACTAGCAAATCTTCCCAACCCGTAGTAAGGACTTCTGCTGCCAGTTACACCACCATTTTCAGCACTGTAGATCGTGCCAACAGAAACTCTGTCAGCACAGAAGCTTCTGTTCGTATCAGGTGGCACATTATTTCCCACTTCCACCCTGAACCAGCTCCCTGTGCCAGCAAGGTTTGAGTGCAGGTCAGGTACAAGACAGAGAAATCATCTCGTGTTCACCTCCTTCTGTGTTTCTACAGCTGTCCCATGGCTCATGCTCCAGCTTTACTCTTTAAACTCAAACACTTCTACATTTTCTGGATACCTATTTCTCAGCTGGCTTCTGGGACAGCTTCTCTCAGCATTCGTCAGCTGTTTTTACAATCCCTTCAGGAGCTGCTCAGAAACACAACACCTGCAACTATTTAACATCACACACCCTAGAAGACCAGTATCCACTCAGCTTTTCCACATAGTTTAGGAACGAGCCTGTGCAGCACTTTTGACCAGAGAGCGACTGCAAATGCCTCTGATGGCTACCAGCTGAAAGGCAGGATAAAACCCCTTGCTAGTCAGCTTACTGTGTCAGGAGAATGAACATCGGTCAGAGCTCCCGTCCTTTCCATTTCAGCCTAATCCTCACCAGAATTGCGAAGCTGACATGAAGGCAAGGCTGATGTGGATTCTCTCACCTGATTCTGTAACCACCGGTTCTTTCAGCAGGACACGGCCCCCCGGCTTAAGTATCCGAGCTATTTCTGCCAGTACCTCTGCACTGTGCTGCGCTGCACTGCCTGGTACCACGCCAGAGAGAATTACGTCGAAGCTGGACTCCCTGTGAGCCGCTGAAAAGAGAGAGGAAGATGGTACAATTTTACACGTGTACACACAGAGCTTTGCTTAACACATCAGTTCCACCTCCCTCCTCACCTCTCACGCTTGCGTACAACAGAGAGAAGTGATTAAAGACACTGGTCACAGGAAGTATGACCAGGCTATCTCACTTTCTTTGCTGTACTGCCAGTGGTAAGAGTTAGCCATATTGTTGTTCCAAATGCTGACTTACAAACCAGGCCAGATGCCAGCTCACACAACAGAAGCACCTTCTCCCTCTAAATGAAACAGGGAAAAATTAAGCTCATTCTTACACTGAGACAACTGGTTAATGTTTTCCACAGCAACACGATTATCAGCTCCCACCAGTGCCTGAATTTTATCCACCAAATCCTTCAGGGCTTCGACAGGTGAGGAGCTGTCCCAGACGATGGCCACGCGCTGGCCTGGCGTGACTCCGTACTCCCCCATTTCCGCAGCAGCAGCCCTGACAGTAAGAGGGATGGGTCAGGGGGAGACAGAGAGGAAGCGTAAGTGCCAAGCGCAGCATGAACCTCTACGGACTGTGACTTAATCACAGGCTTGTTTTAATAAACAGGGACTATTTCCTGGAGGCAGGCAGCACAGAGTTCCCACAAGCTGAGCACTAACATGACATTCAGAAACAGCTACACTTAAGTGCGTAATTCAGTTTCTCTCCAGTTCAGAGACTAGTTTTGCAGGGAAACTGCAAGCCATACTTAAAAAAAAAAAACCGCACCAAAATAAAAATGTTACCTGCTTGCTTAAAGATTTAAATAGAGAATACACAGGATTTCTGGATTTCCAGACTAGTGACAACTATTTGACATTAAATGCTGCCTTATCTCTCCTACTCAGGACATGACCTAGCGGAGTTTGCTCCCGCAGTGCATGAGAAGATAAAAAAATGTAACTTTCAGCATTGCAGATTGAGGCTCTTTCAACTCTTATCGTTGCTGGTGTTGGGTGAGCCATTACTTGGAGGGAGGAGGGGAACAGAACGTGCAGTGAGTGGCAGAAACTTGTCTGCGCTAGTATTTTATAAAAAATTGCACTCCTGACAAGGTCTGAAGAAAATCTGCACTATAGAAGTGTCACCACAGTATCATACCATCACCTGTACTCATAGCAGCACCGGCTGCTGAAACAAATTACCTGGCCTCTTTCACCCTACTCATCCAATGCAAACCTATTCCCTTTCTAATTTCACACGACCGCAGAGAACAGAGCGCACCGGCGAGCACACTACTCGCCCAGTGTTATCTTCAATTAGCTGCAAGCCATACACCTGCTTCGGGCGAGCCTGCTGTGAGCAAGGTCTTTACCAGACATCACTACCTTAGGCATCCTGGGAAACACCTTATTGCCACCATGTTGTCGTGAAAGCAGAGCTTACGGATATGCTGTACTAAATTTAACTCGGTTGCCTGCAGCCAGGTGCGCAGTGGATTTCGACCCCTTTTTCCTCTAGCTCTATGTGCCGTGGACTCCTCTCTCCTGGAAACCGCAAACAAGTGCGGAACGGGATGACCCTGTGCCTGGTGTGAGCTACTCTGGGACAAATTCGCGCTAAGGCAGCCCACACTGCCAGCCAGCTAAGGAGTGGAAGAGCTGGGATGTATTCTACAGGTCGGCCTTGCATGCGTATGTAACACAGGCTAAGCAACTACAACAGATGGCAATGCTAGTAAGCATGCTTATTAACCCCACTGAAAAGTCACCTCTCCCAGGCAGCAGGCTGAAAACCTCAAGACACACAAGCTGGTGGGCTACTGTGAAAAAAAAAAAAATCCAAAGTCACACCTTCTTCTCAGAGCAGCAGTTTGTGGCCTTTCACAAAGGTCCCTCAAAGATGCCCCCGCAGATCCCACGCGTAACGTCAGCACAGCACAAGGGAAGAGGCTTCAGCCAGCCCAGACTACACCAGCAGCACTGCCAGCCTGCAGCAGCCCCTCCAATTCAGTGGTGCCCAGCGACAGGACAAGGGGCCATGGGCACAAACTGAAGCAGAGGAAGTTCCAGCTGAACACAAGGAAGAACTTCTTCCCTCTGAGGGTGACGGAGCCCTGGCCCAGGCTGCCCAGGGAGGTTG